>Ga0182745_1000518_pt1 | contig 42732 bp, 37 predicted proteins | sample eDN3rd30CKraftBY_FD_128523 | JGI IMG/M metagenome (GOLD analysis project Ga0182745, IMG submission 128523) | Enriched backyard soil microbial communities from Emeryville, California, USA - eDNA 3rd pass 30_C Kraft BY (version 2) (version 2) | ecosystem: Environmental > Terrestrial > Soil >...
AACGAGATCATCGAGGAGGAGCTCTCCGAGACCTCCGAGCTGCAGTTCGACGAGCTGCCCAAGCCCCGTGAGATCTTCGAGTTCCTGAACGACTACATCGTCGGCCAGGACCTGGCGAAGCGGATCCTGTCGGTCGCCGTCTACAACCACTACAAGCGGGTCCAGATCGGTGCGGCGTCCACCCACGCCGACGACGTGGAGCTGGCCAAGTCGAACATCTTGCTCATCGGCCCCACCGGCTGCGGCAAGACCTTCCTCGCCCAGACCCTCGCCCGCATGCTCAACGTGCCCTTCGCCATCGCCGACGCCACAGCGCTCACCGAGGCGGGCTACGTCGGCGAGGACGTCGAGAACATCCTGCTCAAGCTGATCCAGGCTGCGGACTACGACGTCAAGAAGGCCGAGACCGGGATCATCTACATCGACGAGATCGACAAGGTGGCCCGCAAGGCCGAGAACCCCTCGATCACGCGCGACGTGTCGGGCGAGGGCGTGCAGCAGGCACTGCTGAAGATCCTGGAGGGCACCACCGCTTCGGTGCCGCCGCAGGGCGGGCGCAAGCACCCGCACCAGGAGTTCATCCAGATCGACACCACGAACATCCTCTTCATCTGCGGCGGCGCGTTCGCCGGCATCGAGAAGATCATCGAGCAGCGCGCCGGCGCCAAGGGCGTGGGCTTCGGTGCCGACATCCGCCGGGTGGAGGACAAGGACCTCGGCAACCTCCTCCAGCAGATCATGCCGGAGGACCTCACCAAGTTCGGCTTGATCCCCGAGTTCATCGGCCGCCTTCCCGTGGTGGGCGTGGTCGACCAGCTCGATCAGGCTGCCCTGGTCAAGATCCTCGTCGAGCCTCGCAACGCCCTGGTCAAGCAGTACCAGAAGTTCTTCGAGCTGGAGAACGTGAGCTTGGAGTTCACCGACGACGCCTTGGAGGCCATCGCCGATCAGGCGATCTTGCGCGCGACCGGCGCCCGCGGCCTGCGCGCCATCCTCGAGGAGGTGCTGCTCAACGTCATGTACGACCTGCCGAGCCGCACCGATGTCGAGAAGTGCGTCATCACCGCCGAGGTCGTGCTCGAGAAGGTCAACCCGACCCTGGTCCCCCGCCAGAGCAGCTCCCGGGCGCCGCGCCCGCGCCGCGCCGCCAGCTGACCGCCCGCCCCCGTTCGGGTGGACCACCGCGGGCTGCGCCGCTAACAATCGCGGTCGTTCTGCCGACCGGAGGTCCCTGATGGCCATGGAAGCGCGCGACGTGATCGACATCGTCTTGCTGTTCGAGCAGGCGGGGATCGACAACTGGGTCGAGGGAGGTTGGGGCATCGACGCCCTCCTCGGAGTCCAAAACCGCGACCACGGCGATCTCGACCTGGTGGTCGACGCCGCCCGGCGCGACGACACCCGCCGCCTCCTCGACGAGGCCGGGTTCGAGGTGATCTTCGAGGACCCGCCGGGGCGCTGCTCGTTCATGGACGGCCACGAGCGGACCGTGGACGTGGCCTTCGCCGTGGCCGACCGGTACGGAGACCGCTGGAACATCAACCGCACCACCGGTCGCGGCGAGCCGGACTACCCGTTCGACGGCTTCACCTACGGATGGATCGGTGGCCACAAGGTGCCGTGCCTCGGTCCCGAGACGCAGGTCCTCCACCACCTGGGCTACGAGGTCGAGGAGGTCGACCGCTTCGACGTCGAGCTGCTCCGCGAGCGCTTCGACACCAGGGTCCCCGACCCCCTCCGCGCCCCAGGCCGCTGACCCGACCCCACCCACCCATTCCGAACTTCGTATGCGAGAGCTCCCGTTCGGGCGCTCAGACATACGAAGTTCGAACCGGTGCTTGCGGAGCGGGCGAACTTCGTATGCGAGAGCCCTTGCTCGGGTGCCCTGGCATACGAAGTTCGAGCAGGGGGCGGGTGGTGGTGGCCCGGTAGCGTGGGCAGACCGTGAACCTGTCCTCCGCACTGCGCTACCTCGACCAGCACACCAACCTCGAAGCGACGGCTGGCCGTGCCGAGGGCCTGTCCCTCGAACGGATGCAGCGGCTGGTCTCCGTGCTCGGCGATCCGCAGCGGGCGTACCCGGTCATCCACGTCACGGGCACCAACGGCAAGGGGTCGACCGCGCGGATGATCACCGAGCTGATCGCCGCGACGGGGCTTTCGGTCGGCACCTACACGAGCCCGCACCTCGAGGCCATCAACGAGCGCATCTGCCGCAACGGCGAGCCGATCAGCGACGACGAGCTCGGCCTCGCCATCGGCGGGGTCGCCGCGGTCGAGGAGGTGGCCGGGATCACGCCCAGCTACTTCGAGATCCTGACGGCCGCGGCGTTCTCGTGGTTCGCCGACGTGGCGGTCGACGTCGCGGTCATCGAGGTCGGCATGTTGGGTCGCTGGGACGCCACCAACGTCGCGGACGGCGTGGTCGCCGTGCTCACCAACGTCGGCCAGGACCACACCGACGGCCGAGGGGCGTGGCGAGAGGCGGTCGCCGGCGAGAAGGCCGGGATCGTCAAGGAGGGAGCGGCGTTCGTGTGCGGCGAGACCTCGCCGGACCTCCACGAGATCCTGGCCGACACCCCGGCGGCCACCACCTGGTGGCGGGGCCGGGACTTCGACTGCGATCAGCACGTGCTGGCCCTCGGCGGCCGCTCGCTGACGCTGCGGACGCCGAACGGCGTGGTCGACGACGTCCACCTGCCGCTGCACGGCGCCCATCAGGCCGACAACGCGGCCGTCGCCCTTGCCGCGGTCGAGGCGTTCTTCAACCGGGCGCTCGATGAGGAGGTGGTGCGCGAGGGCTTCGCCAAGGTGACCGTCCCCGGGCGGTTCGAGATCGTCCACCGCGATCCGGCCGTGGTGCTCGACGCCGCCCACAACCTCGACGGGGCTCACGCCAGCGCCGCGACCCTGCGCGACGAGTTCACCCTCCACGGCACCCTCATCATGGTCGTGGGCTTCCTCGGCGGCCGCGATCCGGGAGAGATGCTCGAAGCGCTCGATGCCCGCGACGCGGGCTTCGTCATCGCCTGCACCCCCGATTCGCCGCGGGCGATCCCGGCGCCGGAGGTGGCCGCCGCCGCTTCGAGGCTCGGGATCGTGGCCGAGTCCGTATCCTCGGTGGAAGAGGCCCTGGCCCGAGCGCTGGGGCTGGCCGGCCACGACGATCTCATCATGGTCACGGGATCGCTCTACGTCGTCGGCCCGGCCCGTACCTATCTCCGCACCCAGGCAGACGCCCGATGAGCACCACCCCCACCGTCGACATCACCAAGATGAAGCCCAACGACCCGTGCTGGTGCGGGAGCGGCTACAAGTTCAAGCGGTGCCACAAGCCATCCACCGACCGGGTCATCGCCGGCGCCATCAGTCCGATGCGCCCCGTCCCCGCGGAGATCGAACGGCCTCACTACGCCGAGCACGGCGGCACCGACGACCGCGACGAGCCGATGGTCAAGCCGCCGGAGACCATCGACCGGATGCGGCGCACGGGCAAGGCGGCCGCCGCGATCCTGCGCGAGGTCGGTGCAGCGATCGAGCCCGGCATCACCACCGACGAGCTCGACGCCCTCTGCCACCGGCTGTGCATCGAAGCCGGCGGCTATCCGAGCCCGTTGAACTACGGGCTCGATCCGTCGTTCCCGAAGTCGATCTGCACCTCGGTCAACGAGGTCATCTGCCACGGGATCCCCGACAGCCGGGTCCTGCGCGACGGCGACATCATCAACCTCGACGTGACCCTGTTCCGTGAGGGCGTCCACGGTGACACCAACGCCACGTGGGCCGTCGGCACCGCCGATCCCGAGTCGATGCGCCTCATCCGCACCACCCGCGAGTGCACCTCGCTCGGCATCGCCGCCGTGAAGCCGGGCCGCCCGGTCTCCGACATCGGCCGGGCCATCCAGGACCACGCCGAAGCGGCTGGGTTCAGTGTCGTCCGGGCCTTCGTGGGCCACGGGGTCGGCACCGAGTTCCACACCCGCCCCGAGATCCTGCACTACTACCACCCGCGCAACGACACGGTGATGGAGCCGGGCATGACCTTCACCATCGAGCCGATGATCGCCATCGGCGCCTGGGAGCAGCGCATGTGGGACGACGGCTGGACCGCTGCCACCGTCGACGGCAAGCGCACCGCCCAGTTCGAGCACACGATGGTCGTGACCGATGACGGCGTCGAGCTGCTGACCCTCCACGAGGACGGCCAGTGGTCGGGCGACGGCGGCTCGGCGACACCGTGACCCAGGTCTGACCGGCGATGGGTCGTCCCCCGATCACGGGGCATCGACGAGGCGGGCAGATCGACGGGTGGTCCCTCACGCCGACACCATGAGCCCCGGGGCCTCCCTCACGGACGGCTGACGATCTGGCCCGGTGTGGTTGACCCCGGTCTAGGGTCCGAGCCGTGGCGGTGCAGAAGCGTCGGATCGTGGCAGGGGAGCCCCAGGCGCGGACTCGGTCCGCGCCGTCGCTGGCGGCGTGGGTCCCGGCCTGGTCCACCGAGTCTCCGGTGGAGGCGGCGGCCGCGGCCGACTACTTGAGCGAGCGCGCCATCCCATCCCGGTCCGAGGTGGGCGTCAAGCGTCATGCGGCCATGAACACCGTCGAGTTCACGACGCTCCACGTCCCATCGACCGAGGTCGAGCTGGCCATCGGGCTCCTCGAGGGGCGGGCCGACCTGTTCCCGGCGGCGACGTCCTACAGCGAGCCGCTCCGGTACGGCAACGGGATGTGGGCCAAGGTCTCCCGCGCCGGGCTCGCCGCGCAGCTGGGCTACCTCGTGTTCGCCGGGCTGATCGCCCTCATCGGTGTCGCTCTGGTGGTCCTGATCGTCGCCACGCTGGTGGCCGCGGCGACCTGATCTCAGGTTGGAGCGGGGGATGCAGGAACCCGTAGGGTCGGCGCCACTATGACGAACCGGACCTTCATCATGTGCAAGCCCGACGCCGTGGAGCGCGGCCTCGTCGGCGAGGTCATCTCGCGGATCGAGCGCAAGGGCCTGACCCTCGCCGCGGTCGAGCTGCGCACGGCGGACACGGCGCTGGCCGAGGCCCACTACGCCGAGCACGCCGACAAGCCGTTCTTCGGTGAGCTCGTGAGCTTCCTCACCCGCTCGCCGGTGGTCGCCATGATCGTCGAAGGCCCCAGCGACAACACCTGGGAGCTCGGCCGCATCCTCATCGGCAAGACCCAGGTGACCGATGCGCAGCCCGGCAGCATCCGGGGCGACTTCGCCACCACCACCAACGAGAACCTGGTGCACGGCTCCGACGGCCCCGAGTCCGCCGAGCGCGAGATCGCCCTCTGGTTCCCGGGTCGCTGACCCCGACCTGATTCCCCTCCTGAACCGAACTTCGTAGGCGAGGCCATCCGTTCGGGCGCTCTCGCCTACGAAGTTCGGGTCGTTCTGGCTGGTCGACCTCAGCGGGAGGTCGAGCGTGGTGACGGGAGGTGGAGGGTGAGACTGACCATCCACGTGCAGGTCAGCGGTATCTGCTAGGGCGATTGTTTCAATTGGGTGACGACGGCTAGGGTGTCGGCGACGGAGCTCGAAGACCCGGCCCTTGTGGGGACCGGAGCCTGCTCGTAGCCTCCGCACCCCGCCGTTCCCCGCCCTGTGGAGGGCCCGTCACATGTCTGCTGACAACCCGCTCTCCTCGATCATGGGCCGTGACATGGCCGTCGACCTGGGCACCGCCAACACCCTCGTCTACGTCCGAGGCCGGGGCATCGTCCTCAACGAGCCCTCGGTCGTCGCCGTCAACGTCAAAGACGGCCGCCCGCTCGCGGTCGGGCTCGAGGCGAAGCGGATGATCGGGCGCACGCCGGCCCACATCCAGGCCATCCGGCCGCTGAAGGACGGCGTCATCGCCGACTTCGAGATCTGCGAGAAGATGCTCCGCTACTTCATCCACCGGGTGCACCAGCGCCGGTGGGTGAAGCCCCGCATGGTGATCTGCGTCCCGTCGGGCATCACCGGGGTGGAGCAGCGGGCCGTGCAGGAGGCCGCCGAGTACGCCGGCGCCCGCAAGCCCGCCTACATCATCGAGGAGCCCATGGCGGCGGCCATCGGCGCCGGGCTGCCGGTCCAAGAGCCCACCGGCAACATGATCGTCGACATCGGCGGCGGCACCACCGAGGTCGCCGTCATCTCCCTCGGCGGCATCGTGTCCAGCCAGTCGGTCCGCGTCGGCGGCGACGAGCTCGACGACGCGATCATCCAGTACATCAAGAAGGAGTACAGCCTGGCGCTCGGCGAGCGCACGGCCGAAGAGGTGAAGATCGCCCTCGGCTCCGCGTGGCGCCTCCAGGAGGAGCTGCACGCCGAGATCCGCGGCCGGGATCTGGTGACCGGGCTGCCCAAGACGATCGTCACCACCACCGAGGAGATCCGCGAGGCCATCGAAGAGCCCGTCGCGTCGATCTGCGATGCGGTGAAGGTCACCCTCGACAAGACCCCGCCGGAGCTGGCCGCCGACATCATGGAGCAGGGCATCGTCTTGGCCGGTGGTGGCGCCCTCCTCCACGGGCTCGACGCCCGCCTCCAGCACGAGACGGGCATGCCGATCGTGATCGCCCAGAACCCGCTCGACTGCGTGGCCATCGGGTCCGGGCAGTCGCTCGAGGAGTTCGAGGCGCTCAAGGGCGTCCTCTTCTCGACCAACCTGGCGAACTAGTCCGCCGCGCCGGCTCCGTGGCCTACTCCCGTCGCCCGTCGCGCACGCCCCGTTCCCGGTTCACCCTGGCACTGCTGCTTCTCACCGCGGTCACGCTGCTGGTGCTGGACCTGCCCGGCACCGGTCCGCTCGACCCGGTCCGCAACGCGCTCGGTGCCGCGTTCCGCCCGTTCCGTGCCGCCGGCAACGCCGTGTTCGAACCCATCAGCAACGGCTGGAAGGGCGCGTTCGGCTACGACGACCTCCGAGACGAGAACGAGCAGCTGAAGGCCCAGCTCGAGGAGCGCAAGAGCGAGGAGGCCGACGTCAAGCGCCTCCAGCAGAAGGTCGCGGACCTGAGCAAGATCAACGACGTCCGAGTCGAGCAGCAGAAGACCCGGGTCGCCGAAGTGGTTTCGGGTCCGCTCAACAGCTTCGAGCAGACCCTCGAGATCGACGCCGGCTCCAGCGACGGCATCAAGAAGGGCATGGCGGTCATCACGGGCCGGGCGCGGGGGAAAGGCGGCGCCGTCCTCGGCCGGATCAGCGAGGTCCGCAGCGGCTCGTCGACGGTCCAGCTCCTCACCGAGGTCGACGTGTCGATCGGGGTCCGGACCCAGAAGGGCGACATCGGCACCGCCACAGGCCAGGGGCAGGGCAAGCCCCTGGTCATCGAGAGCATCGACGAGCCGACGCTGAGCCCGGGCGACTACCTGTGGACCTCGGGCCTCGACCGCTCGCGCTTTCCCGCAGATCTCTACGTGGGCCGGGTCACCAAGGTCACCAAGGCCGTCGAAGGCGTCGAGCGCGTGGTGGAGGCCGAGCCCGCGGCCGACCTGACGTCTCGGTACGTGCGGGTCGTCCTCCGGGAGCCGCCGAAGTGAGCTGGCCCCGCACCGCGCTCATCGTCTTGGTGGCCCTGGTGCTCCAGGTCACGCTGCTCTCGCGGTTCTCCTACGAGGGGGCCCGCCCCGACCTGATGATCCTGCTGGCGGTGATGGCCGGCTTCCGCCTCGGTCCCGAGCGCGGCGCCATCGTCGGGTTCGCCGCCGGCGTGTCCTTCGACATCGTGCTGTCGACGCCCCTCGGCCTGTCCGCCCTCGTGTACACGATCATCGGCTATGCGGTCGGCGCCGCCACGGCCGGGATGGTGCGCACGTCGCGCTGGGCGGCTCCGGTGGTGGCCGCCGCCGGATCGGCGGCGGGGATGCTGCTGTATGCGCTGGTCGGCGCGGTGTTGGGCGAGCCGACCCTCAGCGGACCCTCCCTCGCCTCTATCGTCGTGCTCGTGGCGGCGGTGAACGCCGTCCTCGCTCCCCTCGCCTCCCGGGCGCTCGTGTGGGCCCGCACCGACGAGCGCGACCGGCGCCAACCCTTCCTCGCACGATGACCTCGGACAACACCCGCCACCGCCTCGGACTCCTCGCCGTGGCGTCGCTGTCGCTCTTCGGCGCCCTCTTCGCCCGGCTCTGGTTCCTCCAGATCGTCGAGGGCGACACCGCCAAGGCGGAGGCCAGCAACAACACCACCGAGGTCGTCATCACCCCGGCAGCGCGCGGCCGGATCCTCGACCGCAACGGTGCGGTCCTGGTCGACAACCGCCAGTCCATCGTCGTCGGCATCGAGGCGCAGGACTTCAGCGAGCTCACGAAGGGCGAGCAGACGGCGGTGCTCAAGCGGCTGTCGGCCACCTTGAGCGCCGGTCGTCCGGTCGACCAGAAGGTCTCCGTCGAGGCCATCCGCAAGAAGCTGGACGACGGCCGCTACTCCCGGTTCCGGCCGATCCCGATCGTCGAGGACATCTCCGAGGAGGACCAGATCTACTTCGCCGAGCAGGCCGACCTCTACCCGTCGGTCGTCGTCGAGCGCACCACCGTTCGCGAGTACCCCTTCGGCTCGCTCGCCGCTCACGTGCTCGGCTACGTGGGGCCGCTCAGCGATCCGCAGTGGCAGGAGCTCTCGAAGCAGAACGATCCCGACAAGCCGTACATCCAGACCGACGAGATCGGCAAGGCCGGGGTCGAGTCCTCCTACGAGAAGTACCTGCGGGGGACCCCCGGTCGACAGGTCTTCGAGGTGGACCGCACCGGCAAGGTCGTCCGGGAGATGACGAAGGAACGGATCGAGCCGAAGGCCGGCGACGACGTGTACCTGTCGATCGACGCCAAGGTGCAGTACAAGGCCGAGGAGGCGCTCCAGGCCCAGCTGGCGAACGCCTACCAGGGGCGTTCGGGCAAGGAGGCCGGCGGCCTCGTGGTGATGGACCAGAGCACGGGCCAGGTGCGGGCCATGGCGTCGTACCCCACCTACAACCCGGCCGACCTGGTGGGCGGGATCAGCTGCCCGACCTGGCGCGACCTCCAGGGCCTGCCGCCCGAGGGCTCGTGCAAGGGCGACAGCATGGAGAAGGAGATCAAGCTCCTCAAGAAGAACGACGACGCACCCGTGCCGAAGCTGCTCAACCGGGCGTACCAGGGCGCCTACCAGCCGGCCTCGACGTTCAAGCTGGCCAGCGCCTACGCCGCCCTCAAAGACGGCGTGCGCAAGGCGGGCGACGTGACCAACGACGGGGGCACGGTCAACATCTGCGGCGGGCGCGACGGCCCCGGCTGCGTCAAGAAGAACGCCGGCACCCCTCCCGCCCAGCACGGTCCGGTCAGCCTCAGCCCGGCGCTCACGGTCTCCAGCGACGTGTACTTCTACAAGGTCGGCGAGGACTTCTGGGTCCGTCGCGAGCAGCTCGGCGAGACGGCCTTCCAAAAGGGCGTCGAGGAGCTCGGCTACGGCGAGAAGACCGGCATCGACCTCCCCGTCGAGTCGGCCGGCCAGATGCCCACCCCGCAAGACGAGATGGACCTGGCGATGGCGCTCTTCGAGCAGGACCCGGCCTACTACCACAACGACAAGGCCGAGGCCGAGGCTGCCGGCAAGTGGAACACGGGCTTCAGCGCCGACATGGCCATCGGCCAGAAGCTCACCGCCACGCCGCTGCAGACGGCCAACGCGTACGCCGCCCTCGCCAACGGCGGGACCCTCTACCACCCGAGCGTGCTCGAGAAGGTCACCGCCGCCCAGGATGCGAACGCCGTGCACCGCACGTACAAGCCGTCGGTCATCCGCACCATCGACTGGGGTCCGAACCGCGATGCGTTCATCGCCGGCTTCAAGGGCGTGGTCGATCCCAACTCCCCGTACGCCGGCGGGACCGCAGTGCCGACGTTCCAGGGGTTCCCGTTCGAGAGCATGCCGCTCGCCGGTAAGACCGGGACCGCCCAGACCGGCAAGTACAAGAACGGGCAGGACCGGCCCGACAACTCGGTGTTCGTCGGGTTCACGCTCGGCGGTCCCACCAGCTGGGTGGCGACGGCCACGCTCGAGTTCTCTGGTTCCGGCGCTGGTGCTGCCGCCCCCGCCGTGCGGATGGTCCTCGAACCGATCGCCGACGGCTCGATCTACCAGTTCAAGGTCCCGGTCGGCGGCGAGATCGACGCCGAGGCGGCCGCGGCGCGCTCCAGCATCACCGCAGGGGGCACGGACTGATGGCCGCCACCTACGGCACCCGCAGCCCGCACCGCGTGCGGCGGCCGATGGCGAACTTCCGCACCAACACGGCCTCGCCCTTCCGCCACGTCGACCTCGTGCTGGTCGCGGCGGTCCTGGCGGTGAGCCTGTTCGGCGCGGTGATGGTCTACAGCACCACCCGCGGCGCGGTTCCGCCCTACGACGCCGGCTACCTCAAGCGCGTCTTGGTGTTCATCGTCCTCGGGTCGGGGATCATGGCCGGCGTCGCCCTGTTCGACTACCGCAAGCTGAAGGACTTCTGGCCGTTCATCTACGGCCTGAGCCTGTTCCTGCTGGTCATGGTGCTCGTGCCCGGCATCGGCTCGCGCACCAAGGGCACCCAGGGCTGGTTCCAGCTGCCCGGCTTCCAGCTGCAGCCTTCGGAGCTGGCCAAGCTGGCGATGATCATCGGCTTCGCCGGGCTGGCCTCGCAGTTCCGCGGCGACCTCGACAACACCCGGGTGCTGATGCTGCTCGGCCTGTGCGGTGCCCCGATGTTCTTCGTGCTGCTGCAGCCCGACCTCGGGACCACGCTCGTGTCGGTCGCCGTCTCGTTCGCCCTGCTCGCCGTCGCCGGGGTGCGGGGCCGGATCCTCGCCGGGCTCGCCCTCGCGGCCATCTTGGGCACCACCCTCGTGTTGACCTCCGGCGTCTTGAAGGACTACCAGAAGGCCCGGCTCACGACCTTCGTCGAACAGGACAAGAAGGCGGCGACGGCGATCGACGAAGACACGCGGTTCAACCTCGAACAGTCGAAGATCGCCATCGGGGCTGGCGGCATGTGGGGCCAGGGCCTCTTCGAAGGCCAGCAGACCCGCGGCAAGATCGTCCCCGAGCAGCGCACCGACTTCATCTTCTCGGCGGTGGGGGAGCAGCTCGGGTTCGTGGGATCGGGGATCCTGCTCGCCCTGATGGGCACGATCGTGTGGCGCGTGTGGAGGGCCGCCCAGCTCGCCCGCGACGAGTTCGGCACCCTGCTGTGCACGGGGGTCATGGTGATGCTCGTCGTCCAGATCTTCGAGAACGTCGGCATGACCATGGGCATCATGCCCATCACCGGCATCCCCCTCCCGTTCGTCAGCTACGGCGGCTCCGCCCTCCTCACGATGTTCTTGAGCATGGGTCTGGTGCTGAGCGTCCACATGCGGCGGTTCAGCTAGCGCTGTCTCGTCACTCGCTCGCTGCGCTCGCTCCGCTCGGAACCCAGCCCCGCGCGCTCCGTGCCGGTATCGACGGGGGGGGATGACGGGTCGGTGGGTGCTCACGGGTAGAATCCGGCGGTCATGACTGTCTGGACCGATCTCGAGCCGCTGCTCGCCAAGGTGCAGAAGCCAGCCCGCTACATCGGGTGCGAGGACGGGGTGTACACCCCTGACCACCACGCCGGCGCCGCGAGCTGGCTCCTGGCCTACCCCGATACCTACGAGATCGGGCTGCCCAACCAGGGCCTGCAGATCCTCGCCGAGATCATCAACGAGCGGCCTGACGGCGCCGCCGAGCGCACCTACGCCCCGTGGGCGGACCTCGAGGCGCTGATGCGGGCGACGGAGCTGCCGCTGTTCTCGGTCGACACCCACCGGGCCGCGGGCGACTTCGACATCCTCGCCTTCAACCTCTCGGCCGAGCTCACCTACACGAACCTCGTGAACATGGTCGACCTGGCCGGGTGCCCGATCCGATCCGTCGATCGAGCAGCGTGCGATCTGCTCATCGGCGCGGGCGGCCACTGCACCTACAACCCCGAGCCCATCGCCGACTTCTTGGACTTCGTGGTCCTCGGCGACGGCGAGGAGGCCGTCGGCGACATCACCGCGGCGGTGGCGGCCTGGAAGCAGGACGGCAAGGGCGACCGCCTGGAGATCCTGCGCACCCTCGCCGGCATCGAGGGGGTCTACGTGCCCCGGCTCTACGACGCGGTCTTCGCCGACGGCATGCTCGTCGAGACGGTGCCGAACGATCCGGCCGCGCCGCCCACCATCGAGAAGCGGACCATCGCGGACCTGGGGGAGTGGCCCTACCCCAAGGCCCAGCTCGTGCCCCTGACCGAGGTGGTGCACGACCGCCTCAACGTCGAGGTCTTCCGCGGCTGCACCCGGGGCTGCCGCTTCTGCCAGGCGGGCATGATCACCCGCCCGGTCCGCGAGCGCCCGGCCGACCAGGTGCGCACGATGGTGTCCGAGGGCCTCAAGCGCACCGGCTACGACGAGGTGGCGCTCACCTCGCTGTCCACCGCCGACTTCTCGGGCATCGAGCAGGTCGTGGTGGACACGGTGAACGACCCCGACTGCGGCGGCCAGGTCTCGGTGTCGCTGCCGTCGCTGCGGGTCGACGCCTTCACGGTCGGGATCGCCGGCGAGATCCAGAAGGCCCGCCGCACCGGCCTCACCTTCGCCCCCGAGGCGGGCACGTGGCGGATGCGCCAGGTGATCAACAAGCTCATCCGCGAGGAGGACCTCTACGCCGCGGTCCGCTCGGCCTACTCGCAGGGCTGGCGGCGGATGAAGCTGTACTTCCTGACCGGCCTGCCCACCGAGACCGACGAGGACACGCTCGGCATCGCCACCTTGGCCCGCAACTGCGTGGCCATCGGCAAGGAGTACCACAAGAACCCCTCGGTCACGGTCTCCCTCGGCGGCTTCGTGCCCAAGCCCTTCACCCCGTTCCAGTGGTTCGGCCAGAACACCCGCGAGGAGCTGTCGCGCAAGATCTACCTCCTGCGCGACGAGCTCCGCCGGGACCACGCGGTGAAGCTCAAGTGGCACGACCCGAAGGCCACGATGGCCGAGGGCCTGGTGAGCCGCGGCGACCGCCGGATGGCCGCGGTCATCGAGGACGTGTGGCGCCACGGCGGCACGTTCCAGGAGTGGGGCGAGCACTTCGACCTGCGGCTGTGGCAGGAGGCGCTCGAGCGCGCCGGGCTCCGCGAGGAGGACTTCGTCTACCGGCACCGCACCGAAGACGAGACCCTGCCGTGGGACCACCTGTCCGCCGGCCTGCACAAGGACTTCCTCTGGCAGGACTGGCGCGACGCGCTGGCCGAGGTCGGCCTCGAGGACTGCCGGTGGACGCCCTGCTACGACTGCGGGGCCTGCACCGGCTACGGCATCGAGCACGTGGTGGCCTCGGCCGTCCCGCCGGCGGGCGGCTCGCAGGGCACCGGCCAGGACCTCGCTGTCGGCGGCGAGGTCCCCGTGACCCTGCTGCCGTCACGTACCGGTCCACCGAAGGCGGTCCCGGTGGGAGCACGGTCGTGAGGATCCGGCTCCGGTTCACCAAGACCGGCAAGATCCGCTGGACCAGCCACCGCGACGTCGCCCGGGTGTGGGAGCGGGTCATCCGCCGCGTCGGCCTGCCCGTCGCCTACTCGCAGGGGTTCTCCCCGCACCCGAAGCTCCACTTCGGCCTGGCGCTGTCCACCGGCCACGAGTCGGTGGCCGAGTTCATCGACATCGACCTCGACGAGTCCTCGCCCCGCCTGCCGAGCGCGGCCGACCTGGAGGCCCTGCCCCTCCTGATCTCCGCCGCCCTGCCGATCGGTCTTGACGTGACCGGCTGCGCCACCATCGCGGGCAACTCGACGTCGCTGCAGCAGGCGGTGGAGAGCTGCGAGTGGGATGTCGAGATCCGCGGCGTCGAGCCGGCCGCGGCGGCCGGTGCCGTCGACCGCGTGCTCGCTGCGGACGACCTCACGATCACCCGCCAGCGCAAGGGCAAGGACGTCACCGACGATGTCCGCCCCTACGTGCTGGCCCTCGCCGTCGTCGGGTCCACCGACGGCGGCACCCGGGTCCACGCCCACCTGGCCACCCAACCCCGCGGGTTGCGGGTGAGCGAGCTGCTCGCCCTCCTCGACCCGACCTGGGACGAGGGCCTGGTGCGCCGGACCGCCCAATGGACGCTGATCGACGGCGCCCGACACGAGCCCCTCGAAGGGCCGGTCGAGGCGACGTCGACGTCGCACGCCACGGCGCGTGCGTCATGAGAAGGGACCGCACCCATGACCGACACGGACGCCGGGGATCTCCCCACGCCCACACCCGCCTCGACCGACGCGTCCGGCGCGCCGAAGGCGGATCCGAAGCTGATCGCGAGGGCGGACCCGGCGCCCGCCGCTGAGCCCAAGCCGGCCGGCGGCAGCGCCGACGCTGGTGGATCAGACGGCGCCAGCGGCGGCGAGACCGCCGAGGGCGGACCCGGCGTGGAGGCCAAGCCCCGGCGCCGCGGATCGCGCGGCGGCCGCAACCGCAACCGCCCCCGACCCGAGGGCTCGACGGACGACCCGGCGGACGGCGCTCCCCCCGAGGCCGGCGATCGACCGCCGCGCTCCGGATCGGCGAAGCAAGGCCCGAAGGGTGCCGGTGATCGCCAACCCGAGCTGCCCGACCGCCACCGGGAGAACAAGCCCTCGGCGGAGGCCGCAGAGGCCGCGCTGGTCCGCAAGCCCCAGATCGGCGACTCGCGCCCGGCTCCGGCCGACGGTGCGGGCGATGCCGCGGCGACCGGGGGCGGGGCCGAGGGCGGCACCGGCACCAGCTCGTCGGCCAAGCGCCGGCGTCGTCGCGGCGGCCGCGGTCGCGGCGGTGCGGGCGGAGGCGGCGGCCAGAGCGGCAAACAGGGCGGCGGCAACCCGGGCGGTGGCCAGCGCTCCGGCAACCAGCGCAAGGGCGGCGGTCGCTCCGGCGGCGAGCCGGTCACGGCCATCACCGACGACGCACCGGTCGACCTCGACGAGAAGACGCTCAACAAGCGGCGGGGCAGGGAGCGCAAGGGCCGTCCGGTCGGGCGCTACCTGATGGCCGTCCACGTGAAGCCCGAGGCCACCCAGATCGCCGTGCTCGAGGGCAAGGCGCTCATCGAGCACTACGTCTCGCGCCCGGCCGACGACACCCTCCAGATCCACGGCAACATCTACCTGGCCCGGGTCCAGAACGTGCTGCCCGGCATGGAGGCTGCGTTCGTCGACATCGGCACGCCGAAGAACGCCGTGCTCTACCGGGGCGACACCCGCTACGACCCCGAGGACCTCGACGGCAAGGGCGCCAACCCGCGCATCGAGGAGATCCTGAAGGCCCGCCAGACGATCATCTGCCAGGTCACCAAGAACCCCATCGGGGCCAAGGGCGCCCGCCTCACCCAGGAGATCTCCCTGCCGGGCCGGTTCGTCGTCCTCGTACCCAACAGCACCACCTACGGCATCTCCAAGCGCCTGCCCGACAACGAGCGCAAGCGCCTCCGCCAGATCCTCGACAAGGCCAAGCCCAAGGGCCACGGGCTCATCGTGCGCACGGCGGCGGAGGGGATCTCCGCCGAGGAGCTCGCTCGCGACGTCGAGCGCCTCGCCAAGCAGTGGGAGCAGATCGAGGCGCTAGCCGCCAAGTCCCAGGCGCCCACGCTGCTCTACCGCGACCCCGACATGTCGATCCGGGTGATCCGCGAGGAGTTCAACCAGGACTACCGCCAGGTCGTCATCGACGACGACCAGGTCTTCGAGCAGGTGCGCGACTACGTCCGCAGCATCTCGCCCGCCCTCGTCGAGCGGGTCGAGCGCTACGACCCGGCCGCCCACGGCGGTCTGCCGCTCTACGAGTCGCTCCACGTCCACGAGCAGCTCCACAAGGCGCTCGACCGCAAGGTCTGGCTGCCGTCGGGCGGCTCGCTCATCATCGAGCGCACCGAGGCCCTGACCGTCATCGACGTCAACACCGGCAAGAACGTGGGCAAGTCCTCCCTGGAGGAGACCGTGTACCGCAACAACCTGGAGGCGGCCGAGGAGGTCGCCCGCCAGCTGCGGCTCCGCGACATCGGCGGGATCATCGTGATCGACTTCATCGACATGGAGATCAAGAAGAACCGCGAGGACGTCATCGCCACGTTCCGCCAGGCCCTGGCCCGGGACAAGACCCGCACCCAGGTGTTCGACATCTCCGAGCTGGGCCTCGTCGAGATGACCCGCAAGCGGATCGGGGAGGGGCTCCTCGAGTCGCTGTCGTCCCCCTGCCCGCACTGCGACGGGCGCGGCATGGTGTTCGACGAGGAGCTGACCGGTCACCAGGTCATCCGTCGCTAGCCGGGTTGGCCCGGCTGGTCCCGGCCCCCTACGATTGTCCCTCGGCCCTGTGTGGGCCCAACTCCGAACGCTCGAAGGCAGAACGATGTACGCAGTCATCAAGACCGGTGGAAAGCAGTACCGGGTCACCGAGGGACAGCAGCTCCAGGTGGAGAAGCTGGCCGTGGCCGAGGGAGAGGTGAACCTCACCCCCGTCCTGCTCGTCGATGGCGACACCGTGGTGTCGGCGCCCGACGCGCTCGCCAAGGCGTCCGTGAAGGCCAACGTGATCGGCGAGGCCAAGGGTCCGAAGATCGTCGGCTTCACGTACAAGAACAAGACCAACAACCGGAAGCGCTGGGGCCACCGGCAGCAGTACGCGACCATCGAGATCACCGGCATCACGAAGGGCTGACGACATGTCGAAGACCAAGGGCGGCGGTTCCACCCGGAACGGCCGCGACTCCAACGCACAGCGCCTGGGCGTGAAGGCCTACGACGGCACCGTCGTCACCGCGGGTTCCATCATCGTCCGCCAGCGGGGCACCCACTTCCACCCGGGTGAGAACGTCGGCAAGGGCGGCGACGACACCCTGTTCGCCACCATCGACGGCCAGGTGAAGTTCGGCCGTCGGGGCGGGCGCAAGCTCGTCGACGTCTTGCCGGCGTAGTCCTCGTCGCTCGTTCGGCTGCTGGTCCGCCCCTCCGAGCCGTCAAGGCCCGGAGATCGCTGCGGTCGGCGCCGGACCAGGGTTCCGATCAGTTCGCTCGGAACCGACACCTCGCACTCGTGGCCCCAGCTCCGCTGGGGCCACGAGTCGCGTGTGAGGGGGCGAACGGGCGACGGGTGGGCCGAGGGCTCCACCCTCAGGCCGTGCGGGGGAGCGTGCGCTCGTCCCACCCGAGGTGGTCGAGCGCGGCGCGGTGGGCGAACCGATCCGTCATGCCGGACACGTAGCGCACCGCGGCGGCCGTGGCCGCCGGACTGCCGGGGACGAGACCCCCGGCCTCGGGCAGGTGGGAGGGGTGGGTCAGGTAGAACTCGGCGAGCCCGGCGATGAGGCGGGCGGACAGGTCGGCCTGGGTCACCGCTTCGGGCCGCAGGTAGATGCGCTCGTAGTTGAAGGCCCGGAACGCGGCGAGCGCGTCGGCCTCGGCCTGGCGGAGCCCGACGAACCCCGTGTCGCGGATGGTCTCGACCATGGCGGTGATGAACCCGTGGAGCTGGGTGCGGCGATCGGCACCGACGACCTCGGCCACCTCGGCCGGCAGGTCGGAGCGGCGGACGACCCCGGCGTCGACCGCGTCCTCGAAGTCGTGGCACACGTAGGCCAGGCGGTCTGCCCAGGCGACGACCTCGCCTTCGGGCGTCTGCGGGGTGGGCCGGTTCCACGAGTGGTTGCGAATGGCGTCGAGCGTCTCCCGGCACAGGTTGAGCGGTTGGAGCACGACGTCGGCGCCGTAGACGGCGTGGTGGTAGCCGCCCTCGACGAAGGGGGAGAGCGCACCCTCGGACGCGTGGCCGGCAGGACCGTGCCCGCAGTCGTGCCCGGTGGCGGCAGCAGCGGTGAGCGCCACGTTCAGACCGGTCGGCCGGGCGATGGACACGGCGACCTGGCACACCTCGATGGCGTGGGTGAGGCGGGTGCGCAGGTGGTCGTCTTCGGGAGCGACGAAGACCTGGCACTTGCCGGCGAGGCGCCGGAAGGCCTTGGAGTGGTGGATCCGGTCCAGGTCGCGCTCGAAGCAGGTGCGGAAGCGGTCCGGCTCCTCGGGCTCGGCCCGGTCGCCGGCCCCGGACGCCCGGGTGGCGTGGGGGGCCAGTCGTTCCGCCTCCTGCGCCTCGCGCTCGGCGCGCTCGACCAGCGTGGCCCCTGGCGCCCCGACCGGGACCGGGGAGTGGGCGACGACGAAGTCCGGGGTAGGGGTGTCCGACATGGTGTCCCAACCCTACGGAACGGGTCTGACAGTCGGGCGGACCACCGGCACCCGCGAGCTGGCCGCCCGGTGCCCTGCACCCACATCAACCACGGTACGTGGTGAGGTGACGGCGAATCAGCCGCTCAGCGTGGTTTCATTTGCCTCATGACCTGCCCCCAAGCTGCCGATAGAGACAGCGTGGAACCGCGCCCCGGGCTGTCTCATCAGGACCGCCACCACCCCTGGATCCATCGCATCCGCGCCAAGGCGCGCTCGAACCGCGGCGTCGCCATCGTCGAGGCCGCCTTCATCACGCCCGTGTTCTTCGCCTTGATCCTGGGGATCATGGAGGGCGGGCTGTACATGAAGGACTACTTGTCGCTGTCGAACGCCGTGCGCGCCGGGGCTCGCTCGGCGAGCGCCGCCGGCGCCGACGGCGAGGCCGACCTCTACACCATCTTCGACATCAGCAACGAGGCCGCGGCCCTGGGTGGGAACCAGATCCAGTACATCGTGATCTACAAGGCCTCGGGTCCCGGCGCGGGACCCGAGGACGCCAGCGGCAGCTGCCGCGGCGGGACCTCGGTCACGAACGTCTGCAACGTGTACTACCCGGCCGACATCGCCAAGGCCATCGCCCAGGTGAAGGAGCTCAGCGCTCAGGCCGCCGCGGTCGCCGCTGGACAGACGCGGACGCTCAACTCCGACAAGATCTGGTTCGGGTGCCTCACCACAGGCCCGCACGCCAACGCCTCCCCGGACCGCTACTGGTGCCCGGGCACGCGGGCCGACGCACGCTCCAGCAACAACAGGAGCGGGCCGGACTACGTCGGGGTCTGGATGAAGGTCAACCACGGGTGGGTCACGAAGATGTTCGGCAACATCTCCACGATGACGGACCAGTCGGTCGTCCAGATCGAACCGAGGTCGGAATGACCTCCATCGCCCACCGTCGGGCCCAGGTCGCCGGACGCCGGCGCGGCGAGCGCGGGGCCGGTCTGGTGGAGCTCGCGTTCGTCGCCATGCTGCTGCTGCTCCTCATGGCCTCGACGTTCGACTACGGGTTCGCCTGGCGTGCCGGCCTCGCGGTCAACGAGAGCGCACGTGCCGGGGCACGCGTCGGCTCCGGCCAGGCGCTCAGCCGGGGCGCGGACTACTACGCGCTCAACAGCGTGAAGGCGAGCCTCTCCGCCTCGGGGATCATCGACAACGTCCAGAAGGTCGTCATCTTCAAGTCGACGACCGCCGACGGCCGCGTCCCGGCCAGCTGCCTCACCACCTCGCCCACCGGTACCTGCAACGTGCTCACCGGAGCCCAGCTCAAGGCGCTCACGGCGAGCAGCTTCGATGTCGTGATCTCGTCCAACCCTGCGACGGCACCGACCGGCAGCGGCTGCCTGAAGACCACCGCCGCCCTGCGCGCCGGCTGGTGCCCGAACGCGCCGCGCAGCAACAGCCAAGACAGCGGCGCTGACTACTACGGCCTCTACGTCCAGATCTCGTACCCCAGGAAGTTCGGGGCGTTCGGCTCGGCCATCTCCGTCTCCCGCACCGCCGTCATGCGGCTCGAGCCCACTGGGTTCGGGGCCTGAAAGGACGTTCTCCCGTGCTGATCGACCACCATCGAGGCCTTCCCAGCTCCCCCGGCCACCGACGCGGGCGCCGCCCGGGCGAACCGGGCTACGTCATGGTCATGTTCGCGCTGCTGCTGGTGCCGCTGCTGTTGATGGCCGGCCTGGCCGTCGACGTCGGCCACTGGTACAGCCGGACGTCGGACATGCGCCGGGCGGCCGACGCGGCCGCGCTCGCGGGTGTGGTGTGGCTGCCCGACGTGGCCGCGGCCCGCACGGCCGCGCTCGAAGCCGCGGCGCGCAACGGCTTCGTGCCGTCGAGCACGGTCACGATCTCCGTCACGAAGAGCGACCAGTCGGACCGGCGCCTGCAGGTGACCATCCGAGACAAGGCGGTCGGCAGCTTCTTCTACTCGTCGCTCGGCGGCAAGTCGCAGGACTTCACGCGCACGTCCTTCGCCGAGTACATCCTCGCGGTGCCCATGGGCAGTCCTCGGAACTTCTTCGGGACGGGCACGCTGCTCCAGAACTACACCGCGACCGGGATCACGCCCGAGTTCCTCTACCAGTCGGTGAACCCGTACTGCACCGACAAGGTCAACGGCGACCGGTACCAGAGCGGGTACTCCAACGGCCTCACCAGCGGCAACTGCGCGGGCACGACGAACGACGAGTACCGAACGTCGGGCTATTCGATGTACATCGAGGCACCAGCAGGCCGATCCGCGAACATCGACGTCAAGCTCTACGACGCCCGCTACGCCGAGACCGAGCAGACGGTGGCGACCGGCGTCTGCGGAGGGAACTACGTGTACCCCTCCACCCTCACCTGGACCTACGGGTCCGGTGGGACGAACATCAAGGTGACGGGGCCGGTGAAGTACGCAGACCGCAACTCCTCCTCGTCCAGCACGTGGAACGCGACCCAGATCCTCGATGCCGGCCAGTCGGTCACGCTCGCCGGGAACCGCCTGCGGTGGCAGTACCCGAACACCGTCAACTGGTCGAAGACCACGACGGCGTCCACCTGGACGCTCGGCGGCAACGACGACAGCAAGAACGTGACCATCACAGGCCCCGCGGAGTACCAGACCCGGTCGAACGCCACGACCTCGACCTGGAGCGCGACGGTCGCCCTCAACGGCAGCGACACCTACACCAACCGCGGACCGCGGTTCCGCTACCGCACCGCTGACTACGAGCGGTGCACGGATCCGGTGATCGACGAGTACCGCCAGGCGGGCACCGACAACTACACGTACACCCTGTACCAAGCGGACAACACGCCGCTCAACGACGAGGACAACCCCCAGATCTGCCAGAAGACGTTCACACCCACGACGGCCTTCGACGGCACCTCGTACCTCGGGTCGAAGCGGTGGAACACCTTGTGCACGATCACCACCTCCATGCCGACGGGCCGGTACATCCTGAAGGTGACCAACAGCGGGACCGCGGTCGGCTCGAACAGCTCGAACGGCACGCCCAGCGGCCGCAACGACGGCTCCAACCAGTGGGGCCTCGTCGCCAAGTACGCCACGTCGGGCGACGGACTCTGCGACGGCCGCAACGACGTCAAGTGCCCGCGCGTGTACGGCAAGGACGCCATCTCGGTCCGCGCCGCGGCGACCACCACGGTGGCGTCGTTCTACTTGGCCGAGATCCTGCCTGAGCACGCGGGCAAGAAGCTCAAGCTCGAGCTCTTCGATCCCGGCGAGGGCGGTCAGAACATCCAGATCATGAAGCCGAGCGGCACCAACGGCAACACCTGGACGCCGACCACGTTCAACTGGACGGCCGACACCTCACCGGCGACGTCGGGCACCAACGTCTCGACCCTCGACGTGACCCAGAACAAGTTCAACGGCAAGCTGGTCCAGATCACCATCGACCTCACGGGCTACTCCCCGCCGGCCAACAACGACTGGTGGCAGATCAAGTACACCTTCTCCGGGGCCGTCACGGACCGGACCACGTGGTCGGCTCGCATCATCGGCGACCCGGTGCACCTCGTCGAGGAGTACTGAGCGGTCGGTCGCATGGCGGCTCGCCCGGCGCGCCCCGGTAGCCTCGCTGACCATGTCCGGGTTCGTCGATCAGGCGCAGCTCAACGTCCGCGCCGGTGACGGCGGGGCCGGCTGCGTGTCCATGCGCCGGGAGGCGCACGTCCCCAAGGGCGGACCCGATGGCGGTGACGGCGGCTCCGGCGGCAGCATCTGGCTGGTCGCGGACCGCAACGTGTCGTCGCTCCTGGCCTTCCGGGACCACCCGCACCGCCGGGCGGGCAGCGGCACGCACGGCCAGGGCAAGAAGAAGCACGGCCACAGCGGCGAGGATCTCGTCGTCGCGGTCCCCGAGGGCACGGTCGTCCACGACCAAGACGGCGTCTTGCTGGCCGACCTCGTCAACGCCGGCGACCGTTGGCTCGCCGCCGCGGGTGGGCGGGGCGGGAAGGGCAACGCCCGGTTCTTGTCCAACAGCCGACGAGTGCCCACCTTCGCCGAGCAGGGCGAGCCGGGCGAGGAGCGGTGGCTCGAGCTGGAGCTCAAGCTCATGGCCGACGTGGCCCTGGTGGGGTTCCCCAACGTCGGCAAGAGCACGCTGATCTCGGTGATCTCCGCCGCCAAGCCGAAGATCGCCGACTACCCCTTCACGACCCTGGAGCCCAACCTCGGCGTCGTCCGGCTCGATGGAGGCGACGAGTTCGTGGTGGCCGACATCCCCGGCCTCATCGAGGGGGCCAGCGAGGGGCGGGGCCTCGGACACCAGTTCCTCCGCCACGTCGAGCGCGCCCGGGCGCTTGCCCTCCTCTTGGACCTGTCGCCCCTGGCCGAGCACTCGCCGCAGGCGCAGGAGCAGATCCTGCTCCGCGAGCTCGGTGACTACCGCGCCGAGCTGCTCGACCGGCCGCGCGTCGTCGTGGGAAGCCGGGCCGACCTCGCCGATCCCGACGGGGCCACCGACTGGGATGGCCTCACGGTGGCGGCGGTGACCGGTGACGGCGTGCCCCAGCTCGTCGGCGCCTTCGCCGAGGCCGTGCGCGGCGCCCGGCAGGCCGAGCCCGAACCGGAGCCGTTCGTCATCCACCGGCCCGAGCCCGAAGGCCTCCGCATCGAGCGGACCGACTCCGGTGGCTACGTGGTGCGGGGCAAGGCCGTCGAGCGAGCGGTGGCGCTGTCCGACCTCACCAACCTCGAGGCGCTCGCCTACGTGCAGGAGCGCCTCCAGAAGCTCGGCGTCGACAAGGCGCTGGCCAAGGCGGGGGCCAAGGACGGGGACACCGTCGAGATCGGCCGCTTCGCGTTCGAGTACTCGGCCGACTGACCGATGGGAAAGCTCGTGGTGGCCAAGATCGGCACGTCGTCGATCACCGATGCGCACGGTGACATCGACGTCGCCGCCGTCGCCAAGTTCTGCGCCGACGTCGCCCAGCTCCGCGCGGCCGGCCACCGGGTCGTGGCCGTCACGTCGGGGGCGATCGCCGCGGGCCTGCCCGCGATCGGGTTGGGCGGCGACCTGCGCCCCACCGACGCCGTCACGCTCCAGGCGGTCTCGGCCATCGGCCAGAGCCGGCTCATGCGAGTCTACGACGAGTGCTTCGCCGGTCACGGCCTCGTCGCCGGTCAGGTGCTGCTGGCACCGCTCGACTTCGGCATCCGCCAGCAGTACCTCCACGCTCGGGGCACCCTCGAACGCCTCCTCGATCTGGGGGTGGTGCCGGTCATCAACGAGAACGACGCCGTCGCCGACGACGAGATCCGCTTCGGCGACAACGACCGCATCGGGGCCCTCGTCGCCCAGCTCATCGGTGCCGACCTCCTCGTGCTGTTGACCGATGCACCGGGCCTGCTCACCGCTGATCCCCGCATCGACGCCCAGGCGTCGCTCATCGAAGAGGTCCTCGAGGTCACCGCCGATCTGGAGCGCGTCGCCGGGGGCGCCGGCAGCGCGCGGGGCAGCGGCGGCATGTCCTCCAAGGTGGCGGCCGCCAAGATGGCATCGTGGTCCGGTGTCCGGGCGGTCATCGCCGCCGCGCACCGCGAGGGCGTGCTGGCCGATGCCGTCGCCGGCACCTCGGGTGTGGGGACCGTGGTGCAGCCCCGATCCCAGCGCATCAGCGCCCGCAAGCTCTGGATCGCGTTCGCCCTGGAGTCCGGTGGCCGCGTCACCGTCGACGAGGGTGCCCGCCGTGCCCTGCTCGAGCGGGGCGTCTCCCTTCTGCCGGCGGGCGTCACCGGCGTGTCCGGCGGCTTCGTCGCCGATCAGGGCGTCGAGATCGAGGGACCCGACGGGGTCGTGTTCGCCAAGGGCCTGACGCGCCTCAGCGCACTCGAGCTGTCGGAGGTGTCAGGCCGCCGCACCGGAGACCTGCCCGATGGCATGCCGCACGAGGTCGTCCACCGCGACGACCTCGTGATCGTCCCCTAGCTCAGACCCCGGGCGAGGGCTGGGCCGTAGGCTCGGCCGGCGGCTCGGTGGCCGTCGCCGTCTCGGGTGCGGCCGGCGCTTCGGCGGGAGCCGCCGCCGTGTCGATGCCCATCGAGCTGCGGATCTCGTCCAAGCGGGCCTGGGCCTCGACGTTTTGGGCGGCGGCCTCGATCTCGACCATGCGGGTCTCCACCGAGGTCTCCTGCAGCTCGCTCATGCCCTTCGCCTTGGCGTAGCGCTGCTCGATCTTGTCGCGGACCTCGTTGAGGGTCGGGACCTCCTGGCCGACGGTCTCCGAGAGGGAGGCCATGGCCTTGTTCATCTGCTCTTGCATCTTGGCCTGCTCGAGCTGGCTGAGGAGCTTCTGCTTCTCCGCCAGCTTCTGCTGCAGGACCTGGCCGTTGGTGGCGACGGCGGCCTTGGCCTGATCGGCGGCCTGGGTGGCGGCGTAGTGCTGCTCCTTCAGATCGGCGATCTGGGTCTCGACGGCGATGAGCTGCGTGGCGATGGTCTCGGCCGCCCGCGTGTACTCGGCCGCTTTGGCCGCGTCGCCCTTCTTGGTGGCGTCGTCGGCCATCTTCACGGCCTGGCGGGCGTTGGTGTTCAGCTTCTCGAGCTGGGCCAGCTGGCGGTCGAGCTGCTGCTCGGTCAGGTGCTGCTGGGCGATGACGTTGGCCGCGTGCTCCTTCAGCCGTCGGTGCTGGTCCTGGGCTTCGGTGATGGCCTGCTCGAGCTGGATCTTGGGATCGGCGTTCTCGTTGAACTTCTGGTTCGCACCAGCGGTCAGGTAGGCCCACCAGCGCTTGAAGAGCTTGATCATGCGCCGCAGCCTATGGCACCGAGACGGGCGTGGGGTCGGGTGGCCGTGAGCGCGTCAGGCGAAGCGTCGCAGGCCGGGCAGCCGGGTCATGAGCTCCGAGATGCCCGGCACGCGGAGGGCGTAGATCGACGCGAAGTACGTGACGATGCCCACCACGACGCCGGCGAGGACCGTCGGGACGAGCATCGCGGCGGACGACGGAGCCAGGGAGGAGACGACGCCGTACACGAACCCGCCCATGATGCCGGCGGCGACGACGAGCTTGAGCCAGGTGTGGGCCAGGCCGCGCCAGTCGAAGCCGGGACTCCGGCGGGCGAGGACCACGACGGTGACGGCGGCGGCCACGGTGTAGGCGAGCGAGAACGAGAGGGCGAGCCCCACGACGCCCCACCAGCGGGCGAACACGACGGCGGCCGCGATGTTGATGGCGTTCTCACCGCAGTTGATGATGAACGGGGTCCTCGTGTCCTTCATCGCGTAGAAGCCACGGAGCCCGTACAGGTAGGTCGAGAAGCCGGGGAGCCCGAAGGCGAACGCGGCGATGATCCCGCTGAGCCCGAGGGCCTTGCCGAGGTCGCCGGTGGCCGTGAAGGTCCGGGCGTCGAGGCCCTTGGGGAGGGCGAGGTAGCCCACCGCGGCCGGGATGATCAAGAGCGCGGTCAGTCGGAAGCCGAGGAGCAGCTGGCTGTTGAAGAGCGACCGGTCCCCGCGGGAGTCGGCTCGGCCGAGGAGGGGCTCGAAGGTGGTCATGATCGACACGGCGAGGAGGGCGTGGGGGAGTTGGAAGTACTGGTAGGCGACCGTGTAGCGGGTGGGGTCACCGGTGCTGGGCTTGGCCAGGATCTGGATGACCACGACGGCGATCAGGTTGGCGATGACGTAGCCGAAGGTCCAGCCGGACAGGCGGATCGCCCGGCGCACCGCGGGATGGCGCATCTTCACCTTGAACTTGAGCCGGACGCCGGAGCGCCGGATGGCCGGATACAGCGAGAGCGCCATCACGACGATGCCGAGCGTGGTCCCGACGCCGAGGATCCAGATGAGCCGCCGGTCAGCGGCCGCGTCGCGGAGGCTGGGGTTGCCGCCGGCCACCTTGACGGCGAGGACGAGGGTGGCGATGGCGATGACGTTGTTGAGCACCGGGGCCCACGCCGCGGCCATGAACCGGTGGCGTGAGTTCAAGACCGCTGACCAGACCGCCATGAGACCGTAGAAGAACACCTGGGGGGCGAACAGGAGCGACAGCGGCACCCCGACCTCGAGGTAGACGTCGTGGTTCGCCTTCGGGGCGCCGGTGGCGAACAGGTGCATGAGGGCGGGGCCGACGATGAGCGCCAGCAGCGAGACGATCACCAGCGCGACCAGTGCGAACGAGATGATCGCCGACGTGCCGTCCTGGCCGTCGCCTCGTTCCATGTCGTCGGTGAACAGCGGGACGAGCGACGCGGTGAGGACCCCGCCCAAGATGAGCTCGTAGATCATGTTGGGGGTGTTGTTCGCCCCGTTGTAGGCGTCGTTCAGCCCGCCGACGAGCGCCACCAGGATCAGGCTGGTGCGGACCAGCCCGGTGAGCCGGGAGACGGCCGTGCCGCTGGCCACGAGGAGGTTGGCCTGCAGCAGGCCCTTCGCCGACGACGCCTTGGCCTCGGTCGCCAGGTGGCGGGGATCGTCGTTGAGCCCGACGGCGGGAGCCGTCTCCTCCGCGGTCGCCGCACCACCGACCGGCGGGGGGACCGGAGCATCGTCGAGCACCCAGATGTCAGGATCGGGATCGAGGAGGGTCGTCGCCCCCGGGCCCGTGGGCGGCTGCCAGACCAGGTCGGAGAACGACTCGAGCGGTGGGCTGAGCCAGGGCACCGCCGGGGGGAGCGGTTCGGGCGCGCCGAGGGCCGAGATGGTCCGGGGCCGGACGACGGTGGGGCGGTCGGGCCGGTCGCGGCGCTGCTCCGGGGGCTGCCACACGGGCGCGGGGTCGTTCTCCTCGTCGAAGGTCATGGGCTCAGCTGTCCAGGGAGCCTTGAGCCGTGCCCGGAGGCGGCTCGGGCAGCGGTACCGGAGCGGGCGAACCGGCACCACCGGCGATGCCGAGGTCCTGGGGGCCCGTCCCGTCGAGCGAGGTCATCGCGGTGCGCAGGGCGGTGAGGCTGCCGACGATGTCGTCGACGTCGCTGCTCACCGTGCTGAGGTCACCGTGGTCGGTGACCGACAGCTCGATGGCCTGGGTCACCGCCTCGTCGAGGCGGGCGTTGATCAGGCGCAGCTCGTCGTACGTCGATGCGACGAGCGCGTCCATGCGGCGGGCGGTGTCGAGCTGGGCGTTGAGCGATGCGATCGTGCGGGCCTGGGTGGGCGAGGCGGTCGCTCCGGGCGGGATCTGGCCGGCCGCCTGCTGCAGCTCCCACTGGGTCTCCCGGTCGTCGATGCGCTTGCGGGCCGTCGAGAGCAGCTGGCCCTGCTGGGCGACCTTCCAGCACTCGTTCACGGCGTCGTCGATCCGGTCACCGGTCTCGTGCAGCGCGTCGCGGAGGGGCCCGGCCTTGAACGCCCCGATGGCATCCGTGTAGCGGTGGCGGGCCTGGATGGCGTCTTTGACGGCGTGGCGCCAGGGCTCGTTGACGCCGAACGGGTCGATGCTGGCGGTCGCCCCGTTGCGGGGGATGGCGAGCGCCACCCGGCCCCCGTAGCCCAGGGCGCCGCCGAGCAGCCCGCCGAACACCGGTCCGAGCAGCCCGCCGGTGCCGATCGTGGCCAAGATGCCGAGGGCCGCACCGGCGCCGAGGGCGACGATCCCCGAGGGCGAGGTGAGGGCGCGGGCGACGGGCGGGGAGAAGAACCGGTCCCGCAAGCTCACCGTTGCCACCCCTTGTTTCTACCCGGTGGCTGCGCGGCCACCGAGTTCGCGGCCGAGGGCGCCCTCAGAAGTTGGAGACCACAGCGGTGAAGACCTGCGAGATGGTGGCGGGGTTGCTGGCGTCGTAGGCCGCGGCGTTGGTCGACTCGGCGATGCGCTCGAGGGTGTCGAAGTCGGCCTGCTTGCCGTAGGCGATGGTGAACACCCGGATGGGGGTGGCGTTCTCGCCGTTGGTCCCGGACTGGAGCGTGGTGAGGAGCTCATCGAGCTGGTCGCGGTCGTCGGAGGTGTCGCCGTCGTCGTTCACGCCGTCGGTCAGCAGCACCACGGCGTTGATCAGCGACGGGTCGTAGCCATCGGCCATGTCCTCGAAGGAGTCCTGGGTCACCTCGTAGAGCGGGGTGGCGTGCTGGGGCAGCTGATCGCGGATCTGGGATGCGAGCCGCTCGCGGTTCGTCGACATGGGCTGGATCTCGAGGAGGTCGAGGTAGTTCTCGTCCTCCCGGGAGCCCAGGTCGGTGCTGAAGACGCGGAGGCCGACCTCGTCGTCGCCCTTGAACTCGTCGAGGGCGTCGATGGCGGCCCGCTTGGCCAGGTCGAGCTTGGTGTCGCTGGCCGGATCGTCGGGATCGGCCGGCTCCTCCATGGAGCCCGAGACGTCGAGGACCAGGAGCACGCGGGCGCCCTTGCGCTGCTGCTTCCAGTTCTCGAGCATGTCGATCATCACCGACGGCTGGGGGACCTGGAGGAGCTTCGACGGCTGGGTGGGGTCGACGCCGTTGCCCTTGGTGATGGGGGCGCCGACGGCGACGTCGGGGTTGCCGGGGCGGAAGCCGTACTCCAGCACCTTCTTCTGGGCCGCCGGGCGCTGCACCGCCTCGATGAACGCCTCGGCCCCCTCCTTCTCCTGGGCGCTGACCCAATCGGCGTCGAGCACGTAGAGGGGGCTGTCGCTGTAGAGCGTCCCCTCCTTCGGGTAGATCGCCACCAGCGGGACCTTGGGCTTGCGGGGGGTCTCACCGGGGTCGAGCACGCCGTCGGGGTTGCCCTGGTTGTAGTCGATGAGCGACTTCTCCTCGACGGCGACGGCCGACGCGTAGAGCAGCGACGTGCCCGACCGGTCGGTGCGGAACCAGTTGTTGAGGAACGTCATCGTGATGTCGCCGTAGTGGACCACCGAGGACTCGACCTGGCGGCCGAGGTCCTTCGTCCTCTGGGCGTCGAGGTCCTCCTTCGACAGGTCCCGGGTCTTGCCGGTGGCGGCGTAGTTCTGGCCGATCAGGGCGTTGAGGCCGCTGGTGGAGAAGTTCGGGTTCGTCTTGCCGAGCTTGAAGGCGCCCCACTCGGGGTGCCCGTACTTGGCCCAGCCCTCGCCGGAGGTGGCGAGCTGGGCGATGTCGGCCCAGCCGATGGGGGTCGTCGGGTAGCCGAGGGCGTCGGCCATCGGCTTGGGCATGCCGATGACGAGCGGCGTGAGCATGAACGACACCGGCTTCGGCGACGCCATCGCCGGCTTGCCGGCGTCGGCCAGCTGCTGGTCGAGGATCTGGCCCCAGCTGGAGGCGGCCGGGGACCAGATGACGGGTCGAGGGCCTTCGGACGCCTCGTCCCAGCCTTCGGCCAGCGCCGTGGTGGCTCCGCCGGATGCCTTCGAGTACGGGCGCACGAAGGCGCAGCCGCCGGAGATCTCCGCATCCTCCGATCGGTTGAACTGCTGGGCGAGATCGGTCATCAGGTCGATCTTCTCGGAGGAGACCGCCACGTCGATGACCGTGCAGTCGCCCGGGTCGCCGAAGGGGTCGTTCGACGAGGAGCCGTCCGAGCCCCCGCTGCCCGACGAGCACCCGGCCGCGAGCGCGGCGGCGGCCGCGCCGATGCTGACGAGCTTCATCCACCGGGATCGGGGCTGTGGCACCATCTCAACCCACCTTCTTCTGGACTTGGTACAGGAAGCCTGCCAGGGCATCGTCGGCCGATCCCGTGCACGGCGCGAACCCGACCGAGGTGAGGGCCGTCTTCGCCGCCTTGGGCAGATCCTTGCAGCCGAGCCCGTCGACGTCGTCCTCGTGACCGCTCCGAGCGGCGAGGACCACCGTCAGCTCCGACTCGGGAGACGACGCGATGATCTTCAGGTTGCGGCTTCGGCCGGCGGGGGTGGTCGTCTGGCGTTCGAGGAGGGCATCGGGACCGGCGACCATCGACAGCGAACCGACCCGCGTGGTCAGCCGCTGGGCCATCGTGGTGGCATCCGACTGACCCTCTGCGGGGCTCCGGACGATGGCGTCGAGCGCACCGACGTCGAGCGTCGAGGGGTCGTCGTCAGCGGCGAACGCCTGGGCGAACGGAGCGAGGCGGGCGATGCCCTCGGACGTGGCCGGATCGCCGACGCCGATCGACAGCTCCGGGGCCAGCCCGCCGAGGCAGGCCCAGGTCGTGGTGGCCCGGCAATCAGCAGCGAGGTTCGTCGCCGTGCTCCCGTCGGCGAGGATCACCTCCGGTGCCGACCCGAACGCCTCGGTGGTGGACCAGACCGACGTGGTGCCCGAGCGGGAGCTGACGTAGTTGGCGATCTGCGGTGCCGGGTTCCAGGTGACCCAGGCGTCGACGTCGGACGGAGGCGCTGCCGCGTCGGGAAGGTCGAGCGCTGGGGGATCGTCGGCGATGAGGCCGTCGGCCGCCATCGCCTCGCAGACGGCGAGGAGCTCCGGGGTGCAGGCCACGACCGGTGCGCCGCCGCTGCTCGACTGCTTGGGGCCGTCTGAGCCGCCGCCGTCGTCGCTCACGAGGAGGCCGCGGATGAAGATGGCGAGCGCGATCAGGGCGAACGCCCCGATGACCGCAGCGCCCCGGCTCTTCATCATGGTGCCGAACGCTACTGGTGCACCGCTCGGCGCCGGTGCCGGAGCGCCGTCAGGTGGTGCTGCTGTGGCGGGGCCCCTGGCCGGGCTCGGCGATGTCCGCCGCGGTGAGGGCGGTGAGCTGCTCGTCGGTGGGGTCGGTCAGCGCCACGACGCGGCTGGCCTGGCGGGCGACCGCGTCCTCGAACAGGTTCCGGGCCAGGCGGCCGTTGCCGAAGCCCTTGTCCCGCGGGACCGAGGCGAACCACGCCCGGACCTTCGCCTCGGCGCCGGCATCGGCCTGGTAGCCGGCCTCCTCTCCCTGGTCGACGAAGATCCGCCACAGCTCGTCGTCGTCGTAGTCCGGGAAGAAGATCGTCTTCGGGAAGCGGGAGGCCAGGCCCGGGTTGGCGCCGATGAACTCGGCCATCTCGTCGGGGTACCCGGCCGCGATCACCACCAGCTCCTCGCGCCGGTCCTCGATCACCTTCACGATCGTGTCGATGGCCTCGCGGCCGAAGTCGTTCTCGCCGCCGCGGGCCAAGGCGTAGGCCTCGTCGATGAGCAAGACGCCACCGGTCGCGCGGTCCGCGACCTCCATGACCTTGAGGGCGGTCTGGCCGACGAACCCCGAGACCAGCCCGGAGCGGTCGGTCTCCACGAGCTGGCCCCGCTCCACCACGCCGAGCGAGCGGTAGATCGCCGCCAGGAGGCGGGCGACGGTGGTCTTGCCGGTGCCGGGGTTCCCGGTGAAGACCAGGTGGCGGGACTGTGGCGTCGTGGGCAGCTTCCGCTCGGTGCGGAGCTGCTGGACGCGCAGGAGGTTGGTGACGAGGCGCACCTCGGTCTTGACGCTGTCGAGTCCGACCAGGTCGTCGAGCTCGGCGAGCAGCTCCTCGATCGGCCGGGCGGGAGGGAGCGGTTCGGCGGCCGGCGCTGCCGTGCCGCCCGCCGCGATGGCGGCCTGGTCGGCGCCGGCGGCGGCGGGGGTGCCGGTCGCGGGCGGTCCGCTGCGAGGCGGCAGGGGCGACGACGGCAGGCCGGACATGGCCTGGAGCATCTGGTTGCGGAACTCGTCGATCGCCTGCAGCTCGGCGCGTGACGGCGCCGCCTCCAGGGCGGCCACGGTGAACGCGAGGTTCAGCGACCGGTCGTAGTAGGTCCGGCTGTGGCTGGTGCCGAAGCGCCGATCGGCCGTGACCAGGATCTCGAACATGGGCGACACCTGGTCCAACCAGCCCGCTCGGCCCACGAGGAGGTCGCTGCGCCGCAGGTCGTCGGGCTTGGCTCGGGCGAGCTGCGCCGGCAGCCAGCGGCCGAAGGCGAAGATCAGGCCCCACAGCTCGTCGTCGGTGTGGCTGCGATCGACGTCGATGAGCGCCGTGGTGAGGTGGAACGCCTCGGTGGCGACGTCGCGGTCCATCTCCTTGCTGTCGAGATCCGGCAGGCGAGCGACGACGTCGCGCATCGCGGGCGCGATCTCGGCCACGAACGCCTCGACCGCCCGCTGCATCTGCTTCGGCTCGCTCAGCACGGCCCCGTCATCCCCGCGGGTCCCGCCACATCAGCCAGATCGGCGGGCCACCGCCGGGAGCGATCTCCTCGCGCACCTCGAACCCGTGCCGGGCGTAGAAGGGGACGTTCTGCTCCTTCGACGATTCCAGGTACGCCCCCAGGCCCTGCTCGTCGCAGCGGTCGGTGACGGCTCGGATGAGGGCGCTCCCGACGCCCGACCCCTGGTGCTCGGGATCGGTGCCGAGGATCGCCAGGTACCAGTGCGGCGGGTCCTTCGGGTGCTTGCGCTCCATGGCCGCCAGGTCGGCGATGGCCCGGCGGAGCCGTCCTCGGAACAGGCGCACCGAGGGGATGGCGAGCGCCAGCCCCTCCGACACGGTGCCCCTCCAGTGCCCCGGCGGGGCCCAGATGGCCGCGCCCCGGACCTGGTGGTCGACGAGGACCTCGCCGTGGCCGCGGTGCTGCGACCGCGCCTCGGCCTCGAACCACGCCGCGGCCCGCGTGGACCAGTCGGCCTTGGGCGAGGCCAGGTGGCTCCAGACCGGGTCGCCGTCGAACGCCGCGGCGAGCGCGCGGCCGACCGCAGGCAGGTCAGCAGCGGTGGCGGGGCGGATGACAGGCACGGTCGCCACCCTAGGACGCGCTCAGGTCCCGATAGCCTCTCGCTGTGCCTGCCACCACGCCCATCGCCGAGCTCGGCCGCCGCGCCAAGGCGGCCTCGCGCACCCTCGCCTCCGCGTCCACCAGCCAGAAGGACGATGCGCTCCGTGCCGCGGCCGCGCTGCTGGTCGCCCGCACGGACGACCTCCTGGCCGCCAACGCCGATGATGTCGCCCGAGCGGAGGCCGACGGCGTCTCGGCTGCGGTGGTCGACCGGCTCCGCCTCGATGCCGGCCGTGTCGCCGCGATGGCGAGCGGACTCGAGCAGGTGGCGGGTCTGGCCGATCCGGTCGGCGAGGTGCTCGACGGGTGGGTCCGCCCCAACGGGCTCCAGATCTCCCGGGTGCGCGTGCCGCTGGGCGTCGTCGCCATCATCTACGAGAACCGTCCCAACGTGACCTCTGACGCAGCGGGCCTGTGCCTGAAGTCCGGCAACTCGGCCTTCTTGCGGGGCTCGTCGGGGGCGATCACCTCGAACACGGCGATCGCGGCGGTGCTGCGCGAGGCCTACGAGAAGGTCGGTCTCCCTGCCGACGCGCTGGTGCTGGTCGAAGACACCCGCCGCGAGGCTGCGGTCGAGTTCATGCGCCAGCGCGGCGCCATCGACTGCCTGATCCCCCGGGGCGGCCCTTCGCTCATCGCGTCGATCCTCGAGCACGCCACGGTTCCCTACGTGATCGACGGCGACGGCAACTGCCACATCTACGTCGATGCCGATGCCGATCTGGAGATGGCCGGCCGCATCATCGTCAACGCCAAGACGCAGCGGCCGTCGGTGTGCAACGCCGCCGAGACGGTGCTGGTGCACCGCTCGGTGGCCGAGGCGCTCCTGCCGGCGCTGCGCACGGCGCTCTCGGGCGTCGACCTGGTCGGTGACGACGCCGTCCGGGCGATCGTGCCCACGGCCGGCGAGGCGACGGAGGACGACTGGGCCCACGAGTTCCTCGACCTCAAGCTCGCGGTCGGGATCGTCGACGGCCTCGACGCCGCCATCGCCCACATCGCCCGCTACGGCTCGGGCCACAGCGAGGCGATCATCACCCGCTCGTTCGATGCCGCCGAGCGCTTCACCCGGGAGGTCGACGCCGCTGCCGTCCTCGTGAACGCATCCACCCGGTTCGTCGACGGCGAGGAGTTCGGGTTCGGCGCCGAGATCGGCATCAGCACCCAGAAGCTGCACGCTCGTGGCCCGATGGGCCTGCGGGAGCTCACCACCGCCAAGTACGTCGTCCGCGGTTCGGGCCAGACCCGGGCCTGACCGCCCCGGGGCGATCAGGCCAAGCGGGGGAGGGCGTCGGCGGCCCGGTGGCCGAGCGCCTTGACCTGGGGGCCGAGGTCCGACGCCAGCTCCTTCACCTGCGGCGCCAGCTCCGCGGCCTTCTCGCGCACGACGGGAGCGAGGTCGGCGGCCCTGTCCTGCGCCTGGTGGCCGAGGGCCACGGCGCGCCCAGCCGCGTCGTGGCGAGCCGGCGCGGTGTCCTCGATCAGCTGGTGCGCCTGCTCGCGAGCCGCCCGCCAGCCGTGCACGGCCCGGTCGGCGGCGACCTCGGCGCCGAGCTTGCCGCCCTTCCCGGCGGCCTTGGCGTTGGCCCTGGCCAGCTTGGCGTTGGCCGCCGCCAGGCGCTTGGCCGCCTTGGCATCGGCCTTGGCCGCCTTGCCGGCGACCGATGCGGTCGCAGCAGCGGCGGTGGCGATCACGCCGCTGTCGTCGCGCCGGTTCTTGGCGCGCCACGCCAGTCCGGGCCGGCCCTCGGTGTCGGCTGCCGCGAGGATGAGGCCGCCGAGCAGGCCCGCGTTCTTCAGGAAGTGGATCTGCTGGGCCTTGCGCTCGTCGCCCTCGAACTCCCAGAACCGGTGGCCGGCGAGGGTGGTGGGCACGAGCGACGCGGCCAGGGCCGTGGACGCCAGGCGGGGCGCCTTGCCGGCGGCGAGCAGCAGTCCAGCGCCCACCTGCACGGCGCCGTTGATGCGGACGTAGGTCTCGTCGGCCAGGTCGATGCCGCCGATCGCCACCCGGCGCACCGGCTCGGCCGCGCCGTCCACGGCGGATGCCGCGGCCCCGGCGGCGTCCCGAGCGCGCTCGTCGGGCGTGGCCTCGGCGATGTCGGCCGTCACGGCGACGGCGGCGTCAGCGAGGCCCGCCGCTCCCGTGGCGACCTTCTGGGCCGCGGGCTGGACGGCTTGGCGATCGACCAGATCGATGACCGGTTCGGCCACCTGCGCGGGACCGGATGGACGCCGGAGCGACTCGATGCCGGAGGTGATGAAGATCGTGGACAGGAGGGGGCGGGCGATGCGTCGAACCAACATGCGCCCCCACTTCCCCTGGCGGCGCCGTCCTACACCCGGTCCGCTGGTGCGCAGAGCGGGCGACGAGGTGCCCTCCTGCTCGGCCTCATCGGCCTCGGGCTGGGCCTGCTCGGCGCCAGCGCCTCGGTGGCCCGCGGCCCGATCCGCACGGCCTGATCCTGGTCCCGCCGGCCGGTCATTTCGATTGACCGGCCGGTCAAGACCGGCGGTAACCTGCGCCAATGACCGATCCCCGCTTCGAGTCCGTCGCCGCCGTCCGAGAGGGGCTGCGCAAGGTGGACTACCTGTCCGACGAAGGCATCGCCGGCATCGTCTACCTCGCCGACCGGCTCCAGAAGCCGATCCTGGTGGAGGGCCCGGCCGGCACCGGCAAGACCCAGCTGGCCAAGTCGGTGGCCGAGATGATCGGCGCCCGCCTCATCCGCCTCCAGTGCTACGAGGGCCTCGACGAAGCCAAGGCGCTCTACGAGTGGAACTACAAGAAGCAGCTCCTGCGCATCCAGGCGTCGGGCGGCGAGGGCGACTCGTGGGACACGGTCGAAGACGACCTGTTCTCCGACGAGTTCCTCATGGAGCGCCCGCTGCTGGAGGCCATCCGCGCCGACGAGCCGGTCGTGCTGCTCATCGACGAGGTGGACCGCGTCGAGGTCGAGACCGAGGCCCTGCTCCTGGAGATCCTGTCGGACTACCAGGTGTCCATCCCGGAGCTGGGCACCGTCACGGCCAAGCAGATCCCGCTGGTGTTCCTCACCTCGAACAACACCCGTGAGCTGTCCGAGGCCCTCAAGCGCCGCTGCCTGTTCCTCCACGTCGACTACCCCGACCTGGAGCGCGAGAAGGAGATCGTCCTCACCAAGGTCCCCGACATCACCGACAACCTGGCCGACCAGGTGGCCCGCATCGTGCGGTCGCTGCGCCAGCTGGAGCTGAAGAAGAGCCCGTCGGTGTCCGAGACCCTGGATTGGGCCAACACGCTCATGCTGCTCGGCGTCGAGCAGATCGACGCCGAGACCGCGTCGGGCACCGCCAACATCTTGCTGAAGTACCAGTCCGACATCGCCAAGGCGGTCCGTGAGTTCGCGGCCGACAAGCAGGGCGCCCGGCAGTTCGCCCCGGGGCCGAAGTAGGCGTCGTGGCCGACACCGCCGAGCCCGAGGTCCACGCGGCAGGGGAGCCCCTGCTCGATCTGTTGAACGGGTTCATCGTCGAACTGCGGGAGGCCGGCCTGCCGGTCAGCCTTACCGAGAACCTCGACGCCATGGCGGCCATCGAGCACATCCCGCTCGAGGAGCGGGAGACGTTCAAGTACGCCCTGGCCGCCACCCTGGTGAAGAACCAGGCCCACTGGCGCTCGTTCGAGACGGTGTTCGAGGTGTACTTCTCGCTGCGCGGCGCCAAGTACGGGATCGACGACGACTCGCTGGAGTCGGACCTGGCCGACCTGCTCGACGACGCCGAGAACGACGGCCAGGGCGAAGGCCAGGGCGGGCAGGCGGGCCAGGGCGGTGGCGACGCCCTCACGCCCGAAGAGCTCCAGCAGCTGCTCTACCAGGCGATGATGAAGGGCGACGAGGCCCTCATGCGCGCCATCGCCCGCCAGGCCGTCAAGCGCTTCGCCGGGATGGAGCCCGGGCGCCCGGTCGGCGGCACGTACTACCTGTACCGCACCCTGCGGAACCTCGACCTCGACAACCTGCTCGAGAAGATGATGGAGCAGCGGCGGCAGGCGGCCGACGACGCCGGCGAGCCGATGAGCCCGCTCGAGGAGCGCCTGGAGAAGGACGAGTACGAGCACCGGGTCGAGGCGCTGAAGAAGGAGATCGAAGCGGAGATCCGCCGTCGCCTGGTGGCGGACCGCGGCGTGGAGGCCATGGCCAAGACCCTCCGCAAGCCCCTGCCTGAAGACGTCGACTTCATGCACGCGTCGCGAGAGGAGATGATCGGGCTCCGCAAGGCGCTGGTACCGCTCACCCGCCGCCTCGCCGTGCGCCTGGCCCGCAAGCGCCGCCACAACCGCAAGGGGCCGCTGGACTTCCGGCGCACCGTGCGCGCCTCGCTCAGCTACGGCGGCGTCCCCGCTGAGCCCAAGTTCCGCCACCCGAAGCCGCACAAGCCCGAGATCTTCGTGATCGCCGACATCTCCGGCTCGGTCGCCGCGTTCGCCCGGTTCACCCTGATGCTCGTCTACGCGATCAGCGGCCAGTTCTCGAAGGTCCGCTCGTTCGTGTTCATCGACGGCATCGACGAGGTCACCTCGTTCTTCGAGGGCGTCGAGGACGTCACCGAGGCCGTCCACCGGGTCAACACCGAGGCCGACGTGGTGTGGGTCGACGGCCACTCCGACTACGGCCACGCCTTCGAGGTGTTCCACAACAAGTGGGGCAAGGAGATCGGGCCGAAGACCACGGTGATCATCCTGGGCGACGCCCGGAACAACTACCACGCCTCCCAGAGCTGGGTCATCAAGGAGATGCAGCACAAGGCCCGCCACGTCTACTGGCTCAACCCCGAGCCCAAGTCCTACTGGGACACCGGCGACTCCATCGTCGGCGACTACGGCGCCCACTGCGACGACGTCTTCGAGTGCCGCAACCTCCGCCAGCTCGAGCGCTTCGTCGAGCACCTCACCTGATCGACCCGCGGGCCGAAGGCCGTCGGAAGGCCGACCGCGGATCACGCCCCGGGACATCCGCTCGGAGGGTCGGGGCGGGCGTGCCGCGGCTCAGCTGGGCCAGGCGGATCCCACCGGACCGGTCACCTCCCCGCGGTGCTCGCCGGGCTGGCGCTCACCACGACGGCACGGAGACCCTGCTCTCGATCGTGTGCGCCCTCGGACGCTCGTTAGGATCGGCGCTCGGTCCAGGGAGCGAGCGGGAGCGGGGATGACGGACAGCGTGGGAGACGGTCCGCGGGCATGCCCGCAGTGCGGCGAGACGGTGCCGTCCGGTCGGTCGGTGTGCCCGGCCTGCGGCCGGTTGCTCGGACCGGCGGTGCCGCCGCCCACCGCCCCACCGCGCCCGGCGGGCTGGGGACCGGGTGGCTCCTCGCCGGGGTTCTCGCCTCCGCACCCGCCGGCCGGCCCCGCCTCGGTGCCCCCAGCGAACACGAACCCTGCTCTTGGTCACGGCCCCGGCTTCGGGGGATCGACCGCCCCGGGGGCGTGGGCGGCGCCGGGCATGGCCCCGCTGCCGCGCTCCGTGCCGCCACGCAAGCAGCGCGCATGGATCGGGCTGCTCGTGGTGCTCGTCGTGCTCGGTGCCGTCGGCGTGGGTGTCGCCGCGGTGGTGCAGCGGTCAGACGACGATGCCGACGCAGCGGGCAAGGGGTCCGACAAGACGACCACGACCCTCGCTCCGACGACCACCACGATCCCGCGCGTGACGCAGGCCGGCCTGCTCGACGACTACTGCAACGCTCCCGGCCTCATGTGTGGCCCGAGGTGCCGCCGCACGTGCCGGGCGAGCCGGATCGGACGTACACGAAGGTCATGGACACGGGTGTGGACACCGCCAGCAACGAGACCGCCGGCAGCTACTACCCCGTGGATCCTTCGTCGCTCGGCGGGTCGACGGTGATCTCCCCGCACACCGACAACCTGTTCAAGCGGGATGACCCCTCGGTGCTGCCGCGGACCCGCACCGTGGCCTGCGTGACCCTCCTCGGCACCGAGAGCGTCGGGAAGGAGTGCGACTTCAACAACGACTCGCCGTTCGGCTTTCCCACCACCAACGACTACAAGACCATGCAGCTCGCCCAGAACCGCTTCGCCATCACGGTGTACGAGCTGCACAGCGGCGGGATCCTGCACAAGGGCGAGATCTTGACGCCGGCGGCCCGGTGCTCGCCCGGGGCGGTGGTCACCGGCGGGGACACGCTCGCCTGGGGACTGACCGATGCGGACATCCTCGCCTGGTTCAACTCCCACTTCGTCGACGGCAAGCCCGCCTGATCGCCCGGCGGACGGGACACGGACATGGTCGTCGACGACGAGAGCAGCATGCGGGCCTGCGGGGGGTGCGGTGAGCCGATGCCCATCGAGCGATCGGTGTGCGCCGCGTGCGGGCAGCTGCAGGGGCCGGACCCGACCGTCCCGCGGGCGCCGGTCGCCTCCGATGCAACGACGTGGTCGAGCGCACCGCCGGTTCCTGGAACCGGCGGGTTCGGCGGGGGCTTCGTCCGCCAACCGGTCTCGGTGGGGTCCTGGGAGGCGCCGGCTCACGCTCCGCAGCCGTCCCGGAAGAAGCGAGGGCCGTGGGCGGCGGTGCTCGCGGCCGCGGTCGTCGTCGCCACCGTCACGGCGGCCGCGGTCGTGCTGCAAGGCGGCTCGGACCTGCTGCCCGAAGCGGCGCCGACCACCACGACGCCGCGCAACGCGTGGCACGGCCAGCTGAACCGCTACTGCGAGCAGCCCGGCCAGGCGTGGCCGGAGGTCCCCCGCTACGTGCCCGGTGAGCCTGCCCGCACCTACGCCCACTTCGAGCCGGGGGGCGTCTCCAACGGCTCCGAGGACAAGAACTACCTGGATCAGGTCCCGGTGTACCTCGGTGCCCTGGCCGTCTCGCCGACCACCGCCGGGGCCAGGTTCTCGAGCGAGGCTTCCGAGATCCACGACATCCGGTCTGTCACGTGCATCGACTTCATCGAGACGGTCCCCCTCGGCAGGAGGTGCCCCTACCACGTCCTCGACGCCACCCGACCGAGTCTGTCGCCGCCCCAGGTCGAGCTGGACTCGGCCTACAACCGCTACCGGATCGCCGTCTACGAGCTCCACAGCGGGAAGGTCCTCACCGAGGGCGAGATCGACAGCAGGAACGACGCGTGTCCCCGGTTCGTCCCGAATCCCGACGAGACGGTGGGCTACTGGCTCACGGGCCAGCAGGTCCTGGATTGGATGCACACCCACTTCGTCGACGGCAAGCCGGTCTGACGACGACGCTCCCGGGCCGGCACCGGCCCCGGTACCGTGCCGGGTACCTGCTGCACGAGGAGCCCGCCATGGCCGACGATGCCCTGATCGCCCAGATCCACCAGCTGGTGGAGGAGGAGCACGAGATCCGTTCGGATCGCGCCCCCGACGCGGACCGGCTCGCCCACATCGAAGTCACCCTCGACCAGTGCTGGGACCTGCTCCGCCAGCGCCGGGCCCGGCGCGAGTTCGACCAGCCCGACGACGCCGGCGTCCGGCCCGAGGGCACCGTCGAGGGCTACCAGCAATGAGCCCTCGGTCGTTCCTCCTCGATGACCGCCTCAACGCCTACGTCGTCGACCACACCGAGCCGGCAGATCCCGTCCTGGTCCGGCTCACCGAGCGAACCGTCGCCCTCGGGGACCCTGCCGGCATGCAGGTCGGCCCCGATCAGGCGGCGTTCCTCACGATGCTCACCCGGTTCGCCGGCGTCCGCAACGCCGTCGAGGTCGGCACGTTCACCGGCACCTCCGCGCTGTGCATCGCTCGGGGCCTCGCCGACGGCGGACGGCTCCTCTGCTGCGACGTGAGCGAGGAGTGGACCGCCATCGCCCGCGATGCGTGGGCCGAAGCCGGCGTCGCCGATCGCATCGAGCTGCGCATCGCGCCGGGCATCGAGACGCTGTCCGCCCTGCCTCCGGACGCGACGATCGACCTGGCGTTCGTCGACGCCGACAAGCCCGGCTACCTCGGCTACTACGAGGAGCTGGTGCCCCGGCTGCGGCCCGGGGGCTGGATCGTGGCGGACAACACGCTGTGGAGCGGCAGGATCGTCGATCCCGACGCCACCGACACCGCCACCGAGGCCTTGCGGGCCTACAACGACCGAGCGGCCGCCGATGATCGGGTCACGACGGTGGTCCTGGCCCTCGCCGACGGGCTCACGGTCAGCCAGAAGCGCTGATCCGCCGACAGCCTCAGGCGAGGGCGGCCAGTGCCCCCTGGGCCGCGAGGACGATCATGGCGCCGCGCAGGTCGCCCACGAGACCGCCGGCCATCTTGTTCATCACGTAGGCGATCGACACCCCGGCGTCGACGTCGACGACGCAGATCGACCCGCCCCAGCCGCCCCAGAAGCACGAGCGGGGGTTGGGGCTGAGCGGGATGAGCTCGCTCATCAGGCCGAAGCCGGTGCCCAGGCGCATCGGCACGCCCAGCACCGCATCGGTCTGGTGGCACTGCTCCACGAAGATGCGGTCGACGCCCTCGGGCGACATGATCCGGACGCCGTCGAGCGTGCCGCCGTTGGCGAGCATGGCGTGCACGCGGGCGACGCCGCGGGCGTTGCTGGTGCCGCCCGCGGCGGGGATCTCGGCGGCCCGCCACGCCCGGGTGTTCTGCTCGTTGCCCGTGACGGGCACGCTCAGGCCGGCGCGCACGGCGATGGAGCCGGGCTCCATCCCGGCGACGACGCCGAGCGGGTTCTCGGGCGGGACGACGGAGCCCACCCGGCCCTCCTCGGACTCGGGGAGCCCGATGGAGAAGTCGGCGCCGAGCGGCTCGGCGATCTCGGTCCGGAACACGTCGCCGAGTGTGCGGCCGGTGATGCGCCGGACGATCTCGCCCTCGAGGTAGCCCTGGGTCACGAGGTGGTACCCGCTCATGGTGCCCGGCTCCCACCACGGCGCCTGGGCGGCGAGGTTGGCGGCACAGAGGTCGTGGTCGTAGAGGTCCTCGGCGGCGATGCTCGGGACGAAGCCCGGCAACCCGGCGGTGTGCCCCATCACCTGAGCGGTGGTGATCTGCTCCTTGCCGTTGGCGGCGAACTCCGGCCACACGTCCGCGATCGGTGCGTCGAGGTCGAGCCCGCCCCGGTCGGCCAGCATCAAGAGCGTGGTGGCGGCCATCGTCTTGGTGGTCGACCAGACGTTGACGATGGTGTCGTGCTCCCACGGGTTGCCCTCGAGGTCGCGGTCGCCGGCCCAGAGGTCCACGACGGTCTCACCGTGGAGGGTGACCGACGCGCTGGCCCCGAGCTCCTTGCCCGCATCGAAGTTGGCCGCGAAGGCGGTGCGGACCGCCTCGAGCTCCGGCTTGCAGGTGCCGCGGATCTCGGTCATGGGTGTACCTCCGGAAGACGCTCCGGCGACCCTACCCACAAACCTTGACCCGCGGGTCAAGGGACGGTGCGCTCAGGACAGGTGCAGCCCGCACTCCGTCTTGTCCTTGCCCCGCCAGCGGCCGGCGCGGGGATCCTCGCCCTCGGCGACCTTCGACGTGCACGGCATGCAGCCGATGGACGGGTAGCCCTGGAGGGTGAGCGGGTTGACGATGAGGTCGTGGCGCTCGATGTACTCGGCGACGTCCTCGGCGGTCCACGTGGCGATGGGGTTCAGCTTCACCAGGCCCCGCAGGTCGCGCGACACGATCGGGGCCGCGGCGCGGGTGCTGGCCTCGCCCCGGCGCAGGCCCGACATCCAGGCGTCCTTGCCGGCGAGGGCGCGGTCGAGCTGGCCCACCTTGACGGCGGAGCAGCAGTTCTCCGGGTCGACCCGCCAGAGCTCCTCGTCGTGGTGGGGGACCGTCATCATGCGGAGGTTGAGGCCGTAGCGGCGGCGGACGACCTCGACGGTCTCGAGGGTCTCGGGGAA
>Ga0182745_1000520_pt1 | contig 42640 bp, 27 predicted proteins | sample eDN3rd30CKraftBY_FD_128523 | JGI IMG/M metagenome (GOLD analysis project Ga0182745, IMG submission 128523) | Enriched backyard soil microbial communities from Emeryville, California, USA - eDNA 3rd pass 30_C Kraft BY (version 2) (version 2) | ecosystem: Environmental > Terrestrial > Soil >...
ACGCGGGCTCCATGAACGGCACCTGGGTCAACGCCGCGGCCCTTCACGCGGAGCAGGAGCGGATGTTGAACGATGGGGATGCCCTGGCGTTCGGCGATGCCCAGTTCCTCTACCTGCGCACGGAGACGCTGCACGCACAGCTGCGCATGGCGAGCCCCGGGCGGGGCTGACGGGCCCGGTGGGCGGCCCGGCAGGCGGCGCTGCCGCGGCGAATGCCCCGCGTGCCCGCCGGGAGACGCATCCATCCACGTCCCCGGTCGCTTCCTGCGGCGCGAGTCACCCTCCCCGGCTATGACTCCTCCCCTCCAACACCACGGGAGCATCGTCACATGGGCAGGCTGCTGGTCCTCCTGGTCTTCAACGTGGGCGCCTGGGCCGTGCTGCGGTCGCTGTGGCCTGGCCTCCTCCAGAGGTGGCGCCTGGGCGTCTTCGCGGCGGGGACGCTCCTCTCGCTGTCGGCGTGGGCGTACTCCGCGGTGGCGGGGCGCCATGCCCAGCTTCCGGTGGGGGACTCGGCGCTGCGCGTCTTCTCGGTGGGCTGGTCCGTCGCCATCATCATGGTGGTGCTCATCGGCGCGCCGCTGCTCCTGCTGCGCAAGTGGCTGGAGCGCCCCTCCCAGAAGCCGCCGCGGACCGCCGAGGCCCCTCCCACGCCGGTGAACCTGGGCCGCCGCCAGCTCCTCACCCACGCGGGCCGCGCGGTGCCGCTGCTGGCCACGGGCACGAGCTCGGTGGGTCTGGCCAACGGCAACGCGCGGTTCTCCGTCCGCGAGGTCGACATCCGGCTGCCCGGCCTGCCCCCAGCGCTGGACGGCTTCCGCATCGGCCAAATCACGGACGTCCACGTGGGCACCTTCATCGACACCCGGTATCTCCAGGACGCCGTGCAGGCGATGAACGACGCCCGGGTGGACCTCCAGGTGATGACCGGGGACCTCATCGACGACCTGGACCAGCTCGACGACACCATGGCCGCGCTGTCGGAGTGCCAGGCCCGCCACGGCATGCTCGCCATCCTGGGCAACCACGAGCACTGGCGCGGCCTGGGCCCCATCCGCCGGGCCTACGCCGACGTGGAGGCGCGCGGCGGCCCCGTGCGCCTGCTGGTGGACGCCTCGCACACCTTCGAGCACGCGGGACAGCGCGTGCGCGTGGTGGGCGTGGACTACCCCATGTCGGGCCGCAGCCACCGCGTGAAGGCCGAGCGCATGCAAGCCTCCGCGCAGACCGCCTTCCAGGGCATCTCACCGGACGAGGTGGTGCTCTGCCTGACGCACCACCCGGACTTCTTCCCGCTCGCGGCCGAGCGCGGCGCCCGGCTGACGCTGGCCGGCCACACCCACGGCGGGCAGGTGGCCTTCCTCGGCGTCCCGGCCTTCTGGTTCGCCTTCAAGTACATGCTGGGCCGCTACCGCCAGGGCGACCATCAGCTCTACGTGTCGGGCGGCACCGGGCACTGGCTGCCCTTCCGCATCGGCGTGCCCACGGAGGTGACGGTGCTCACCCTTCGCGCGACGGAGGCGCCGGCTGCTGGCCGTACGTCTTGAACTTCTCCAGGACGCGCGCCATCTCGGCGCCGTCCAGCAGCACGGGCTCGCCCACCTGGAGCGCCCGCCAGTACATGGCGGCCAGCGTCTCCACCTCCACCGCCAGCTTGAAGGCCGACGCCAGGTCCGTGCCCAGCGCCACCATCCCGTGGTTCGCCATCAGGCACGCCTTGCGCCCCTCCAGTGCGGCCAGCACGTTGCTGGCGAGCTCCGCCGTGCCGAACGTGGCGTAGGGCGCGCAGCGCACGTCGGCGCCACCCGCCGCGGACACCATGTAGTGGAAGGCGGGGATGCCCCGGTGCAGGCACGCCAGCGTGGTGCAGAACATGGGATGCGCGTGCAGCACCGCGCCCACCTCGGGGCGGGCGGCCAGGATGTCCCGGTGGAGCTGCCACTCCGAGGACGGACTCCGGTGGCCCTCGTGGCCGCCGTCGAAGCGCATGAGCACCAGGTCCTCCGGCGCCAGCGCGTCGTAGTCCAGGCCGGTGGGCGTCAGCAGGAAGCCGCCCTCCACGCGGACGCTCAGGTTGCCGGAGGTCCCCTGGTTGAGCGACGACGCGTTCATCCGCCGCGCGGTGGCAATCATCTGCTCGCGCAAGGCCCGGTGCCCCCACGCGCCGCTCATGGTGTCCCCCCTCGCCGCTCCGGGAAGAGCGACAGCAGGCCGGCCTCCGTGGCGGGACACACCCCGCGCTCGGTGATGAGCGCCGTCACCAGCCGCGCGGGCGTCACGTCGAAGGCGTAGTTCGCCGCGGGGCTCCCCTCCGGGGTAATCCGCACCGTGGCCACCTCGCCCGATGGCAGCCGGCCGGTGACGTCGCTCAGCTCGGCGCCGTCGCGCTGCTCGATGGGAATCTCGCGGACGCCGTCCCGCAGCGCCCAGTCGATGGTGGGCGACGGCAGCGCCACATAGAAGGGCACGTCGTTGTCCTTCGCCGCCAGCGCCTTCAGGTAGGTGCCAATCTTGTTCGCCACGTCCCCCTGGGCGGTGGTGCGGTCCGTGCCGACGATGCACAGGTCCACCTGTCCGTGCTGCATGAGGTGGCCGCCCACGTTGTCGGCGATGACGGTGTGCGGGACGCCGTGCTGCCCCAGCTCCCACGCGGTGAGCTGGGCGCCCTGGTTGCGCGGGCGCGTCTCGTCCACCCAGACGTGCACCGGGATGCCCGCGTCGTGCGCCTGGTACACGGGCGAGAGCGCGGTGCCGAAGTCCACCGTGGCCAGCCAGCCTGCGTTGCAGTGCGTGAGCACGTCGAGCCGGCCCTGGCGCCCCTTTCGCGCCCAGGCCTCCTCCAAGAGCTTCACGCCGTGCGCGCCGATGGCGCGGTTGATGGCCACGTCCTCGTCGCAAAGCGCCTGCGCGCGGCGCAGGGCCGCGGCCACGCGCTCCGGTGCAGGCAGCGGCGCCAGCAGCCGCCGCATCTCGTCCAGCGCCCAGTGCAGGTTGACGGCGGTGGGGCGCGTGCCACGCAGCAGCGAGAGCGCGTGCTCCAGCGCGCCGTCGGACGCATCGGCGCGCAGGGCCAGCCACACGCCGTAGGCCGCGGTGGCGCCGATGAGCGGCGCGCCGCGCACCTGCATGCTCCGGATGGCGTGGGCGGCGGCGTCCAGCGTCGCCAGCCGCACCGTGACGAGCGCGTGGGGCAGCCGCGTCTGGTCGATGGCCTCCGCGGCCTCGCCGCCGGGCGCGAGCCAGATGGAGCGCATCGGCTGACCATGGACCTTCATCGGCGCAGCACCCGGCCCGCCACCGCGGACAGCTTCTCCACCATGCCGGCATCCCACGCCGTGGGCGCGGTGATGATGGCGTGCTCCAGGGCCTTGTGGCAGCCCTGCGCGCAGGGCCCGGCGTGCGCGCCGAGCAGCGGCACCACGTTCTTCACCAGCCCCTTCGCCTTGCCCGCGTTGCCCAGCAGCACGGAGACGACCTGATCCACGGTGACGGCGTCATGGTCCGGGTGCCAGCAGTCGAAGTCGGTGACCATGGCCACCGTCGCGTAACAGAGCTCCGCTTCCCGGGCGAGCTTCGCCTCCGGCATGTTCGTCATGCCGATGACGTCACAGCCCCAGCTCCGGTACATGTGGCTCTCCGCGGCGGAGGAGAACTGCGGCCCCTCCATGGCGAGGTACGTGCCGCCGCGGCGCACGACGACGCCCAGGCCCTCGCAGGCGGAGACCACCGCGTCCCCCAGGCGCGAGCACACCGGCTTCGCCATGGAGACGTGGGCCACGAGCCCCGTGCCGAAGAAGCTCTTCTCCCGGGCGAAGGTCCGGTCGATGAACTGGTCCACGACGACGAAGGTGCCGGGCGGGTACTCCTCGCGAAGGCCGCCCACCGCCGACAGCGAGAGCAGGTCCGTCACGCCGCTGCGCTTGAGCGCGTCGATGTTCGCCCGGAAGTTGATGTCCGTCGGCGCCAGCCGGTGGCCCCGGCCGTGACGCGGCAGGAAGACGACGCGGTGGCCTTCGAGCGTGCCGAAGCACAGCGCGTCCGAGGGCTCGCCGAAGGGAGAGCCCACCTCCCTCCACTCGACGTCCTTCAGCCCATCTATCTGGTAGAGACCACTGCCGCCAATGATGCCGATGACGGGCGAAGTGGAGGTCGACATGCGGCACGCTCCCGATCAACGCCAGCCCGAGCACAGCGCCGGCGGCGGCGGGGAGCGTAGGAGCCGGCACGAGGCCACACAAGGTCCCAGCGGGCGCCCGGCGGCATGATGGGCTGCCTCCTGCGCGCGCTCAGGGCTGCCCAAGCGCGAACGACGCCATCCGGTGCCTGTACACCTTGCCGGGGTCCATCATTGTGCTCCGCGCCGGCCACCGTCTCCACCGCCACGCCCGTGCCCAGGCTGCGGCTGCTGAGCACCGTCTGCTGTGACGTCACGCCCTTCGTGCGCAGCGTGCGCGAGTGCCGCCGGCCGCGGCTCCTGGGCGTGCCTTGACAGTCTGAAGAGGCCGACAGTACATACCGCCCCATGAGGGTGTCCGGGCGATGGCTCGGACTTGAAAGGGAACCCGGTGTAAATCCGGGGCTGCCCCGCAGCGGTCAGTGAGAACGAACCTCGTCATCCGCACTGGTTCCCGATGGGAGCTGGGAAGCGACGAGCAGTAGGAAGCCGGCCCCTGGCCGAAGCGCTCACGAGCCCGAAGACCTGCCCGCATCCGCTCGTGGGAGACATCCACGAACGGTTTCGACCTGGAGCCGCGTGGGACGGCCGGAAGGTCCGAGCAACGTCGGGGGCTCCGTGAGCCGTCGCGTGTGCGTCGGCGCTCCCGTCCCATCTCCTCGCGTCACTCCAGTCGCCCGTGGGGGCGAAGGTCGGTCCGTGGGCTCGTCCCGAGCCTGGTGGGCGCACGTGCGTTCACCGTGACAGCCCTTCGTCCACGCGGAAGCCCTGTCGGGCGACCTCGGTCGCCCGCGCTGCGTGGAGGACGAACGATGCGGAACGACAGCGTCGAGGAGGTGCGCGCTTCCATCCGGGAGCGTCACGCCGCGCCACCCTCCCTGCGTCGACCCGAAACCCACGCTGACACGAGCGCCACTCCGGAGCACCTGTGCCACCTGAACAGCAAGGACTCACCATGCCCACCGAAGCCTCCCCCAAGCAGCGCATCGAAGCCGGCCGCGTCACCGAGGCGCGCCTCATCGAGATGGTCTTCCCCCAGCAGACGAACCACTACGGCACCCTCTTCGGCGGTGAAGCCCTGGCTCTCATGGACAAGGCCGCCTTCATCGGGGCCTCGCGCTACGCACGGCGCACCGTCGTCACCGCGAGCAGTGAGCGCGTCGACTTCCACGTCCCCGTCCGGCAAGGCCAGCTCGTGGAGCTGGAGACCCGCATCGTCGCCACGGGTCGCACGTCGATGACGGTGGAGGTGGACCTCTACGCGGAGGACCTGCTCACCGGAGACCGGCAGCTCGGGACGCGGGGCCGCTTCGTGCTCGTCGCGCTCGACGCCCACGGCAAGCCGACGGGTGTGCCCCCGCTGCCCCAAGCAGCCACGCCGCAGCCGGAGGACAACGCGCCAGCGCCGTGACTGGACGACGCGGCTACGACGTCCGTGGGGGGCTCGAATCGAGACAGCCCTCCAGCGTGTCCCAGATGGCGGAGAGCTCCTCCGGTGTGTACGCGGCGAAGCCGAAGCGAAAGGCCTCCACCGTGCCGCGCGCGAGGTGCGTGGAGCCAGGGGCGAGGAGCAGCCCTCTGGCCTGCGCGCGCTCGGCCAGCGCGGCCATCGTGATGCCCTTCAGCCGGATCCACAGCGCGAGCCCGCCGCTCGGGGAGTCGCACTCGAATGCCGCCCGCAGGCGCGGGCTCGAAGACAGACGCTGCATCACGAAGTCCCTGCGTTGCCGGTAGAGCAGGCGGGCCTTCCGGGCGTGGCGCTGGAGCTCGCCCTCCTCGATGAGCTCGGCGATGGCGCGTTCCAGCACCACGTTGCCCTGCCGGTCGAGACACTCGCGGGTGGCCCGCAGCCGCGAGGTGATGTCCCTGCTGGCGATGACGTAGCCGAGCCGCACGGCCGGGGCGAGGAGCTTCGACAGGGACGCGACATAGACGAAGGGCAGCCCTCCGGCGGGCGTCGCGGACAGCGGCAGACGGGGTGTCCCATCGAAGTGATATTCGTAGTCGTAGTCGTCCTCGATGACCGTCAGGCCGTGCCGCTCACCGAGGCTCCGCAGGTGCATGCGCCGCTCGGGCGTGAGCGTCACCGTCGTCGGATACTGGTGATGCGGCGTGAGGTACACGGCCTTCAGCCGCCCCCGAAGCTTCCGGGCCACGGCTTCGAGCTCGTCGGTGACGAGCCCCTCCCCATCCACGCGGACGTGGACCACCGAGGCGCCCGCCAGCGCGAAGGCGCGCCACGCAGGCACGTAGCCGGGGTTCTCGACGGCCACGACGTCACCTCTCTGGAGGCAGGCCAGCGCGAACAGGCTCAACGCACCCTGGCTTCCGGAAGTGAGGACGACCTCCTCCATCGAACACGACAAGCCACGGGCCTGGTTGACGAAGCTCGCGAGGAGCTCCCTCAAGGTCACGTCTCCCCCGGCGTCGCCGTACCCCAGGCTCCCCGCGCGGGCCAACGAACGCAGGGCCCGCCGCTGTGCGCGGGCGAGCGCGTCCACCGGAGCGATGCGCGGGTCCGGGAAGCCGTCGCTCACGCGCATGAGCGGAGCCCGAGGCGCCCTCCCCCGGGGCGCTCCCGAACGGCGCCCCTCCACATCGCCCACGGGGAACTGGGGGAGATTCAACGCGACCCGGACACCTCGCGCCGGCAGGGCCTCCAACCACCCCTGCGCGACGAGTTCCTCCACGGCGGCGACGACCACCTTCCGGTTGACGCCCACCTGCGCCGCCAACGTCCGGCTGCCGGGAAGGAATGCACCCGGCGCGAGCCGCCCCCGCTGGATTTCGGAAATCAGTGAACGCGCCAACTGCGTCTGCCGTGGCACGGCCGACGTGTCATCGAGCGCGAAATCGAACCGCCAGGGACGCTGAGCCGGACCCTTCATGATGTTCTGACTGGCTCCTTTCAGGGGTCCAGTTGTGCGCTACCTGTCTTCGCCACGCAAGCCGGATTCCCCGGCGGCACAGGAGCAACGATGAGCGCCAGATACCACTCAGCGGACTTCGACAAGACGCCTCCCCGCCCACGGGTCGTGATGCCCGACAAGCTCGCCCATCCCGGCGTCGAGGCGGCGGGACAGCACGGGGACTATTCGAAGGCGCGGAAGCACCCCGTCTTCTTCGTCGACCTGCCCTCCCATGCCATCAGCATGACGATTGGCTGGCTGGACGTGGGCCAGTCCTCCAACCGGCACCGGCACACCTACGAGACCGTCCTCTACGTCCTCGAGGGCGAGGGCTATTCGTACGTCGGTGGCAAGCGCGTGAACTGGAAGCAGGGGGACGCCATCTACGTGCCGGTGTGGGCGTGGCACAACCACGTCAACACCGGCACGACGCGGGCGCGCTACCTCGCGTGCGAGAACGCGCCCATGCTCCAGAACATGGGAGGCGTGGCGCTGCGGGAGGAGGTCCCCGAGCGGGGGGACCAGCTCTTCGACACGCGCCATGAGGATGACGGAGGTGCCCGATGAGCGCGCCCCTGCGAGGCATCGTGGCGTATCCCATCACCCCCTTCACCGACGCGGGCCGCGTGGACGAGCCGCTCCTGAAGCGTATCGTCGATGACATGCTCGCCGCGGGCGTGCACGCGCTGGCGCCCCTGGGCAGCACCGGCGTGCTCCCCTACCTCTCCGACGACGAGCGCGAGGCGGTGGCGGAGACGGTGGTGAAGCGCGTCGCGGGCCGCGTCCCGACGCTGGTGGGCGTCTCCAGCCTCACCACCGAGCGGACCGTCCATCACGCGCGCCACGCCGAGCGCGTGGGCGCGAGCGCGGTGATGATCATCCCGATGAGCTACTGGAAGCTCACCGAGGACGAAATCGTCGCCCACTTCGACGCCGTGGCCCGGGCCATCTCCCTTCCCATCGCGCTGTACAACAACCCTGCGACGGGTGGGCTCGACCTCGGCCCCGAGACGATTGCCCGGGTGCTTCGCATCCCCAACGTCACGATGGTGAAGGAGAGCACGGGTGACGTGAACCGGATGCACCGGCTCGTGCAGCTCTGCGGCGAGCAGGTGGCGTTCTACAACGGCAGCAACCCGCTCGCGTTCTCGGCGCTCGCCGCAGGGGCGCGCGGCTGGTGCACCGCCGCACCCCATGTCATCCCCCGCCTCAACGTCGAGCTTTACGAGGCGGTGACGCGCGGCGACCTCGAGACCGCGCGGCGCTCCTTCCACCGGCAGCTCCCCTTCCTCCAGTTCATCGGCGCGCACGGCCTGCCCCGCACCATCCCCGCGGCGCTCGAGCTCATGGGCACCCGGGTCGGTCCGCTCCGGGCGCCCCTGCAGCCGCTCGCCCCGGACCGCATCGAGGCGCTCCGCACCATCCTGGTCGACCTGGAGGTCATCCCGGCCCGCTGACAGCCGCGAAGCCATGCCTCGCGGCGGATGACGCCCCCTCTCCTGGGAGGGGGCGTCAACAGCCCTCACGCTCCACCTGCCGAGCCGGCTCCATTCGGACAAGCGTCAGGCCCCCGTGGACTCACCCGAGGTGAGCTGCTGCAAGTCCAGCTCCTCCAGGTCGAGCTCCTGCTCGATGCGCTGAAAGGCGGCATCGCCAATGGTGCCATCCGCCCGCAGCGCGATGAGCCGGCGCCTCGCGGCCGACGTCACCCCGCGGACGATGGCCGCGTCGACGTCGAAGGCGTGGCTGTCATCCTCGGAGGCCCCATGTAACGCACTCCCGCCACTGGCCAGGTCCGCCTCGGCGCGCCGGAGCAGGACCTCATAGCGGCGGCGAAGCAGCCCCGACATCTCCTCGTCCGGCCGCTCGCATGTGGCCTGGAACGCCGCGCGCAGCGACGCGACCCGGGCGAGCCGCACCTCCCGCTCCACCGAGTCGTCGACCTCGAACTGGAGCGCATCGAGGAGCGGTCGGAGCGTCATGCCCTGGACGACGAGCGTGCCCAACACGACGGAGAAGGCCGTGAAGAGGACCAGGTCCCGGAACGGAAATGCGGGCGATCCGCCACGCCCCGTGGGCAGCGCGAGCGCCGCCGCGAGCGTCACGATTCCCCTCATGCCGCACCACCCGATGACCGCCGCTGATTCCTTTGACAGGACGGAGGAGCCGTCTCGCCCAGGCGTGTGGCGTGACCGCCAGCGGTGCCATCCGCGGCTGAGCGCGGCGGCCCCCGACACCCATGCGATGCGCGCGACCATCGTCGCGGCGCAGACCGTGGCCGCGACACCCGCATACGCGAGCAGGGTCCGCGAATCCAAGCGGCCCAGGATGTCCTTCAACTGGAACCCCACCAGGATGAAGGCGAGGACGTTCAGCACGAAGACAGCGAAGTCCCAGACGGCATAGGAGGGAATCCGGACGCGCGCCGGGGTCGTCTCCGCGGAGCGGCGCGCGGTCGCCATCGCGAACACGACGACGGTCAGGATGCCGGAGAGGTGGAGCCGCTCCGCGAGCAACCACACAGCGAAGGTCCCGCAGAACTGGACCACGACCGCGATGGCGACGTCGTGAATCCTCGCGATGACCTGGACGACGACGCGCGACAGCAAGAACCCGAGCGCCACGCTCCCCACGGTGACGACGAGCAGCACCGGCACCGCGCTCGCGGGCGACAGGGTTCCCGCGAGCGCGGTCCCGACCGCCAGCCGGTAGACCAGGAGCGCGCTCGCGTCATTGAAGAGGCTCTCCCCTTCGAGGACGACGAGCAGGCGGTACGGCGGCCGGAGTTGCTTGAGCACCGCCGTCGCCGCCGCCGCGTCCGGAGGGGCCACGATGGCGCCCAGCGCAATCGCCACGGCCCAGGGCATGTCCGGCACGAGCAGGTGGGCGACGACCGCGACGACGGCGATGGTGAATGCGACGGCGCCGATGACGAGCCCCGCGACGGTGCGCCAGTTCGCCCGGAGGTCCCGGAGGGAGGCATCGAACGCCGCGTCCAGCAGCACGGGGGCGACGAACAGCGTCAGCGCGAGCTCCGGGTCCAGGACGAGCGTCGGCGTCCCGGGGACGAGCGCCAGCCCCGCCCCCGCCAGCGCCACCATCGCCGGATAGGGCGTCCCGAGGCGGCGCGACAGCGCGGTGAGGCCCGCCCCCGCGAGCAGGAGCCCCACGATGATTTCGAAGACGAGCATGCGGTGCCCACTGGGGCCGCGCTTCGCCTCCCCTGGGTCCCGAGCCGGCCACCTCCAGCATGTCCGAGGACGGCGCCAACGCGCGTCCGCCTTCACGCACGTCCTCTGCTCGGGCCTGAACAGCTTGCCCGTCACATGCAGGGCGCCCGGCCAGCACTGAACGCTTGAGGTGCCCGTCCCTGCCCGGCGGGCACCGTCATCGCCGGTCGGCGCGCCGCCAGCGGAGCGTCAGGCCGCCATAGCCAGCTGTCTGGCGGCGGCCTTCTCTCAGCTCGAAGGGAAGCTCGAAGCCGCCCTCGGCTCGCAGCTCCAGGGATGGCCCCAGCCGGAACGCCACGCCCAGCGAGCCGCCCGGTGAAGCCAGCAGGTGCGTGCCGTTGAACCTGCCTTGAAAGGCGGTGAGGGGGCCGGCGACGGAGCCCATCAGCGAAGCGCCCCCGGTGAGGGTCCAGTCTCGGCCGAGCCGATAGTCGAGCAGCGCCTGCGCCCCGAGGCGGAAGTTGACGGGCTCCGTGGAGTTGTTGGTGACGGGCACGAACCAGAGGCCCGCGCTCGGGGCGACCGACAACGTCCACCGTGAATCGTCGAGGAGCCGGTGCCGCGTCCCGAGTTCGAGGCCCAGCAACGTCAGGCGACCGCCCCAGTCCCAGTTCTCGCCTGCCCCCTTCCGGAAGGTGAGCTCGGGACTGGGCAGATATGCCCGCTCCCGGCCGCGCTCGAAGGCAATCCCATTCAACGAAACGCCGACGTCGGTCGTCCCCACGGGGGTCGTCGCCGCGCCGAGGTTCCGCGCTCCGCTCAGGCAGCCGGAGATGGTGAGGAGCAGCCCGCTCACCCCAAGGAGCCGAATGACATGCCGCGGCGTCATGGCGGCCACGCGAAGCGTACCCAGACCGGATGATGGTCGCTCCCAGCGGGACGTCTATCCACGCCGCGCTCCATCGGAACGAGCCCCTGGGAGAAGACGAAGTCGAGCGGGAAGCCGCCGAGCACCGAGTCCACGGTGTCGCCCACGCCTTCCGAGGCCCATTGGAACCCCCGCTTCGAGAACAGCTTCACGGTCTGCCCGAGGCTGCCCGGGTCGGAGGTGTTGAAGTCGCCAGCGATGACCTGCAACGGCCCCGTCCCTTCGAGCGCGTTGATGATGGTCTCCGCCTGGTCGAGCCGCCCGCCGAGCCCGACGATGGGGGTCGCGTTGTGTACGGAGACCACCTGGACGGGGGTGCCGTGGATGTCCAGCGTCGCGACGACGGCGATGCGGCGGCGCTGGTGGTACGGGTCGTCGTGGGGGAGGTGAATCTTCCAGTCAGCGGTGATGGGCCACCGGCTCAACAGCGCATTCCCGAAGTCGTCGTCATCCACCTGCACCGAGGCGGGGTAGTAGACGTAGGACAGCCCAAGCTCCTTCGCGATTCGGTCCACCGCGGACGCGTCCATCTCCTGCATCGCGATGACGTCCGCTCCCGCGAGCGGCGGCCTCTGGAGCGCCGTGATGGCCTCGGTGACCTGCTCCGCGAAGGCGAGGTTGAACGTCACGACGGTCACCGAGGAGGGGGCCTCCGCGGAGACGGGACCGGGCGCTCGATGGTCGCCGCTGTACCTTGGTCCGGTATCCTCGGTGTAGTTCTCCGCGAGCGGGCACCCCGTCAGGAGCGTGAGCAGGAGGAGCGCGCACGGCGGTGCGGCGAGCCACTTCCAAGGAGCGCCGTGCCGCAAGCCGGCTCCTCTCGTGCGAGCTGCCTGCCGCCGAGCGCGGGCCCGTCGCGGGGATACGACGGGCCACCGCGCGACCCGGCGTGCTTCGTTGAATTGCAAAGACCGATGCATCGCGCACCTGAACGGTGAGGGGCGCCAGAGATTCCAGCCGTCTCGGCATCGGGGGCTGCACCTCGCTCGCGCGTGGAAGCAGGGCCGCAGGGCGGGCGAACACACCGCCCGGATGGCGCCCCGCCCGCTGCTCCAGCGGAGACATCCCCTGGCGCCGTCGAGGGTGCCGCGCGTGCGATATCAGACCGAGGTCAAGTCAAGAGACGCTTGCCTGACGCAACGGCTTTCCGCCTCGCGCCTTCGAGGCTTGCACGAGCGCGCTCGATGTCGTTCGACAGGGCTCCACCCGCCGAGCGCGCCCCGCGGTACCGGGGCCGACTCACCGAGCCTCCGGAGAGCGTCCATGCCGCCACTCCCGCATGCACGAGCACGGCCCACCCGGTCACTGCTGCTGGCGCTCGCCATGGTGGGCGCCTGCGCCCCTTCACCGGACGCTGACGGTCCTTCCCCTGGTGCGGGGGGCCCGCTCCAAGGTCCCTTCCACCCGGTGGTGGACCTGCGCGCGGATGTGAATCGCAACGGCATCGTCGAGCTTCACAACCCATCCGAGGACGAAGGCGAGGACACCTGGAGCGCGGAGCGCGGCGCCATCTTCCTGGCCAACATCGATGATGACGAGAAGGTCTGCCCCTTCTCCATGGACCCCGACCGCATCAGCGACGACGCGCTGGCCCAGTGCCATGACGCCATGGACTCGGTGGTCAACGGAGAGGCGGACCTCGAGGACCTCGCCCGCCTGCGCACCGTCCCCTGGCCCGAGGCCCCCGCCGGGACACAGGGCTCCGTCAGCGTGTCCGGCGCGGCGAGCAGCAAGGTGCGACTGTTCAAGCGTGTCCGGGGGGAGTTCGTCTCCGGCCGCTTCCCCGACACGGTGTTCCTCACGGCGGCCGAAATCCGCCGCGGCGTGGAGCTGGCCATTGAAGGCCGCGACATCGTGCGCGACCCCGAGGAATGGGACGGGTTCGCGGACGTGGTGCTCACCATCGGCCGCAACAACCCGGACGACCCCGTGTTCACCGACACCGTCCGCATGCGCGTCGCGCCGGTGGTGCTGTTCCATCACCTCACGCCCGCGTGGAACGTCTTCGTCTCCAAGCCCTCGGCCAGCCTGGAGTCCGCGCGCTTCCGGCAGGCCCTGGGCGGTGTGCTGGAGGCCTCCGGGGAGCGGATGGTGTACTCGGAGTTCGCGGTGGACGACCTCTGGGCGCAGGACTATTTCGAGCCCGCGTACATGTCGATGCCGGCGCGTGACGGGCGCCAGCACGTCATCCAGGTCCACTACCGCGCCCCCCACTTCTACAACACGTCGGAGCGCGCGCCGCTGCGAGCCGCCGGCCGCATCGCCTTCTGGCTGCGAGGCCCCGACCGGGCCGCCGTCCAGCAATACCAGCAGGACATGTCCCTGCCGTCCCAGACGCTGAACTCGTTTGGCAACACCGAGGTCATCCCGCCCTACGAGAAGGACGGCGTGTCGTATCCCCTGGGCCGGCTGTTCCGGGGACGCGGCCCGGACACCCGGCCCGACTACCAGCCCGACCCCAGCTTCACGAGGCTGCTGGAGGCGCAGGGCCAGCAGCCGCCCGTCTACGTGGACACCTCCTGGCTGTTCGTGGACCACGTGGACGAGACCTTCACCTTCCTGCCCGCCCCCACGCCACGCGGGTGGATTGCGCTGATGGCCGACCCGGCGCTCGCGCGGCGGATGCTCCAGGACGCGCAGTCCCAGGGGCACGGTGACGCGAAGCTCTTCGCCGGACTGTCCTGGTCGTACGCCGTCCCCGCGGAGACGCGCATCGCCGAGGTGCTCGACAACCCCGGGCTGATGGATGCGAGCGCGGTGGCGGCCCTGGAAATCGACACGCAGCTCTCCATCCTCCGCGAGGAGACGGGCCTCACGGAGGAAGAAGTCGTGCGCGTCCCCTTCCTCTTCCAGAACGCGTCATCCGGTGTGACGGCCTATCAGCCCGCGACGCTGAACCTGCTGTCGCTGACGCCCACGCAAGTCGTTGCCCCCGACCCGCACGGGCCCGTCATCGACGGGAAGGACCTGTTCAAGGTCCACTTCGAGGAGGCGCTCGGCGCGTACGGCATCCGTGTGCACTGGGTGGATGCCTGGGCCCCGTTCCATCAATTGCAAGGCGACGTTCACTGCGCCACCCAGACCGCGCGACGCGTCCCCGACTTCAAGTGGTGGGAGAGCGGCCGATGACGCGAGGACTCTGGCTTGGACTGGGCACCGCCCTGCTGCTGGCCGCGCTGGGCGCGAAGGCCTCCGAGGCACCTTCCGCCAACGCCTGGAGGGACGCGCTGCGGGAGCACATCACCCGGGCCCGCCGGGAGAACCCCGGGGCCTTCATCCGCTTCGACCAGGCCGCCGCGCAGGTGGACGCACTGGACGCGAGGAAGCAGGGCACGCTGGCCGCGACGGGGCCGGGGCTGAAGGCGCTGGGGCCGGAGGCGCTGTGGCCCATGGTGGAGCGGCTCGCGTTCCCGCCCCGGGACAAGGCCCTGCTCCCCACCCGCGAGCCCGCGCAACTGGCGCTCACGGTGGGCATGGTGGAAGCCGCCGGAGCCCTGCGCGACGCGCGGCTGCATCCCCTGTGGGTGGAGTTGCTCGAAGCCCCGGACACACCGCCCCTAGTCCTGCACGCGGCGGCGGGCGCGCTGGCGCGGCTGGAGACGCTGGAGGCCGCGAGCACGCTCATCCCCCTCTCCCGCCAGCCAGGCCCCCGGGGAGTGGCCGCGCTGGACGCCCTGGGCCAGTGCCGGAGGCAGGTGGCGACGCGCGCGCTGGTGGAAGCCCTGGAGGCCCGTCCGGACCGCGAGCGCCTGCGCCGCATCGCCCGCGCGCTGGGGGATGCCGGCTCCGCGTGGGCCTGGCAGACGTCCGGGGTGAAGGCGCGCACGGAGGAACGCGCCATCCGCCGAGAGGCCGCCGAGGCCCTGGTGCGCGTGTACCTGGACACCAACGGGGACGTGCGGCGCGCGGTCTCCAACGCCCTGCTGCGCGTGGACGCGCCGGAGACGCCCGCGCTCATCGACGCCGCGCGTGCGCGGGCCAAGCCCTCGCGGCGGGCCGAGCTGGACGCCCTGGCCGAGCGCCTGCGCCGCAACCCGCTGCGCTGACCTCAGGCCGCTTCGATCTCCATCCGGTACCCCACGCCGCGCACCGTCTGGATGGCGAAGCGGGACGTGCTGTTCCAGCCCAGCTTCTTCTTCAAGCTGGAGACGAAGTTGTCCACCGTGTGCGGGTCCACGACGACGTCGCGGCCCCACACCGCGTCCAGGATTTCGTCCCGGCGCAGCACGCGCTCGCGCTCGCGCACCAGGAAGGCGAGCAGGTCGAACTCCGTCCGCGTCAGCTCCACCGGCGTCCCCGCGGGCGTCTCCACCTTGCGGCGGTCCAGGTCCAGCCGGTAGCCCGCGAAGCGCAGGCCCTTCACCGTCACCGCGCCGGAGCGGCGCACCAGCGCGCCCACGCGCGCGAGCAGCTCGCGCAGCCGATAGGGCTTGGCCAGGTAGTCCTGAGCGCCCGACTCGAAGCCCCGCACCACGTCGTCCTCCAGGGTGCGCGCGGTGAGCATCAGCACGGGCGTCGTCACGCCTTCCTCCCGGAGCGCGCGGCACAGCGTGTAGCCGTCGCCGTCCGGCAGCATGACGTCCAGCAGGATGAGCTGGAAGTCGCGCCGGCCCAGGTGCTCGCGCGCCTCGCGCACGCAGGTGGCCTCCTCCACCGCATAGCCGCCCTGGTTCTCCAGGTTGTCACGCAGCGCGAGCCGCAGGTTGGCGTCGTCCTCCACCAGGAGGATTGCCGGAACGGATGGGGTCATGTCGTCACCGTGGGAGGGAAGCGAAGCTCGAAGGTGGTGCCTTCGGGACTGGAGGCGGCCACGTGCAGCGTGCCCCCGTGCACGCGCATGATGCGGCGGCACAGGGCCAGCCCCAGGCCACTTCCGGGGGCGTCGTGTCCCTGGCCGGGCAGGCGCACGAACTCCTCGAAGGCGCGCTCCCACTGGGCCCGGGGAATGCCCACGCCATTGTCGGAGAAGCGCAGCCGGCCGTCCGGCAGGGCCTCCATCCGCAGGCGCACCGGGCTGCGGGTGTTGTAGGCGCACGCGTTGCGCGCGAGGTTGGAGAGCAGCAGGCGCAGGAGCTGCCCGTCGACGCGCAGGGTGTGCTCGCCCACGTCGGCCTCCAGCTCCACGGGAACGCTGGACCAGGACTCCAGGTCGCGGCGCAGCTCGGCCACCAGCTCGTCCAGCCGCACCGGCGCCAGCTTCGGCACCCAGCGGCCCTTGTCGATGCGGTTGAAGGACAGCAGGTTCTCCACCAGGAAGCCCAGCCCGTCCGCCTCGCGGACGATGCGCGCCGGGTAGTCGCGTGCGTCCGTGCCCTCCGCCAGGCGCCACTCCAGCGTCTCCGCCAGCAGCCGGATGGAGGCCAGCGGCGTGCGCAGCTCGTGCGACACCGTGGCCACGAAGTCACTCTTCAGCTCCAGGAAGCGCAGCTTGCGTTGCTGGGCCACGAAGGCCAGCGCGGCGATGCCCAGGGCCAGCGCCGCGCACAGCGCCACCATGCCCGTCTTCAGTCGATAGCGCCGCTCCAGCGAGAGCTGGGCCCGCGCCCACTCCGGCGTGTCCACGGACAGGGGCAGGTCCTCCAGTGGCAGCACCTCCGCGTCCGCCAGCAGCCGCACCTGACCGTCCGGTTCGAGCAGCCCCCGCTCCCGCATCTCCCGCGTCAGCGACTGGAGCAGCGCGCCCGCGTCCACCGCCACGCCCCGCACGTGGCCGCCGCCGCGTGGCTCCAGGTACCACCCCGCCCGCACCAGCACGGGGCCGGGGAGCGCCCCGGGCAGCGGCAGCGGCTCGGAGGCCAGCTCGGCGGCGCGCGCCTCGAAGTCGGCCGCCGGCACGCCCGCCTTCGCGGAGAGCGCCACGATGCGCTCGCGCAGGAAGTCGAAGTCCGCCTTCGTGAAGCGCGCGCGGCGCAGCAGGAACAAGCGCTGGAGCCCATCCAGCCTCCCGCTGCGTCCATCCGCCAGCCCGTCGCGCACCAGCGCATGCATCAACTGGGGCACGGGGTCGCCCCGCTCCGCCAGCACCTCCAGGACCACCAGGAAGCCCGGCACGTCGCGCGTGGAGGCCAGCACATACTGTGAGCGGTGCTGGAGCAGCGCCAGCAGCGTCACGGTGGACGCGCGGCGGTCGCCTCGCGCCAGCGCCCGGTCCACCTCACGAATCAGCGCGAGCCGCTCCGCCCAGGGGTCCTCGGCCTCGTCCGCCCGCTCGGTGCCAGCGCGCAGGCCCGCGTAGCGCGCCTTCGCGGGCGCGTCTTCGCCGGAGTCATGGAGCGCCAGGCGGGGCAGGAGCTGTGTGCCCCGCTCTCGCAGGTAGAGCCCCGCGGCCGGAGCGAGCGGGTCCATCGCGGCGGCCTCCAGGGCCGGGCGGGCCGCGTCCAGCCGGTCCCGCAGCGACTGGGCCAGGGAGGCGCGGGCGTACTGCTCCAGGGCCTCCCGGCGGGATTCGAGCGAGGCCTGCGCGTCATCCCGCTCCGCGGCGAAGATGCGCTGGAGAGAGCCCAGGCCCCAGGCCAGCCCGGCGAAGCCCAGGAGGAGCGCGATGAGGGTGGGCAGCAACCGGCGGAGCATCGGCGCGGCTCAGTTCCCCAGAGAGGGCACGTCGTCGAAGTCCGAGGCCCCGCTGGGCATGAGGCGCTCGAAGCGGTTCTTGCGCGTGTCGAGCGCCTGCGCCTCGCGGATGAGCGTCCCCAGCTCCACCACGTCCTTGCGGCTTCGCAGCGGCTCGCCGATGCCGTCCCACAGCGCCAGCAGCCGGGGCCACTCCAGGGCCCGCGTCCAGAAGGAGCCCCGCAGCTTCTCCGCGAACGCGGCCGCTACATAGGCCAGACGTGTGGAGGCGGCGGCCCGGGCGTAGTCGGAGCGCAACGTGCTGGAGGGCATCATCATCTGTACGCGGCGCCAGATGCGCGAGCTCCCCTGCTCGTAGCGCACCCGGAGCATCCCGAAGGCGATGGACGGCCCGAGCAGCTTCACCTCGTGGATGGAGGTGACGGACTGGCCAGCGCCCAGCGGGAACCACTCCGCGTCGGCGCCCGGGTCGGGCGGCTCGGGAGACGGAGACAGGTACTCGTAGCCCAGCAGCCGGTAGCGGGCGACGGCCTGCCGGTTGAACTCCACCTGGACGCCCACCTCGCGGACCGGCTCCAGGGCCGTCACCGTGATTCGCACCACGTGGTAGCCCTTGCGGCTGGGCGACGGGAAGCCCTCGACGTAGAGCAGGAAGGGGCCGTATGGCTCGCCTTCGTCCCCCGCGGCGAAGCTGTTGATGAAGGCCTCCGTCCGCACCGTGCCTTCCGAGGGCAAGACGTCGCGGGACAGGTAGTCGCGCGCCACCGCGTAGGAGCGGGTGTCCACGGCCACGGGGAACTCCGACACGCGCAGCTCCTCCGTGTCGATGGTGGGGTTCACCCCGAACCCCCGCGTCTCGATACCGGAGCCCGGCTTCCCCGGCCGCGCGCGATAGAGGGCCCTCCCCGCGCCATCCGGCACGAGCACGGGCAGGTGCTGCAACGTCCAGGCGGGGGCCAGCTCCCGGTCATCGTCCGGCGCCACGGGGGCGAGGACGGAGGGGCGAGGCTGGAGCGCGGGCGACAGCGCCACGTCCACGCGCGACGCCTGCCCGGACCTCACCACGACGTCCGTCCGGCTCAGCGCCTGGAACGCCTCCTTCTCGAAGCGGAGCGAATAGACGCCCTCCGCCAGTTGGGAGAAGCGGAAGCCGCCCTGCGCGTCCGTCACCGTGGCGCGGGGCTCCGCCAGCCCGGGCGAGGTCGCGGTGACGCGCACCTCCTGGAGCGGGCCCTTGTCGGTGGCACGGACGACGGTGCCGGAGAGGCTCCCCGCCGCCAGCGCAGGCGCGGCCAGCAGCAGGAAGACGGCACGGAGGGCGTTGCAGAGGGTGGGCTTCATCGTGGGCGCCGTCCCGGGCCACGTGCGCCGTGGGCACCCTGGGGAGGTACCGGCAGCGTGCCGCAGGCGGGCCCTCCGTTCATCATGGTTTCATCATGTCATGGCGGAGAGAAGGGCACGTCCAGCACGGGGCGCTTCTTCGCGTCCGGCAGGTCGTAGTGCCACCACTCCATGCGGTTGCGCTTGAAGCCCGCGCCTTCCATGGCCTCGCGCAGGACCTCCCGGTGCTTGCGGGACGCCTCGGTGCCGCCCTGATAGCCGTGGTGCGCGGCGGGGCTGAAGGTGTCGAAGGGGGTGGGCATCTCCACCGCCTCGCCGTCCAGCGTCGTCAGCGTGAGGTCCACCGCCCCACCCCGGTTGTGGTTGGAGCCGGTGCGCGGGTTCGCGACGTAGCCGGGCACCGGCATGAGCTTCCACATCTCCCACTGCACCGCGCGGGGCCGATAGCAGTCGTACACCTTCAGCCGGTAGCCCTTCGCGCGGAGCGCGTCCGCGGCCTGCTTCAGCCGCTGGGCCGACTCGGGCAGCAGCAGGCAGCGCGCCGTGTCCGGGTACACCTTCCGCTTGAGGAAGTTGTCCTCGGTCGCGTAGCGCAGGTCCACGACCAGGTCCGCCACCACCGCGGTGGCGTCCACGAGCGGCGCGGCGTCCTCCGGCGTCCCCGCGTCCTCCGCGAGCGCGGCGCCGGATACCAGTCCGAGCGCCGCCACCACGCCCCGCGCCGCGCGCGGCGTCACGCGGACTCCGTGTAGCGCGTGGGGTCCGGGACGCCGGCCTCCTCGAAGCCCTTCTTGCGCAGCAGGCAGCTGTCACAGCGCCCGCACGCGCGGCCCTGGGCATCCGGGTCATAGCAGGAGTGCGTCATCCCGTAGTCCACGCCCAGCTTCACGCCCTCGCGGATGATGTCCGCCTTCGTCAGGCCGGACAGCGGCGCATGCACGGTGAAGCGCGCGCCCTCCGCGCCGGCCTTGGTCGCCAGGTTGGCCATCGCCTCGAACGAGCGGATGAACTCCGGCCGGCAGTCCGGGTAGCCGCTGTAGTCCACCGCGTTGACGCCGATGTAGATGTCCGTGCTGCCCACCACCTCCGCCAGCCCCAGCGCCAGGGAGAGGAAGAGCGCGTTGCGCGCGGGCACGTACGTCACGGGGATGGCGTCGCTCATCTCGTCCGAGGGCCGGTCCTTGGGCACCTCGATGTCCGCCGTCAGCGCGGAGCCGCCCACCTGCCGCAGGTCGATGGACACCACCCGGAAGTCCGTCACCCCCATGGCGGCGGCGACCTTCCTCGCCTGCTCCAGCTCCACCGCATGCCGCTGCCCGTAGGCCACCGCCAGACACACGGGCTCGAAGCCCTTCGCCTTGGCCATGGCCAGGCACGTCGTCGAGTCCAGGCCGCCCGAAATCAACACCACCGCGCGCTTCGACATCAATCCCTCCGCTCTCCCTGCACGGTGTACACCGTCGTGCAGGTCGTCGGCTGGCAATCGCAGTTGCGGGTGCCCGGCAGGAAGACGTCGGTGAGCGAGCCGCACGCCAGCGACACGTCGTAGCCATTCTCCGTGGGCCCCGGCACCGAGCCGTCGGGGATGCCCCCGTCGAACTGGCGGCAGTCGCGGTTGAGCGCGCGCGCCTGGCTGTCGCTGAAGAGCGTCACCCGCAGCGTCTCCTCGATGGAGGAGTCCTCGCAGCCCGTGCCACACGAGGCCCGCGGGGCGTTGGCCCGCAACGTGGACGTGGCCACCTGTCCCTCATAGCCCGCGTCGCGCGAGTAGTTCTGCACGGTGAAGTAGCCCGTGCCCGCGTCCGTGTCGCGCGAGAAGGTGCCCTCGAAGAGGAACACGCCCGCGTCATTCACCTGCGCGAAGTCCGGCACCGACGCGTCGCACGTGGTGCGCGCGGCGTCCACGCGGGCCTCGAAGCGGAAGGTGCCGAGCACCTGGTCGCCCGGGTACACCGGCTGGGAGTAGCAGGCCATCGCCACGGCGATGGCCACGACGGGCAGGACGGCGAGAGCAAGGCGCTTCACGTGCATGGCGCGGCAACGCTACACGGCTAGACGCCATCCAGCACGCAAAGGGCCAGCGCGCGGAAGGTGTCTCCCCGGGCCAGCACCGCGCCTACATCCACCCGCGCCGGATCCCCACCCCGCACCTCCGGGTCGAGCCGCGCCAGGACGCGCCCCGCCGCCAGCGTGGCCGGCACGGCGCGGAAGGCCGCCACCGCCGCCGCGTCCAGCCCCGGCACCGGGCCGGGACGCGCCAGCGCGGCGCCGTCCTCCCCCAGGGCCAGCGCCAGCGCGCACAGGTAGCTCAGCTCGGGCGCCCCGAAGCAGGACAGCGCGCCCGCGCCCAGCACCAGCACGTCACCACGGGCGAGGTACGCCTCCACCCCACCCACCGGGTCCACGACGAGCTGCACCTCGCCCGCGCCCAGCGAGTCCAGGACGGGACGCAGGGCGGCGGCGAGCCGGGGCAGCCGCTCCGCCGTGACGGGCACCGCGTCTGGCGGCACCGGGTGCTCGAAGCCCGAGGGCACGGGCAGCGGCGACACCGGGGCCTGGGGGGCCGCCGCGTCGCTGGAGGACAGCGCCGCGCCGATGCCATCCGCCCGCCGCGACTCCTCCGTCCGGCCCAGCGCCCGCAGGGCCTCCGCGTAGAGCGTCCACCCGTCCACGTCCAGCGGCTGCTCGCGGAGCAGGTGCGGCCAGAGGCGGATGGCCAGGGCCACGCCCTCGGGCACCGCGGAGAGGTGCTCGGCCGTCAGGCGGGTGACCTCGGGGGAGAGCTGGCCCGCGTCGAACAGGCGGGCGGCGAGCCGGGCGGCCGGGGACACGAGCTGCGCGTCCAGGTAACCGCGGAGGATGGCCTCCAGCACCGCGGGCTCGTCGGTGAGCTGCTCGCGCAGGCGCAGCGCCTCGCCGGTGAGGCCGCGCTCCTCCGCCAGCCGCGCGCGGCGGGCCAGGCGCTCATTCGTCTCCGGGAGACGTTCGAGCTGCGCGGCCGCGTCCGCCCCCATGCCCAGGGCTTCGTAGGCATCAGCCAGCCGCTCGCGGTACGGGTCCGCCGCCGCCGCGCCCGCCGCCTGCTCCACCCGCTCCACCAGCGACACGAAGATGGCGGGCTCCTCGCCCAGGTCCACCAGCGACAGCAGGTGCCGCAAGGCGTGGAGCTGCGTGGGCTCGTCCGCCAGGGCCTGCTCGAAGGCCTCGCGCGCCTCGGGGAGCTGCTCCAGCGGGCTGAGGAGCAGCTCGCCGCGCTCCAGGTGCAGCACGGCGCGCGCGCCCGCGTCCGTCTCCACCTCGACGAGCTGCGCCAGCGTGCGCGCGCAGGCCTCGAAGCGGCCCAGCTCCAGCTCCAGCGCGTGGCGCATGCGCAGCAGCGGCTTGCGCCGCGAGGGCCAGCCGTCCGCGGCCATGGCCAGCGCTTCCACCCGCACCGTCGCGGGCTGCGCCCTCACCTGGGCCAGCACCGCCTCCGCCAGTGCCTCCGGGAGCTGCTCCAGGCCCGGCAGCAGCAACGTGAGGCGGGCGGCGAAGCCCGGCTCGGGCGCCAGCTCCTCCAGCGCGCGCAGGCGAGGCAGCAGCGGCGCCGACGCCGAGCGCAGCACCTCGTCCCGCAGCGCCACCGCGAACGCGGCGTCGCGCGCGGCGGAGAGGCCCGCGAGCTCCAGCAGCCCCTCCGCGTCGCCCTCGGCGCGCAGGCCATCCGCCAGGGCGGAGGCATGCGCCGGGTCGGCGTCCTCCAGCGCGGCCAGGGCCCACAGGGCCTCCCGCGTGCGCGCCTTGTCGCCCGCCTGCGCGGCCATGGCCAGCGCGTCCGTGAGGTCACCCGCGGCCATGGCGGGCGCGAAGCCCACCTCCAGCGCGCGGGCGAAGGCGCCCAGCCGTCCGAAGCGCTCCGCCAGCTCCGAGGGCGCGAGCATGTCCGGCGCCTCGGCGGCGATGCGCTCGAACACCTCCAGCGCCTCGCCGTGCTCGCCCGCCTTCTCCCAGAGGCCCGCGGCCTCCAGCAGCAGCGGCGGCCGCTCCTCGGGCGCCGCCAGCCGCGCGGCCTGGAGCAGCGCCCGCGCCGCGCGCGGCGTGTCGCCGGAGGCCCGGTACAGGTGCGCCACGCGGAGCGCGGCGTCGACGTCCGGCTCCTCCGCGGCGGCGTCCTTCGCTACCCTCAGCGCGTCCGGCAGCTGGCCCGCGGCCTCGAAGCCTCGCGCGGCCGCCAGGAGCAGCGCCTGCCGCTCACGGCCCGCGGCCAGCTCCGCGCGGGCCACCTGCACCTCGGCGCGGCGCGCGGGGGCGTCCTCCAGCAGCGGCTCCAGGGCCTCCAGCGCGTCCGCGTAGCCCGCGCCCGAGGCGCCCCGGGCGGCCACCGCCTCCAGCGCCTCGCGGGCCACGTCCTCGCGGCCCGCGCCCCGCGCGAGCCCCGCCAGCTCCAGCCGCAGCACCGCGGCCTCGTCGGCGTCCTCCACGCGCGGCACCAGCCGCTCCAGCGCCTCCAGCAGCCGCGTGGGCTCGCCGCGCGGGCGCAGCCCCGCCACCAGCGCCTGGAGCGCCGAGCGGTCTTCCGGGGCGGCCTCCGCGGCGCGCTGCGTGAGCGTCCAGGCCGCGTCCTCGTCCGCCAGCGAAGCGGATGCAACGGACGCGGCGGCCAGCAGCAGCTCCGCGGCGCGGCGGCCTCCCGCGGCCTCCGCGCCCGCGGCGTACACATCCAGCAGGTCACCGTGACGCCCCAGCGCCTGGAGGCCCGCCACCGCCCGGTCGATGACGGACGCGTCCGCAGGCCGCAGCCGCGCCAGGGGCAGCAGCGCGTCGATGGCGTCCTTCGGGTCGTCGAAGAGGTCCGCCGCGCGGCGGTACAGCACCTCCGCGGTGGCGGCGTCCTCCGCCGCGCGCGCGAGCTGCAGCGAGGCCCGGTACAGCCCCGGCGCGTTGCCCGTGCGCGAGTGGACCTCGGCCAGGAGCGACAGCGCCTCGCGGCCCCGCTCGCCCTCCGGCTCCAGCGCCACCACCGCCTCGAATGCATCCGCCGCGTCGTGGAACGCGCCCGCGCCGAGCGAGGCGTACCCCAGCCGCAGCCACGTCCGCGTGCGCAGCGGCACCGGCAGCGCGTCCCCGCCCACGTCCAGCAGGCGGCGGTCATACGGGCGCGCGGCCACGGGGCCACCGCCCCGGGCGGCCAGCTCGGCGCGCGCGGACAACGCGTCCACGTCGTCCCCCGCGCCAGCGAGGTACTCGTCGAAGGCCTCCGCGGCCAGCAGCGCCTCGCCCGCGTCCAGCAGGCGGGTGGCGCGCTCGCGCAGCAGCGGCAGCGCCTCCTGCGCGGGCAGGGCCGCGGCGCGCTGGGCCAGCAGCTCCGCGAGCCGGCGGACGTCGCCCGCCGCGCGCTCGCGGACGCGCTCGAAGGCCTCCGCGCTCGCGGGGCTCAGCTCGAAGGCCTGGTCCTCGCACAGCAGCGCCCGCTCCCGGGCACCAGCCGCCTGGAAGGCCCGGGCCGCGGCCAGGTAGCTCTCCGCGGCGTCCGCGGCCTCCTGGCGCTGCGCCCTGCGCAGCATCAGCTCCGCGAGCGCCTGGTGGTCCTCCGCTTCGCCCAGGAAGGCGAGGTGACGCGCGAAGACGGGCTCCCGGAACGGGTCGGCCTCCAGCAGCACCGCGTCGAACTCCGCGGCGTCCGCGTGGCGCTTCACCTCGTGCAGCAGCTCCGCCGCCTGCGCGGTGAGCTCCAGGTCATCCGGGCGCGCGGCCCTCGCGGCGATGAACGCGGCGGCCGCGGCGTCCGGGCGCCCCGCCCTGTCGCGGTACAGCACGGCGGCGCGCAGGAACAGCTCCGCGCGGCGCTCCGGGTCCGGCTCGCCCTCGGCGCACTCCTCGTACCAGGCCGCGAGCTCCGCCAGGCGGCCGTCGTCCTCCAGGAGCTTCTCCAGCAGCCCCTCGGCCTCCGTCAGCGCCCGGTCCTTGCGCAGCGCCGAGCGCAGCAGGTCCTCGGCCTTCGCCCCGTCCGACAGGGCGCCCAGGTGCAGCCGCGCCAACCGCAGCAGCACCGCCGCGGCCTCGCGCGCGTCGTCCAGCAGCGGCAGCGCGCGCTCCAGCCAGCGCGCCTCCGCCTCCGCGTCGTCGCGGCGCTCCGCCAGCGCCGCGCCCAGCCTCGCCGTCCCCAGGTCCACCGCCAGGGAGAAGGCGCGCTCCAGCGCGTCCTCCGCGGCGGCCGGGTCCAGCTTCACGTCGCGCAGCAGCTTCGCGCGGTAGCGCTCACAGGCGGCGGCCTCGGTGTGCTGGCCCTGCGCCTCCAGCAGGTCGCGCGCGTCCGCCAGCGCCCGCAGCGCGTCATCCGCGCGGCCCAGGTCGACGGCGAGCCGGGACTCCTCCTGGTAGGCGGCGAGCGCGTCGTCCTGGGCCCCCGCCTGGAGGCTGAGCATGGCCACCTGGCGCAGCTCGGCCAACAGCTCCAGGCTCCGTCCCGTCTCCCGGTACAGGGCCGCGAGCCGCCGGCGGAGCGGCAGCGGCTCCGGCGCCATCGACGCCGCGCGCGCCAACAGCGAGGCCGCCACGCCCGCGTCCGCGAGCACCTCGCGGGCCCGGGCCGCCAGCTCGACGAGCCGCTGCACGGTGTCCTCGGAGGGCCCCAGCGCGTGCGCGTGGGTGACGCGCACCTCGAAGGCGGCGCGTGGGTCGTCCTTCTCCAGCAGCGCGGCGAGCCGCAGCACCGCGGGCTCGCACAGGGGCCGCTCGCCCAGCAGCTTCCGGTAGGCGGCCACCGCGCGCTGCGCCTCACCGGCCTGCTCGGCCAGCTCCGCCAGCCGCAGCCACGCGGACTCGGCTGCCTCCGGCGCGCCGCGGAAGTCCGCGGCGGCGGCGAGCGCGTCCTGGAGCGGGAGCGCCTCGATGACGGCCCCCCGCAGGTACAGCAGCTCCGCCAGCGAGGCCAGCTCCGCCCCCTGCGCGGGGACCAGCGCGTGGGCCTTGCGCGCCAGCTTCAGCGCGCGGCCCAGGTCGTGCGCATCACGCGCGTAGCCGGCGCCCTCGCGCAGCAGCGCCGCGGCCTCCTCGGGCGTGGCGCTCTCCGCCGCCGTCTCCAGCAGCGCGGCCGCCTCGCGCAGCTCGCCGCGCTCCGCGACCAGTGCCACCAGCCGGCGCCGTACGGCCGCGTCGGCTGGGGCCAGGCGCAGGGCCTGCCGCAGCGCGGCCTCGGCGGGGACCGGCTGCTCCAGCCGGTCCAGGTAGAGGCTGGCCAGCTCGGCGTACAGCGCGGCGGCCTCGGCGGGCGGCACGTGCGGCGCCTCGGTGGCGAGCAGCTCGGCCAGCGCGGCCCAGTCCTCGCGGGCGCGCAGGACGCGCTGGAGCGCGGCGGTGGCTTGCGCGTGGCGAGGCGCCAGGGCGAGCGCGGCCTCCAGGCTCTGCCCCGCCTCCTCCAGATGGCCGCTGGACTCCAGCAACGCGGCGCGCGCCAGCAGCGCCTCCACGCGGCGGGGCACGGGGCCCTGGAGGGCCGCCTCGGCGAGCGCGGCGGCCTCCTCCTCCGGCTGGCCGTCGCGGCGGGCCAGCTCGGCGAGCGCGAAGAAGGCGTCACACCGCTCCGCCGCGGGCAACTCCAGGCCGATGGCGGCGCCCAGCGCCTCCCGGGCGAGGCCGCGCTCGTCCTTCTCCACCAGCGTGGCGGCCAGGGCCAGCAGGCGCTCCCGGGCGCGCACGGCGAGGTTCGCGTCGGCGGCCACGGCGCGGCGCCAGACCTCCAGCTCCGAGCCCTCGTCGCCCGCCTCGCGGGCCAGCTCCGTCAGCGCGAGCAGCAGCGGCGCGGGACGGCGGGAGCCCTTCGCGGCCTCCGAGAAGTCGTCGCGCGCGGCGGCGATGCGGCCCGAGGCGCGGTGGAGCACCGCGCGGCGAGCCAGCAGCTCCGCGCGCGCCTCGCCCGACGCGGCGGACACCAGCGTGCTCAGCAGCTCCAGCCGCTCCGACTCCTCCTCCGGCGTGCCCGTGCCGGGCGGCGGCAGCAGGTCCAGCAGCGCCTGCGCGGCCCAGGTGTCGTGCGGCTCCTCCAGGCGCAGGCTGCGCAGGGCGTCCACCGCGGCGTTCGCGCGGCCCAGGCCCAGCGACAGCTCCGCCAGCTCGCGGCGGGCGGCGCGGCGTGGCTCGCCCGTCAGGCGCGGCCACAGCTCCACCAGCAGGTCCGCCAGGGCCTCGCGCGCGCCGGCCTTGCGGTGCAGCGAGGCCAGCTCCACCCGGGCGTCCAGGTCCTCGGGCGCGCGGGCGGAGTACTCGGCCAGCATGCGGCGGGCGGCGTCCGTGCGGCCGGCGCGCACCGCGGCGGTGGCCGCCTTGCGCGTCAAGGCCACGCGCTCGCTCTCGCGCGGGGCGTCGCCGTCCGCGGGCGGCAGGGCCAGCACCACCTCGAAATCTTCCAATGCGGCGCGGGCGTCCGTGGGCAGGCGCAGCTCGCCCCGGCGCTGCCGCGCGGGCGCGAAGGTCGCGTCGCGCTCCAGCGCGTCGGCGAGGAAGGCCTCCTCGCGAGAGGTGCCCGCCGCGAGCAGCGACGCGCGGAACAGCAGCTTCGCCCCGGCGCGCGCCTCCGGCACCAGCGCGGCCCGGCGCGCGTACAGGCGCGCGGCCTCCAGCTTCTCGCCGCGCTCCAGCTCCAGCTCGGCCAGCGACTCCAGCACCTCGGCCGCCAGCGGGCCCTCGGGGCTCGCCTCCAGGGCGGCCGTCAGGCGCATGAGCGCGGCGGCCTTCTCGTCCCGCTCCAGCAGCGCGCGGGCGCTCTGGAGGAACAGCGGCGCGGCCTCCTCGGCGCGGTCGGCGCCCATCAGCGCCTGGGCGCGGCTGGCCCACAGCTCGGCCAGCGCCTGCGACTCCCCGTTCTCCGTGTAGAGCGCCTCCAGCCGCGCGGCCAGGGTGTCATCCAGCCGGCGCAGCGGGAAGGCCTGCGCGTAGGCGGCGATGGCGCCCTCGCGGTCGCCCAGCATCTCGCACGCGCGGCCCAACCGGGAGCGCACGTCCGCCAGCTTCTCCGGCGCCGCCGTGCGCGGCAGCGTGGACAGCAATGCCTCCAGCGCGCGCCGGGCATGCTCGGGACGCTCGCAGCGCAGCGACAGGTCCGCCAGGTCCAGCAGCACGGCGGCGTCCGGCGCCAGCCGCGCGGCCTTCTCCAGCGCCACCAGCGCGTCGCCCACGCGGCCCAGCCGCGCCTCCAGCACCCCCGCCAGCTCCCGCAGCGCCGCCGCCGCGAGCCGCTTGTCCCCCTGCGCCTCCGCCACCCGCGCGCGCGCCTCCAGCGCGTCGGCCAGGCCGGCCATGTCGGCGCGCTTGCGCTGCAGGGCGCACAGCTCGCCCAGCGCGGGCAGGTCGTCCGGCTCCGCGCGCAGCACCTCCTGGAGGGCGTGGACCGCCAGGTCCAGGTCGAAGGCCAGGTCGCGCGCGGCCACCGCGAGGCGGCGGTACTTCTGCGCGCGCTCCTTCACGTCCGTGGCCAGCCGCGCCAGCGAGGACAGGCACCGCGTCAGCAGCGCTCCGTCGCGGCGGGCCTCGGCCAGCGCCAGCAGCGACTCCAGCGCGGGCCGGTGGTCGCCATCCGCCTCCAGCGCCAGCTGGAGCAGCCGCTCCGCCTTCTCCGGCTGCTGGAGCTTGCCCCGGTACAGCTCGCCCGCCTCGGCCCAGGCCGCCGCGCGCTTGCCCGGCGCGTCCTGGAGCGCGGCGGACTTCTCCAGCGCCTCGGCCAGCTCCTGCGCGCGGCCCGTGGCGCGGAAGTACGGAATCAGCTCCTCCAGCGCCACCGCGTCGCGCGGGTCCAGCGCCAGCGCGGACTCCAGGTGCTCGCGCGCACGCGCGGGGTCCCCCAGCCGCGTGCGGTACAGGCGCGCCAGCGCGTGGTGGCTGGCGTGCGCGGCGTGCCGCACCCCTTCCGAGCGCGGCGCCGGCCCCGCCAGCTCCAGCGCCTGCTGGTAGCCCGCGAGCGCCTCCTGCAGCCGGCCCAGTCCCTCCGCCACCCGCGCCGCGGCGAACAGCGGCTCCGGCTCTCCGGGCAGCAGCGACACCGCCTCGCGGAAGCGCAGCAGCGCGTTCTCGGGCTGCTTCAGGCCCTCTTCCCAGACGCGGCCGGCCATCAGGTCGGCGTGGCCCACCCGGTCCAGCTCGTGGCGGCCCATGGCCACCTCGCGCAGGCGGTCCAGGGCCTTCAGCGCGCGCAGGTGCTCGCCGCCGCGGTGGCACAGCTCGCCCAGCAGCAGCAGCGCGTCCGGGTGGTCCGGCGCCAGCCGCAGCGCGGCCTCGCAGTGCAGCCGCGCGCCGGCGATGTCGTCCTCGGTCTGCGCGCACAGCCGCGCCAGGTGCACGTGCGCGTCGGCGGCCTCCGCCGGGTCGCGGGCGAGCGCCGCCAGCCGGCGGTACGCGCGCACCGCGCCGGCCCTGTCACGCGCCTGGTCCGACGCGCGCGCCAGCGCCTTGAGGGAGGGCAGGTGGTCGGGCTTGAGCCCCAGCAGCTCGTGCAGGGCCTTCACCGCCACCTGCGGCGCGGTATCCCGCGAGCAGCGAGCGGCGGCCTCCGCGGCGAAGAAGGCCGCGGCCTCCTCCGACGTGCGCCGCGCGAGCGCGCACAGCGCCAGGTAGCGCTCGGCGGCGCGGGCGCCTTCCCCCCGGCGCTCGCGCACCACGGCCTCGCCCCAGAGCGCCGCGGGGCTGCGGTCCCTGCGACGCTGGAGCGTCGCCGCCACGTCCAGCGCCAGGTCATGCGCCTGCGGGTCGGCCACCATCAGCGACAGGAGCCGCTCCGCGGCGAAGGGGTGCGCGTCCTGCGCGTCCCCGGCCTGGAGGTACGCCTGACGCGCCTCCGTTAGCCGGCCCTGCGCGATGAGCCCCTCGGCGTCCGCGAAGGCGCGCGCGCCCTCCAGCGCCAGCAGCAGCTCCTCGTCCGGCGGCGACGGCGGCGGCAGGCCGCCCGCGGAGAAGCGCAGGCGCAGGCCCGTGCTGGAGACCTCCGCGGCCGACAGGCGCGCGGTGTCCAGCGTCGGCATCTTGTAGCCGCGGCTCACCGCCGCCAGCTGGCACAGCGCGGGCAGCACGCGCGTGGAGAACCCCGTGGCCCCGCGCACCTCCACGTCCGGCACCAGCGCCAGCGCGCCCACGGCCGCGGACAAGAGCCCCGGCACCTGCACCGACGGCGTGGAGGAGAAGCCGTAGAGGCGCACGTCGTAGAGGTAGACGGCGAGCCGCTCCCCGTCCGCGTCGAACGCCACCTTGAAGGTGAAGGGCGTGCGCTCCGGCGCCGGCAACCGGCCCTGGCCTTCGAGGTAGCCGGGGCGGAAGTGCAGCCGCAGCTCCTCGATGCCGGCCAGACGCCCTGCCAGCTCCGCCACCCGGCGCGTCACCAGGTCCGCGTCGACGGACAGCTCCAGGAAGCCGAAGTGCAGCTTCTTGCGCTGGTAGCGCGTGGCGCCCGCGCTGACGTTGAAGGGGAAGCTGACGTCGGGAATCTGGAGCGCGAAGTCGGAGATGCGCAGGCCCGGCAGGACCTCCAGCGCCGGGAAGCCCACGAACGCCCTGCGGTCCAGCAGGCGCAGCTCGGGGGCGGCGGCGCGCGCATCCAGCGCCGTGGCGGGCTTGGGAGAATCGCTTTCGGTAGCCATCGCGGGACGCGGGACGTTAGCACGGGCTCCAAGCCCTCGAAATTTCTGGCAAACCCCTGCTTGTGGGGCAGGCAACGAGCCGTGATGGCCACTCGCATTCCGCGTGAAGGAACGGGCTGCGCCCCGGGCCGAAGTCGGCCAAGATGCGCCCCGCGTGCTGGCCCCCGACTCCCTCGTCCTCGACGGTCGCTTCCGGGTCCTCCGTCCGCTGGGCTCGGGAGGCATGGGAGAGGTCTACCTTGGGGAGCAGGTCTCCCTGGGCCGCAAGGTGGCCATCAAGGTCCTGCACCACGACCTCCACGCCCAGGCCGGCATGGCGGAGCGCTTCAAGCGCGAGGCGCGCCTGCTCTCCGCCGTGGAGCACCCGGCCGTGGTGCGCATCGTCGACTTCGGAGAGTCCGGCGACCACGCGTGCCTCGTCATGGAGTTCGTCGAGGGTGAGAGCCTGTATGACGTCCTCACCCCGGGGCCCATGCCCCCCGGCCGCGCGCTGCCGCTGCTCCAGCAGTTGGCGGAGGGCCTGGCCGCCATCCACGACAAGGGCATCATCCACCGCGACCTGAAGCCGGAGAACGTCTTCATCTCCAGGAGCGCCCGGGGCGAGCAGGCCCGGCTGCTGGACTTCGGCATCGCCCGGCTGGTGGAGCCGGACGCCGCCAGCAGCGTCAGCCAGGTGGGCGTGGTGCTGGGGACGCCGGAGTACCTGTCCCCCGAGCAGGCCATGGGCGCCAAGGTGGACACCCGCAGCGACCTGTACTCCTTCGGCGTGCTGACCTACCGCGTGCTGTCCGGGCGGCTCCCCTTCGACGGCCCCCTGCCGCGCAACTTCCTCTCGCAGCACGCGTCCGCCGCGCCGCTGCCGCTGGACCGGGCGGCCCCCTCGCTGTCGCGCTACGTGGGCCTGCTGTCGCTGGTGATGCGCCTGCTGGAGAAGGACCCGGGCAAGCGCCCCCAGAGCGCGCACGAGCTGGCGGACGCGCTGGCCGCGGCGCACTCGGCCCTCTCCGCCTTCACGCCCGGGCTGGGCACCCCGGCCTATGCCCCGCCGCCGGGCAGCGGCGCCACGCCCACCTCCGGAACCGCCGTGTTCGGCGCGGGGAGCGCTGCCGGTGGCGGCGCGGGCCCGACAGGCACCGCGGCCTTCGCGGGCGCGGGCCCCGCCCCCCAGGTGGGCAGCGGCACCGCCGCGTTCGGCGTGGCGACGGGAGGCGCGGCCTCCGGGGCCCTGCCCGTGACGGGCGCCGTGCGGACGGGCACGGCGGCCTTCGGGATGAAGCCCTCCGGCAGCATGGCCGCGGTGACGGGGGGCAACGCGTCGGTGGTGAAGCCGCAGAACCTCACGGTGATGCTCACCGACATCCAGGGCTTCACCGCGCGCACCAGCCTCCAGACGCATGAAGAGAACGCGCGGATGCTGGAGACGCACGACCGGCTGCTGATGCCCCTGGTGAAGGAGCACGACGGCCGGCTGGTCCAGAAGCGCGGCGACGCGCTGCTGGTGGTGTTCCGCTCCCCCACCTCGGCCGTGCTGTGTGGCATGGCCATGCAAGACCGGCTGTGGCGCCACAACCAGACGGTGCCGGAGGCGGACCGCCTCAACGTGCGCGTCTGCCTGCACGCGGGCGAGGTGCTCGCCACGGCGGACACCGTGCTGGGCGAGCCCATGGAGGTCGTCGAGGCCGTGGAGCACGTGGCCAGCGCGGGCGAGGTCACCTTCACCGAGGCGGTGAACCTGGCGCGCAACCGCGCCGAGGTCTCCGCCGAGCCCTGCGGCACCATCGCCCTGCCCGGCCGGGACGAGCAGCTCCAACTCTACCGCTGCGAGCGCGCCGCGGAGGGCCCTCCCTTCGGCGACCGCTTCGCCTCGCAGGAAGGCAAGAGGAGCGCGCTCGCGCCCCTGCTGGCGCGGCTCCAGGTGCCGAAGCTCCCCGCTGGGTGGGCCGGCCTGCTGCGCCACCGGAAGCGCGAGGCGCTGATGGTCGCCGGCGCGGTGGTGCTGCTGGCCGGGGGCGCCGCGTGGCTGGGGACGCGCAACGACCCGGGCGCGCGGGCCTTCGCGCTGCTGAAGGATGGCAAGCTGGACGAAGCGCTGACGCTGCTGGACAACGTCACCGACGAGGAGAAGGAGCGGCCCTCCGTGCGCCGCGCGCGGGTGGCGGCGCACCACGCGAAGGGCCACCACATCAGCGAGCGGAACGCCCTCAACCACCTCAAGGAGGAGGAGCTGGGGGACGTGGAGGCGCAGATTCTCGACGGGCTCGCGGAGGACTACGGCAAGGAGCAGCTCACCGCCCTGGAGCGCGCCATGGCCCGGCTCCCCAAGGAGCGCGTTCGCGCCCGCTATGAGAGCCTCGCCGAGGCGCCGCACTCGCTGCGCCAGTGGGGCGCGCTGCGCTACCTGGAGTTCGCCAAGGCCGCGGGCGGGGTGAACCTGGTCCGCGCCTACAGCGAGGCCTTGAGCACGCAGGACTGCGGCATCCGCACCCAGGCCGCCAACCGGCTCGCGGCGCTGGGGGACGCGGATGCCATCCCCGCGCTGGAGGGCGTCGTCGCGCTGCCCAGGGAGAAGGGTCTCCTGGGGAGCAAGGACTGCGGCCACGACGCCGCGGCCGCCGCCATCAAGTCGCTCAAGAAGAAGCGCGACTGACGCCCGCGGCGCCCGTCAGTCGTTCCACCTCGCGTGCCCCTTCTTCTTGCCGCGCCCGTGGTGATGGTCGTTCCGGTGCCCCCGCACCTTGTCGTCCACCCGGAGGAGGCGGTGCGAGTACGCGTCGAAGTCCAGGTGCAGGTGCCCCTTCGCCCCGCGCGTGAAGGCATCGAACTTCACCCGCCACACGTCGCGGCCCTTCCGGTCCGCGTCCTTCAGACGGCACTCATAGCCACGCGCGCGGCACTGCTGGAATCCCAGGTTCACCGCCTCCTTGCGGCTCATGGCCGTCGGGCGATGGGACGGATGGGACGGAGGTGGCGGCGAAGGTGAACGCGAGTGAACGACACAACCCGGGGCGAGCAGCAGACAGCCAAGAATGAGGGCGAGTCTCATGCCGCCCATGACGCATCAGCGCGCCACATCTTCAAAGCCACGCAGGGTATGGGCATGCTGCTGGAAAGTTACAATCCCTCAGGCGAAGCAAAGGCGGCGAACAGCTCCCCCGCGAGGTAGGCACGCGAGCCCTTCGCCGCGGGGCGGATGTAGTCGTTGACCACGGGCCCGCCTTGCACCAGCTGGTGCCTCGACGGAAAGGACAGGTTCAGCCGGCCGCGCGCCACGCCCCTGCCACCTCGGTGGATGAAGGTGACGGTGCCATTGGCATCCACGCCCTCCACCACGCCGATGTGCGTCATCCCGTCGTTGCGGCGTCCGTCGCGGTTGCGGTCATAGGTCTCGCGGAAGAAGACGAGGTCCCCCGGACGCGGCGGCTGGTGGTGGACGGCGCCCACTTCGAGCGCGCGCCGGAAGATGGCGGAGACGGCGTTCTCTCCCGCCAGGAAGCCGTGCGCCACCAGGTCGATGCCCGCCGAGCGGTACGCCAGCCGCACGAAGCCGGAGCAATCATCGGGGACGCCCCGGCTGACACGGCGCAGGGAGCGCAGGCCCACGAGCTGGTTGGAGCGCTGGACGATGGAGCGCGCCATCTGCGACGGCGTGAGCAGCACGTCCCAGAACCGGCCCGCCGTGCTCGCGGGGCCCGTCACCTGCTCGGCGGCGCGCAGCGTGGCCTCCAGCACACCCGCCGCTACCCATTGGGGCTCCACCGGCGAGTCGGGTGCCTCGCTGGGCGCGGCCTGCTCCACCGCCATCACCGGCACCGACTCCACACGGGCCGCGGGTGCGGCCACCGTCACGGCCTCCGCGCCCCCGGTGGGCTCCGGTGCGCGCGTCTTCACGGTGGCGCACCCCACGAGCGCGAAGAGGGGCACGGCGGAAAGCAGTCGAAGGCGGAGCGGCATGAGGGGGCGCATTCAAGACCACCTCCGGGGCCAGCCGCCAAGAACTCGCGGTATCAGCCCTCCCATGTCGAGAGCAGCGCACGCACCCGCGCATACCTCTGGAGCAACGTGGCCCGGTGAGCACTGAGCAGCACCATGGAGCCAATCACCAGGAGTCCCAGGATGAACAAAGAGGCCGCGGCGATGCGGTGGTCGCGCATGCCGAAGCGCACGAGGTTCGCGGTGATGCACGTCACCAGGAAGCCGGTGCCCAGGTACACATAGGAGCGGATGCGCAGCGCGATGCCGCACACCACCCCCACCACGCAGAGCACGACGCACAGGAGCATGGAGCCCCCGTCGCTGAACATGAGCGCCTTCCAGGCGCCCGCCACGTAGATGGCCGCGGCGGCCAGCGCCCGCAGGCGCGCATACGTCTCCTGCGCGATGGCGTCGCGGAACACGCGCAGCAGCGCGAGCAGCGAGAGCCCGGCGGGGATGACGTAGAACTGCGCCTCGCCCGCGCCCGTCGCCCGCCACACCAGCAGCAGGGCCGCGTTGAACGCCGCCACCGACGCCAGGGACGCCCACCCCCGGCGATGCGGGTGCGCGGCCAGCGCGGCGAAGTGCGCGGCATGACCCACCAGCAGCGCCGCGGCGTGGAGCGGCGTCCCCCAGGGCGCGGAGAGCAGGCCCGCCAACGGGAAGAGATAGGCGCCCAGCAAGGCGGGGCGGCGGAAACACGCCAGCGCGCCTCCCTCACGCTGGATGAAGAAATAGAGGCCGGTGAACAGCGCGCCGCCCACCAGGGCCGCGAGGCTGTCTCCCACGCCCGGACGCGCCCCCATGCCCAACATGCGGACGGAGAGGTAGCCCACCGCGAGCACCACCTGGGCCAGGTACGCGGACGCCTCCTCCTTCTCCATGGCCGCGCGGCGCACCAGGGCCCCCAGCAGCACGCCCAGCGCCACGCTCGCGACGAGCCCTGCCCGGAGCGCGCCGGCTGCGGTGTCCACGAGCGCCAGCCCCGCCATCACCTCCAGGAGCGCCACCCCGGTGAAGCCGTGTCCCACGGCCCGGCGCCGCGCCTTGCCCGCGACGCAGAGCGCGAGCGCGGCCAGCAGCGCGCTGGCCGCCCCGAAGTACGGCAGGATGAACGCCGCGCCCCGGCCGCTGGAGAACACCACCCCCAGGTGCAGCAACCCGCCGTGCACCGCGGCCAGGGAGGCCAGCCACCCCACCACCTCGCGCTCGCGGCGCCGATACACCACGGCCCACGCCGCGCCCGCTCCGAAGAGGAGGCACAGCGGCGTTCCCGCGTGCCCCGGCGCCCGCAGCCCCGCGAGCGACAGCAACGCCAGCACCCAGCCCCCATGGTGCAGCGCGGCCCCGACGCGGACTCCCCGCGCGTCCAACCACGTCCCCAGGAGGCACAGCGCCAGGCCCGTCCCGCTGACGACGGCGGGCACCCACAGCGGGTCGACCGCCACGACGAGCGATGCCCCCAGCAGCGCGGTGGCCACGTTCGCCATCCACCGCTCCCGGGCCACCATCAACACGCACGCCGTCACCGCCGCGCCCGCGGCAGTCGGCAGGGTCAGCGAGCCAGGGCCCGCCTGGAGCAACCGCTCCACCAGCAGCGCCCCCAGCGCACCGGCGCTGCCCACCCACAGCGGCTCACTCCAGGTGCCCTCCAGGGGCGGCAGCACCTTCGCGAAGGCCTGGGTGAGCGCGCGCTGGACCGCCCCGGATTGACACAGGGCGGAGGCGAGAGCGGCGCCCAGCGCCACGGCGACGACGGACAGCTCCACACCGGACTGCGCCAGCGCCAGCGCCAACGCCCACACCGCGGGAGCCAGCAACCACCGCTGCGCCAGCAGGAACGCGGACAGCGCCAGCACGCCGGCCAACGTCACCAGGTTCGACGGCGAGGGCGCGTCCACGATGGGCAGCGCCGCGAGGACGAGCGCGGTGACGACGGACAGGGGCCGCAGGGCCTTGTCCGGAGCGCACCGGAAGAAGGCCCACACGCGGGAGGGCCAGCGACTCTCCGCGATGGCCAGCGCGAGCAGCGCCCCGATGGCGAGGGGGCGGGCCACGGGGAAGGAGAACAGCAGCAGCGCGGAGCCACACACGCGGAGGCAGGGCAGCGGCCCGGGCATCAGCGCCAGGGACACAGCCAGAGCGTAGAGCGGCGTGGGGGGGAGGTCCGCGCCCCGCGCGGCGAGGAGCAGCGGCAGGGCCACGGCGGCGAGCCAGCCCTGCATCCACGCCGACACCGCATGGCGTGGGGCTTCCTCGCGCGAGTTCAGCAGCAGCGACGCCACGGCCGGGACATGCGCCACGGCTCGCACCAGCGCCAGGCTCAGCAGCGGCAGCCACTGGACCCACGCGGGCAACGCGCCCCCCACGACGACGATTCCCGCGAAGGAGAAGGGAACGGCGAGCGAGGCGAAGAGAGGCTGCCGGTTGGCGCGCGTCCAGAGCAGCGGCAGCACGCAGGTGCCCGCGAGCAGCCATGGCAGCCCCGCGTCGCCCCACTTCACGACCGCCAGCCCCAGGGTCACGGCGGCGGACAGCGTGGCCGGCAGGGCGAAGCGCTCACCGCCCGCGCCCGCGCGCGATACGACGGGCACCTCCTCGAGTACGGCCAGCAGGCTCAGCGCCAACGCGAGCCCCAGCAGCGGCGCCGCGCCGAGGCTGACCACCGCGCCGAGAGCATACAGCGCGGCCATGACGACGCTCACCGCGGCGGGCAGCGCGCGCGCCGTCAGCAGCGCCGCGAGCGCGGCCCCCAGCAGGAGCGGCGGATGCTCCGGCGAGCGCGCGCCCAGCAAGGCGGTCAACGGAAAGACGAACGCGATGAGCCCCGCGACGGTGGTGCTGATGCTCCGGCCCCAGCGCGCCGCGACGACGGACGCCCCCAGGGCCCAGCAACAGAACAGCGCCACCGACAGCCCCGGCGACATCCATCCGCCCCACGGCGAATAGAGGCCTGGGATGTCTCGGACCAGGACCAGGGCCGCCAGGCCCACGGCCATGGGGCGGACCCAGGGGAACACCCGTGACGCCACCGCCACCGCTCCCACCGAAGCGAGGATGACGCCCGCCAGCCCCGGCGTCCGGGACAACATGCCCCAGGGCACCGCGAGCAGCGCATAGAAGACGGCGGGCATCCCCAGCCACCGCACCACCCCACCCCGCAGCCCCAGCACCGCGAGCCCGAGCGCCACCGCGGAGAGCGCGGGAGCAACCGCCGCCGCGGAGAACGCGCCCGCCAGTCTCGGCGCAACGGCCGCCGCCAGCACGGACGCCAGCGCCATCCATGGAGCGCTCCGGAGCCCCCACGCGGCCAGCACGGCGGCGGCGGCACACAAGGCCATGCCCGTCACGGCCGTGAAGCCGTCACCAAGCACCAACCCCATGAGGAACCCCACCAGGGCCACCACCTCGACGACGACGCCCAGCAACCCGCGCGTGCGAGCGGTACACAGCACGCACACCGAGGCGAGCACCAGGGCCAGCGCCCCCGAGGCGACGGACCCGGCGGATGCGCCCAGGACCACACACGCCTGGAAGGGCAGCAACAGCGACAGCCCCGCGCCCACGACCGTCAGGAAGAAGCGCTCAACGAGCACCCCCACGCCGAGGCACAGGACGGCCAGCGCCAGCGCGCTCCAGAAGGATGGCCGTGCGTCCGGACCCGCCATGCCGAGGAAGACGAAGAGCGGGCTGGCCACCGCGGTGGCGCGAAGCAACACCTCCGCCAGCGCGAGGTCCCGCGCGTTGCCGGTGCGCTCTCCTCGCCACAGCCGGGAGACGGCGAACACCGCGCCCGTGAAGATGAACGGCAGCGCGGACAGCGCGCCGAACTGGAGCGGGAGCGGCTCGGTGGCGCCATAGCCGAGCCGGCCCTTCACCGCGTCGATGAAGCGCAGCACCGGCCCGGAGACGAGCTGGGAGCTGGAGGCATAGGTGAAGTAGGTGCTCGCATAGGCGGCGTAGACCCAACGGATGCGAGCCAGCCCGCCGCGTGACAGCGACAGCAGGGTCCAGGACGTCACCGCCGCGGTGACGAAGAACGCAGGCGCCGGCGCCACGGCCGCCGCGAGGAGGCAGGTGGCCTGGAGCGACACCGCGCCAATCGACAGCGCGTCAGCGCCACGCTCGGCGTCCAGGGTGCGGAAGCGCAGCGCCGTGGCCAGCAGGAAGGCCCCGAATGGCGCGTAGGCGCCCGCGGAGACGTCCACCTCCGCCCCCACCAGCGCGACATGCAGGCGCACGAGGTAGAGGCCCAGCAGGTAGAGCGGCGCGGCGAGGACGAAGGCGAGCGCCGGACTCTCCCGAGGCGCCTGCGTGGGACGCGAGGACAGCAGGAAGAAGAGCGCACACGGCAGGGCGTTCAGCCACAGCGCGAAGCCCCCCAGCCGCGCGGCGAGCGGCGCCAGACCCATCATCAAGGTGCTGGCCACGAGCGCCAGCTGGATGAAGGGGCGTGCCGTGGCGTCGAAGGCCTCCAGCGGCTTGCGCGCCAGGAAGGCCGCCACACCGGCCCACACCAGCAAGGCGGGGATGAGCCACACCGTGCCCACGCCCCCGAGCTGGAACACCTCCCCCAACCCGATGGGTCCCAGGGCGACCCCCGCGAGCGGAGCGACCGCCGCACCGATGAGCCCCAGGATGTTGCCGGGCTTGCGCAGCGTCTCGCGCCTCGCGAGGTACGCGCCCCAGATGGAGAACCCCGCGGCGTAGCCCGCGGTCAGCCCGAACACGGTGAGCGAACGGACGCTGGACGACATGCCCGCCCAGCTCTCGAACACGAAGTACAGGGTGCCCGACAGGATGAGGAAGGCACCGACGAACCACATGATGCTCTCGTAGAGGAACGGCCTCCACACGCGATTCCAGGTGGACGTCTCCTCGACGAGCCGCGCGGTGAGGCTGCGTGGCGCGGGAGGCTCCGCGTAGGGCTCCGCCGGGTTCTCGGGCAGCGGCATCCAGACGGGTGGGGCCTCGGTGCGCGAGTCATCCTCGTGGCCCGGCACGGGCTCGGCCGCATCCGTTCCGGCGCTGGACGAAGCCGCCGCGTGGCCGTCATCGTCAGCGGCCTCCGAAGCTCGCGGCGGCGTGTCCCGCGCCTCGTCCACCTCGACGACAGCGGCGTCGAGCCTCGTCGGCGGCGATTCAGATTCAGGTGAGAGGGAATCCGCGGCGGACAGCGCCTCGACCGCGGGCCGCGCGGCCACCGACGCCCCTGCGTCAGCCTCCGGCGATACCTCGGTGTGCATCGGCGCGACGGCCTCGGCCAGGCTCGCGGCATCCGCGCTGCTCGCCTGCGCGTCCACGGCCGCCGCTGCCGGGTTGGCGGCCTCCGCGATGCTCATGTGCGGCACCGGAGCCGTGGCCAGCGACGGACCGCCATCCAGTGACGGCTCGGGCGCCCCTGTTCGAGCGTCCTCCACCCAACCGCCCTGGGGCAGCTCGGTCAGCACCGCCAGGAGGATGCGCGCCTGCCGCTCATAGCGCTCGGAGATGAAGCGCCGGGCGCTGGCGGGGACCTCGGAGGGCTCCCAGCGCGCCAGCTCGTCGAGCAGGAAGTGGATATGCGCGAGCTCGGCTTCGACCACCGCGCGTGGGCGTTCCGTCATCCGCGCGCCACAGAGCGCACACCAGCAGTCCTTGCCACGCCGCTCCTCGCGGCAGTCAGCGCAATACATACATCCCCCTCGCTACAACGAACATGCCACTCTCGGAGCCACGGCGTACAGAGACAGCGCGGAATCACGCGAGGCGCCCCTCCGCGCGTCGGTGCCTCACCGCCGTGACACTTGTGCATCCGATTGCACAGCCCGTGCGTGAGCGAGGACGCACCCGCCACCGGCCGCTGGCCCTCCACTCCGGGCTGTGAAACGTTGCATCCATGAGCACGGAAGCGCTGACGCTGCGACGCATCGAGCCGCGGGATGACGCCGCGGTGGCGGACCTCATCCGGACGGTGATGCCGGAGTTCGGCGCGGACGGCCCGGGCTTCGCCCTCCACGACCCCGAGGTCTCGGCCATGTCCACCGCCTACGCCCGGCCCGGGCACGCCTACTTCGTCGTGGAGCGGGCAGGCCGCGTCGTGGGCGGCGGCGGAATCGCCCCGCTGGAAGGCGGCGCCGCGGATGTCTGTGAGCTGCGGAAGATGTACTTCCTCCCGGAAGCCCGGGGGCTCGGCCAGGGCGAGCGCCTGCTGCGCCAGTGCCTGGAGTTCGCGCGCGAGGCGGGCTTCCGGACCTGCTACCTGGAGACGCTGGCGGGGATGGCGCAGGCGCAGAAGCTCTATCGCCGCATGGGCTTCGAGCCGCTGGGCGCCCCCATGGGCCGCACCGGCCACTTCGGCTGCGACCACTGGTACGCCCGGGACCTGTCCCGGCCACTCGCCTGACCTGGACGCTCCCCTGCCCCATCAGCGGCCCTGGAAGTGAGCCGGGGCCCCGCCGCGCCAGCGTCACCACCTTGGAGACAGGAGGCGAATCATGGCGACACGGCAGGGTGAGCACGAGCGGAAGCCGGAGAACCCGGACGAGGCGGAGCGCCAGCACCGCAAGGCAGACTCCGGAGACGTATCAGGCCAGGGCCGCGAGCGGCGGGATGACTCCGACGTCTACCCCGCGGGCCGGAACGCCGGCGACTTCGGTACGCATGGAGGCCAGAACAAGCATGGCGCGAAGAGTCGCGCCTAGCCGGCAAGCCCCCGCCAGCGAGACGGAGACCGCGTCCCCCCGCCCGGGCAAGGCGCCCTTCGACATCGATGAGGTGCTTGGCCGTATCCGTGAGGCGGTGCGCCACTTCGCGGATGCGGCGATGTTCGCGCTCGCCGCCCGGGGCCATGACTCCCTCTTCGAGCAGCTCGTCGCCTGCATCCTCTCCATCCGCACGCGCGATGAGGTGAGCCTGCCCGTTTCGCTCGCGCTGCTCCAGCGCGCCTCGACGCCGGAGTCCCTGTCGCGCCTGTCGCCCGCGGCCATCGACGCCATCATCCAGCCCGTCACCTTCCACGAGGCCAAGGCCCAGCAACTCCACGCCCTCGCCGTGCGGACGCGCGACGCGTTTGGCGGCACCCTTCCGTGCGACGCCCAGGTGCTCCAGTCCTTCAAGGGCGTGGGCCCCAAGTGCGCGCACCTGGCGCTCGGCATCGCATGCGGCCACGAGGCCATCAGCGTGGACATCCACGTCCACCGGGTGACGAACCGCTGGGGCTATGTCCGGACGCGCACGCCCGAGGCGACGATGGAGGCCCTCGAAGCCCGGCTCCCGCGCGCCTACTGGGTGGAGCTCAACCGGTTGCTGGTGCCCTTCGGCAAGCACATCTGCACCGGCACGCGGCCGAAGTGCTCCACCTGCCCCGTGCTCGACTCCTGCCAGCAGGTGGGCGTGACGGACGCGCGCTGAAGCCCCGTCGTAGCCCGCCCGCCTGCTCGCGCGAGCCACACACTCCCCGTTGCCGCGCGGCGCCATGCTGGCCACACTGCGCCTGTCCTCTTGCCTCCAGGAGCGCCGACCATGGTGGATGACACCCGCCCGACAGCCCACGAGCTGCTGTCTCTTCCTCGCCTCGCGCCGCTCGTCCCCATGCTGTACGTGGCCTGGACGGACGGAGAGCTCACGGCGGAGGAGCTGCGCGCCATGGGCGCCGCCGCCCGCGCGCAGCCCTGGCTCGACCTGCGCGCCAACACCGTGCTGGCGCGCTGGCTGGACCCGCTGGTGCCGCCCAGCCCCGGCGAGCTGGCCCAGGTGCGCGAGCACATCCGCCGCACCGCGGAGCGCCTGTCCCAGAGCGGACACAAGAACCTCGCCGAGCTGGGCGCGCAGCTCGCCCAGGTGGGCAACGGCGACGAGGGGCTCCCCGCGCCCATGCCGGAGCTGACGCGCGCGCTGGCGCAGCTGGAGGAGGCCCTGGGCGTCTCCGGCAGCGAGGCCGTGCGCTCGCTCGTGCCCGCCGCCGCGCCCCGCCGCGCCGAGCCCCGCGCCCCCAC
>Ga0182745_1000521_pt1 | contig 42628 bp, 31 predicted proteins | sample eDN3rd30CKraftBY_FD_128523 | JGI IMG/M metagenome (GOLD analysis project Ga0182745, IMG submission 128523) | Enriched backyard soil microbial communities from Emeryville, California, USA - eDNA 3rd pass 30_C Kraft BY (version 2) (version 2) | ecosystem: Environmental > Terrestrial > Soil >...
GAACTACGGGCCGGGTGATGTGGCGCCGAACGCGGTGCTCGCCAAGGTCGGTACGGGTGGCAAGGTGTGCCTGTACACCAAGGCTGCGACCGACCTCGTCGTCGACGTCAACGGCTACGTGCCCACCGGCGCCGGGCTCGGCACCTTGGTACCAGCGCGGGTACTCGAGACTCGCCAGGGCCCCAACGACCGGACGGTCGACGGGTTGTTCCAGGGCGACGGCCGGGTCACTGCCGATGGTGTGGTCGAGCTGACCGTGACCGGGCGCGGCGGCGTGCCGGCAGCCGCATCGGCGGTGTTGCTGAACGTGACTGCGGTGTTCCCGGATGGGCCGGGGTTTGTGACGGTGTGGCCGTGTGGTTCGGATCGTCCGCAGGCGTCGAATGTGAACTACGGGCCGGGTGATGTGGCGCCGAACGCGGTGTTGGCCAAGGTCGGTACGGGTGGCAAGGTGTGCTTGTACACCAAGGCCGCGACCGACCTCGTCGTCGACGTCAACGGCTACGTCCCGTAACTCGACGCTCACGGTGGTCGAGTGCCGGCGCAGCCGGTGTATCGAGACCATCGGTGCGCGGGTGCGGGCTTGCGAAACCACCGGTAGCCTGCCGGGCGTCATATCCGGTTACTCGCCGAAGACAGCTGGTCCAGAGTTTGGAGAATGGGTTCGCCCGCCAGCCGAGGTGCACACCACGTCGAACTCTGTTCCTCATGGCGTCGCCCGCGCGAGCCATGAGTTGAACGAGAGGAGGTGTGCACCCACACATGAGCGATACCGAAACGATCCACGCGGCCAAGCAGCCGCGCGCCGACAAGGTCACCACGGTTGCCGAAATCGTCAGCAAGCTCGATAGCTCGCTGGCGGTGTTCGTCACCGAGTACCGCGGCCTGTCCGTCAGCCAACTCGCCACCGTGCGCAATGCGCTGCGTCCCGCCGAGGCGGAATACGCGGTGTACAAGAACACGTTGGCCCGGCTGGCCATCAAGGACTCCGGCTTCGCCGCCCTGGAGGAGTATCTGGTCGGCCCGACCGGCCTGACGTTCGTCCGCGGCGACGTCGCCGCAGCCGCCAAGGCGATCCGCGATTCGGCCAAGGCACTGCCGGCGCTGGTGGTGAAAGGTGGTGTGCTCGGCGGGAACGCCGTGTCCGCTGCCGACATCACGGCCATCGCCGATCTGCCGTCGCGCGAGCAGCTGTTGGCCCAGTTCGCCGGCGCCCTGCAGGCTCCGCTGGTCAAGACCGCGCGTCTGCTCCAAGCCGTCCCGGCGAAGTTCGCCTACGGCCTCACCGCACTCATCGACCAGCAGGAACAGGCAGCCGCCTGACCTGCACTCGCCCGGTGGTTGAGCTTGTCGAAACCACCACCAACTACGCACACAGAACTCTGAAGAAGGAGAACGCCAGACATGGCAATTACCAAGGATGAAATCCTCGACGCGATCGGCTCGCTGACCGTGCTCGAGTTGAAGGAACTGCTCGACGCGTTCGAGGAGAAGTTCGACGTCACCGCTGCTGCACCGGTCGCCACCGTGGCCGTCGCCGCGGGTGGCGCGGCCGCCGGCGGCGGCGCCGAGGCCGCCGAGGAGAAGGACGAGTTCGACGTGATCCTGACGGGCGCCGGCGCCCAGAAGATCCAGGTCATCAAGGTCGTCCGCGAGATCACGAGCCTGGGCCTCAAGGAGGCCAAGGACCTCGTCGACGGCGCCCCCAAGCCGGTGCTCGAGAAGGCCAACAAGGCCGACGCCGACTCGGCCAAGGCCAAGCTCGAAGAGGCCGGCGCCAGCGTCGAGCTCAAGTGAGCTAACCCTCACCGAGTTACGCACGAGCCCCGGGCCCACGCCCGGGGCTCGTCCGCGTCTCTCCCCGGTGGTCGAGTGCCGCCCTCTGGGCGGTGTATCGAGACCACATCACGCAACCGACGCTGTAGCCAGGCGCCTACTGTGCCGATGAGCAGGGAACGTCGACCTGGGGAGAAGACGATGACAACGAAGCGGACGCGCCTCCGCGTGGCGGCAGCCGTGCTGCTTGTGGCGATCGGCGGATTGGTTCCAGCGAACGGTGCCTCGGCCGACACGCTGACCGTCGGCCCCGGCGACGACTTTGCCACCGTGCTCGCGAGCGCCGCCGACGGCGACACGATCGTGTTGGAAACCGATGTGACGCTGGCGGCCGAGCTCACGATCACCACCGACGTCACGGTCACCAGCGACGCGACGGTACGGACGATCACCGCGGGGGCGATGGCCCGCCACTTCACGATCGACGCGGCGGCGACGGTGACGTTCGAACGGCTGACGTTGACCGGTGGGAACAGCAACGCGTTCGTGCCCGGCACCGTGGCCGTTGGGTCGATCGTCAACGCCGGCACGCTCGACCTGGTCGACGTCGACGTCACCCACAACGCGGCGACCGGTGGGATCGGTGACCCGCCGGCCCGTGACGCCGTCGGGGCGATCGCCAACTCGGGCGCGCTCACCATCGTCCGCGGCTCGGTGTCGGACAACATCGCGACCGGTGGCCCCGCCCCCGACGACACGAACCCGTCCGGCCGGGCCGTCGGGGCGATCGCCAACTCGGGCACGCTCACGATCGACGGTACCGAGGTCGCGGGCAACACCGCCGTCGGTGGGATCGGGATATTTGCCGGCGAGCACGGCGGCGGCCCGGCGGTCGGTGCCGTCTGGAACACCGGCACGGCCACGATCAACGAGTCGATGCTCGACCGCAACCGGGCAACCGGGGGCGACGCGCCCGACCAGCCGTCGCACGGTGGTGGTGCGGTCGGGGCGATCGACAACGTCGGGTCGGCCGCCGTGCTCACCCTCACCGGGGGGACCGCCAACCAGAACACGGCAGTGGGCGGTGCCACGCTCGCGCCGGGCAACGACCCGATCGGCCGCGGCGCAGGAGGCGGTGCGGTCGGGGTACTGCGCAACACGGGCACGGTTACGTCGATCGGCACGATGGCGCTGGTCGGCAACTCGGCCACCGGCGGTGCCGGCGGTCTCGCTCCGCCGGGTGGCCCCGACCCCGACCCCGCAGGTGCCGTCGGCGACGTCGTCGGGGCGATCGAGAACCATGGTGCAATCGGCCGGATCGAGCACGTCGTCATCTCCGACCCGACGGCGACGGGCGGCGCGGCAGGCGCCTACGGCCGCCGCGCGGTCGGAGCGATCTACAACACCTCGTCGATCGATGTCATCGACGACGTGTCGGTGGCAGGTGCGGTGGTCACCGGTGGGTCGGGCCAGTCGATCGGTGTGATTCCCCCGCCAGTGTTCCTGCTCGGCGTCGATGGCGGCGATGCGGTCGGCGTGCTCGACAACTCGGGCTCGGTCGGTTCGATCACCGGCAGTTCGTTCGCCAGTACGCGGGCGCTCGGCGGCGACACGTTCGGCCTGGTCGCCGTCGTGGAGTGGGCCGATGGTGGCGACGCCGTCGGTGTGCTGCGCAACAGCGGCACGATCACCACGATCGAGGCGACGACGATGCAGTCGGCCGAGGTGGCCAGCGGCGTCGACGGCTTCGCGATGGGAGGGTCGATCGGCTTCGGTGGCCACCCCGGGGCGGCGGTGGGTGTGATCGCCAACTCCGGCACGCTGGCCGCGGTGTCGGGCTGCACGCTTGCCAGCACCTCGGTCGAGACACCCGCGTCGACGTCCGGACAGGGCGGCCCCGCGATTGGCGTGCTCGACAACGCCGGCACGATCGGGTCGCTCACCGGGTGCGCGCTCGCCAGCACCACCGTCACCGCTGGCGACGCGGCGCTGTACCTGGCTGCCGGGCTCGGGCGCGCTGGTGGTACCGCGGTCGGTGCGCTCGGCAACGCTGGTGACATCGACACGATCGCCGACGTCACGATCGACGTGGGTGCCGTCCGCGCTGGTGCGGGGAATGGCGGGCTGGGCGTGTTCAGCGGTGAGTTCAGCGGCCCGGGCACGGGCGGTGGGTCGGGCGGCCTGGCGGCGGGGGCGCTCGCCAACTCGGGTCGGGTCGGCACTCTCCGGTCGGCGGTGCTGTCGGTCGCCGAGGTCGTCGGTGGCGATGCAGGCGGCTACGTCGGCACCGGGTCGCTCGGCGGTGCTGGCGGCACTGCGGTGGGGGCGATCGCCAACACGCCGACGGGCACGATCGATCTGATCGACGAGGTCACCAGCACGGCGACCACGACGACCGGCGGCGCCGGCGGTGGGCGGATCTCGGCGGCCGAGGCGGAAGCCGGAGTGGTGGTGCTGGGGCAGGTGACCGGGCTGCCGGTGCCTGTCGACCTGTCGGTAGTCGATGCCGGGTACCCGGTCGACACCGGGGCCACCGGTGGCGCCGGGGGCCGTGCGGCAGGTGCGATCGACAACGAGGGCACGATCGGGGCGATCGTCGCGTCGACGCTGTCCGCCGACGCGGTCGTCGCCGGCGACGGTGGCGCCGGCGGGCGCGGCGGCAGCGGCGAAATCGACGGCCCGGGCGGCCTGGCCCATCCGGGAGGCATGGGCGGCGCGGGCGGCACCGCGGCTGGAGCCGTGGCCAACCTGGGTTCGCTCGGATCGATCGCCGCGTCGACGCTGCATGGCAACGCGGTCGCCGGCGACGGTGGCGTCGGTGGTCCCGGTGGGTATTCATCCGACGTGGGTGGCCCCGGAGGGCCAGGCGGCCTGGGCGGCGTCGCAGCCGGCGTGCTGTTCCATGCGGGGTCGGCGCTGACGGTCGACGCCTCGACGCTGGTGGGCGGTGCAGCGGTGCCGGCGCGGGCCGGATGGGGCGGGCTCGGTGGGCCTGGTGAGCACGAGGGGTTCACGTCACCGTCGATCACGATCGAGGCGCCCGAGATTCCCGGCGCCGATGGTCCGCCCGGGCACAACGGAGTCGACGCCGGTGCGGTGATGATCGACGAGGCGCCGCTGGCGGCGACCAACTCCACGGTGCGTGGGCGCGCCGACGGCGGCGCGGTGGTCGCCTCCGCGGCGGGTTCCGACGTCGGCCTGGTGCACGTCACCGTGACGGGCGCGCCGTCGTTGCTCGACGGCCCGATCGGCGTCGTCAACTCGCTGCTGGTCGCCGATCCGGGCGTCGTCGCCGCGTGCGGCGCCGGGGTCACCGGTTCGCTGCTCGCCACCGTCGGCTGCGGTGCCGTACCCGGTGCGGGCGACGCCGGCGTCGACCCGGCCGGCCTGGCCGCCAACGGTGGGCCGACCGCCACGCTGCGGTTGCTCGCCGGTTCGCCGGCGATCGACGCCGCTGCCCCGGCGGGTGTCGCCGTCGACCAGCGCGGCGTCGCCCGCGACGCGGCGCCCGACTTCGGCGCCTACGAGTGGGTCGACCCCGCCCCGCCGACGAGCAGCACCACGACGAGCACCACCACCACGACCGCGGTCAGCGCCACGACCAGCACGACGCCGGCCACGAGCACCACCGCCGGGCCGTCCACCACGTCGACCGTGACCTCGCCGACGGTCGTGCCGACCACCGACATCGGCGGTGGCCCGGCAGTGCCCACTACCACGGTGTCCACCCCGGGCGGCCGGCTGCCCGACACCGGCACCAACCCGTGGGTGACCGTCCTGTTCGCCGCAGCCTTGCTCGCGATTGGCACCGTCACCACCGCCAAGTCCCGCCCCCGCAAGCAGATGTAAAGGCTCAGCGGAGAGGCGGTGACCGGCCCGGTGGTCGAGTGCCGGCGCAGCCGGTGTATCGAGACCATTGGCGCGCACCACGTCTCGATACACCGGCGTGGCGGCTGCGCCGCGGGTACGCCACTCGACGACCGTCGTCCAGTTTGCTGGTCGAAACCACCCGGCTGAACGGCGCTACGTCGGGCCTCAGCTGCTGCTGCCGGCTGAGCCGGGGCTGCCCGGTGATGCGGGGCTGGGGGGCGATGCAGGGCTGTCGGGCGATGCGGGGCTGGGCGGGCTGGCCGGGCTGGGCGGGCTGGGCGGGCTGGCCGGGCTGGCCGGTGACGCAGGGCTGGCCGGGCTGTCGGCCGAGACGGCACTGGCGGCAGACGCAGGCGAAGCGGGGCTGGCGGGGCTGGGCGCGCTGGCGTGGGTGACCGGCGGGGGCGCTGCCGGCGCCAGCGTGGCCGGGGCCGGGGCCGGCACGACCGTGCCGACCCAGGAATCCTTCGCCGGCGACGGGGCGCTGACCTGGGCCGAGGCCGCGAGCGACGCCACCGTGCTCGGTGGGAGCACCACCGGAGCCGACAGCCGGGTGGGACTTCCCACGTCGTTGTTGAGGATCAGTTCGTCGGGCAGGCTGGGCCCCCCGCTGGGGGCGGCGATGACGAACCCGCCGATCGCGACGCCGGTGAGCGTGCCGACCGCAGCGGCGGCACGCCAGCTCGGGTTCCAGTTCGGGCGCTTGGGGGTGATCATGCGAATGCTCCTGTTCGAGAGGTTCGGTTCGTGCCGGCTGATGTGCCGACGATGTGATGTTGCGCCGCCGAGGTGGGCGGCCGATGAGGCGAGTCTGAGAGTTCGCTCATCAACGTCGATTCGGCCGCGGCCAGCACGTAGCCGACGGTCGACTGCCAGTTGGTGGCCTGGACGCGGAACGGTCCGGTCGCCAGCCCCACCAGTACGGCCGCGGTCGACGCGTCGAGCTGGGTCGCGTCGACCACCTCGGTGAACCCGGCCCGCAGCCGGTTGGTGTAGCTGTCGAGCGCGGCTGCGCGCTCGGGCACCTCGCGCTCGGTCGCGGCCCGGTAGCGCAGGTGCCCGAGCAGCGTCGCCAAGTCGTCGAGCGGGTCACCCGGTCCGACGTCGTCGATGTCGAGCAGGCCGACCACACGGCCGTCGGCCACGATCATCTGGGCTTCGTGGAGGTCGGTGTGGATCGTGGTCGGCGCGCCGCTTGCCGGGCCGTGCACGCCGATCGCGGCGACGATCCGGCTGATGCGGTCGGCCGCCGACGGCAGGACTGTGGCGAGCATCGCTGCGTGGGCGCTCGCATCCCTGCGTCGCCCGGCCCGGAGCGGCACGCCGTCCACGGAGACCGTGGCCAGCCGCTCGCGCAGTGCCAGGAACTCTGCTGCGCCCGGCCACGGGCCGGGGGTGCCCTTGAGCAGGTCGCGCACGGTGGGCCCGGGCAACTCGGCGAGGGCGACGATTCCGGTGGCCGCGTCGGCGGCGAGTACCGCCGGCACGGGAAGCCCGGCGGCTCCGAGCGCGGTGTGGCGGGCGACCAACGCCGGAAGGGTCGCGGGCGGGACGACCTTGAGGTACACGTTGCGACCACGCGCGTCGGTGATACGCACCACCGCTCGTTCGGTCGGGCGGTAGACGACCACGTCGGGTCGCAGCGGGGGGACGAGGTGCCCGGCGAGCAGGCCGTCGACCCGGCCGGGGCTGACCGCGGCGGTCAGCCCGGTCAGCACCGGGTCGAACGGCCAGCGCCAGACCCCCACCGACAGGGGAGGGGCGTCGGGTACGTCGGCCTCGAGCGCGAGCGTGCCCGGGTGAGGTCCTTCGGCGGTGGTGCCCGCCATCACGGTGGCCTGCCCGGCGGTGTCGCGCGTGGCGAGCGTCACGCGGTAGCGCACCACGAGGTCGCTGCCGGGCCGGTACTGCACCTGCACGGGTATGCACGAACGAAGTTCGGCGCCGGTGAGCGCGACCGCGGTGGCGACGATGCTGCTCGCCGCGTCGGAGGTGAGGAACGGCGCTGCCGGAAGCAGCGGGTCGTCGACGAGGGCGGTCACCCCGGCATCGTCGCCGGGTCACATGGGAGCGTGATGAGCGAATGATGAGAACACGCTCATCGAGCACTCACACCACCAGCCGGTAGCCCATCCCGCGCACCGTCTCGATCGTTCCCTCGCCGAGTTTGCGGCGCAGGTAGCGCACATACACGTCGACCACGTTCGACCCCGGGTCGAAGTCGTAGCCCCACACGTGCGAGAGCAGTTGCGCCCGCGACAGCACCTGGCCGGGGTGCCGGAGGAACGTCTCGAGCAGCGCGTACTCGCGGGCGGTCAACTCGATCGTGCGCTGGTCGCCGTCGGCCGCGCTGGTGGCCCGCCGCGAACGCAGGTCGAGCGTGACCTGCCCAGCGCTGAGCAGTGTGGTCTCGGCCGCCGGTTCGGCACGCACGCGGAGCCGGATCCGGGCGAGCAGTTCTTCGAACCGGAACGGCTTGGTGACGTAGTCGTCGGCGCCCTGTTCCAGGCTGCCGACGGTGTCGTCGACGCCGTCGCGGGCGGTCAGCACGATCACCGGCAGCCGTTCGCCGCGCCGGCGGATCGCTCGCAGCACCTCGCGCCCGTCGCGCCCGGGCAGGCCGAGGTCGAGGATCAGCAGGTCGAACGTGTCGTCGCGGGCGAGCGCCTCGGCGTCGGGGCCGGTTCCTACTGGCACGACGGTGTAGCCGTTGGCGCGGAGGCCTTTGTCGAGGAAGGCGACGATGCGTTCCTCGTCCTCGGCGATCAGGATGCGTGTCATCGGTTGGTCCTCACAGTGGTATCTCTCACGCTTCCGCGTCGGCGGGCACGGTGATGGTGAACTGGGCGCCGCCCGCGGGCACGTTGGCAGCCTCGGCCGCGCCGCCGTGCCCGCGGGCGATCGCGTCGACGATCGACAGGCCAATGCCCATCCCGTCGGCGCGCGATGCGCGGCTGGCGGCACCGCGGACGCGGCGGCTGAAGAGTTGTTCGGCGTGCTGGGCGTCGATTCCCGGGCCGTTGTCGCGGACCCACAGCCGGACCATGCTCGGGCTACCGGCGGTGGACCCTGGCACGCGACCGTCTGGGGCCGAGATCGCGTCGAGTAGCTGTGCGCCGATCGCGATCTCGTCCCCGTCGGCAGTGTGTTGGACGGCGTTGGTGGCCAGGTTGAGCATCGCCTGGATCAGCCGCTCCTCGTCGGCAACGACTGCCACGGTTCCCGGCCGCGGGGCGGTGTCGATCGTCCATGTCCGGGCGGCGAGTGCGGTGAGCTTGGCGAGGAGTTGGTCGGCGAACTCGCCCAGGTCGAACGGGGCATACCGCAAGAGGTCGCCCTGTTCTGCTTTGGCGAGCAGCAGCAGGTCGTTGACGTAGCGGTTCATCCGGGCCAGCTCGTCGGTGATCAGTGCGATCGTTTCGGCGCGCTCGTCGTGGTCGGTCAGCAAGGTGTCGTCGTCGAGTAGTTCGAGATGCCCCGACACGATCGTGATCGGGGTGCGCAGCTCGTGGGCGACGTCGTCGAGGAACTGGCGCTGACCGGCGAAGCCTTCCTCGAGCCGGTCGAGCATGGCGTTGAACGTGGTGCTCAGCTCGGCCAGCTCGTCGTCGCCTTCGACGGGGATACGGTGCGACAGGTCGGTCTCGGACACGCGCCGGGCCGCTCGGGTGAGCGTGCGTACCGGCCGCAGCACCCGGGCGGCGAGCGACCAGGCGACCCCGGCCGACACGATCAGCACGACCGCGCTGGCGACGACGATGATCCGGATCACCTGCCCGATCTCGGCCCGGTCGGCCTCGGGGAAGTGCGTGGCGACGAACACGCCGGCCGCACCGCCTTGGTCGCCGTCGAGCGTCAGTGGGACGGCGAGGTAGCGGGCCGGCCCGGCCGGCGTGTCGACGGTGCCCCAGGTGGGTTCGGTGGTCGTTGCCCACAGGGCGAACAGGGCCGGGGCGTCGGCGGCGAAGAACGGCGCGTCGTAGCTGGCGAGGAACGGCGCCCCGTCGACGAGTGAGAAGAACGCTTCGTGGTCCGACGGCACGTTGCGGTTGAGAAACGTGCGGAACAGTGCTCGGGCGTCGTCGCCGAACGGTTCACCGGTGGCCGGGTCGCTGCCCTGGGTGAGCTGGCGGAGTTCTTCGACCTCTTGCACGAGCGCGGCGTCGATGTCGCTCGCCAGCCGCCCGATCAACACCTGCCGGGTGACGAGCACGGCGATCGACAAGGCGGCCAACAGCAGCCCGACGTACCCGAGCACGATCCGCGTACGGATGCTGGTCAGCACAGCCCACCGGCGCCTGGCCGCTGGCTCAGTCATCGTCATCGTCGTCATCGTCGTCGTCATCGTCGTCGTCGCCGTCGCCTGCGGGAACGGGTGGAGGCGGCGCGGCGGTGACGACGGGCGGCGCGGGCGGCGGGGCAGGCGGGCTGGTCGCCGGCGGTGGTGTCGCCGGCGGCGCGGCGCTGGTGGCCGGCGTGGGCAGCGACGTGGTCGCGGGCGTCGACGGCGCCGGGGGTACCGAGGTCGACGACGGCGCGGTGGTCGGTGTGGTGGCCAACACGATCGGCTCGATCGGTGGTTGCGACCCATCGATCGCCCGCGCCACCAACAACATCACCGCCAAGCCCACCCCAACGGCCGCGACGAACACCGTCAGCGTCGAAACAACGCGAAGCGGGCGACGGCCGACCATGACACCTTCAGTCTCTCGCCCGTGCCCCGCATCCCCATGAGATTCCGATGAGAATCCTCTCATCGGCGCCGGCCCCGTGGGTTCGGCAGGCGGGGTCGGTGCTTGACAGCGGGGCGAACTTTCCTTACCGTGAGGCGCAATTCGTGCTGGACAGGCCGGGAGGCACCGTTCGCACGCTCAGCACCTCCGGTCCCCTGATCGACGCGTGTGCCGGTTGACGATCCCGTGACAGGCACGGTAGGATCGTCCGTTGCCGTGCGTCGCCTTGTCCTGTGTCGTCCCTGGGGTCTGGCTTCGTCGCGCACACTCGCCGACCCCCCGACTGACTCTCCAGTCCTAGTAGATGAGGTGATCGATGGCTACCCGCGCCGTCTCCCGTGAGCGTTACTCGTTCGCCAACCTTGACGAACCCCTCGCGCTGCCCGACCTGATCGCGGTCCAGACGGAGAGCTTCCGCTGGTTCCTCGAAGAGGGCCTCGCCAACACGTTCCGCGACATCTCGCCGATCAAGGACTTCTCCGAGAACCTCCAGCTCGAACTCGAGTTCGACCCGTTCGACGAAGACCTGCGCCCGCCGCCGAAGTTCACGGTGGAGGAGTGCAAGGAGAAGGACATGACCTACAGCGCGCCGATCTTCGTGCGCGCCCGGTTCATGAACCGCAACACCGGTGAGATCAAGGAACAGACCGTCTTCATGGGCGATCTGCCGGCGATGACCGAAAAGGGCACGTTCATCATCAACGGCACCGAGCGCGTCGTCGTCTCGCAGTTGGTGCGTAGCCCCGGCGTGATCTTCGAGCCCGGCGAGCGGTACCGCCTCCGGAACCTCACCAAGCACCAGCTCGTCAAGGGCACCATCCACCCCTACCGCGGCGAGTGGATGGAGTTCGACGTCGAGCACCGGCCCGGCAAGGACGTCAGCTGCGGCACCCGCGTGGCCCGCAAGCGCCGGCTCGGCATCTTCACGCTGCTGCGCGCGCTCGGCTACGACGAGGCCAACGCCCCCGGCTTCCTCGACGCGTTCGTGCGCGAGTTCGACTTCCTCGAGGGCCAGTGGGACAAGGAGCGCGATGTCGCCCCCACCCAGGACGAGGCGCTGGTCGAGATCTACAAGCGGGCCCGCCCCGGCGAGCCGCCCACGGTCGAGTCGGCCAAGGCCTACTTCCGCAACGCGTTCTTCGAGAGCCGCCGCTACGACCTCAGCCGGGTGGGCCGCTACAAGCTCAACCGCAAGCTCGGGTCGGAAGTCGCCAAGATCGGCGACCAGTTCGGCCTCACCGACCGCTACAACCTCGAAGGCGAACCGCTGCTCGACCTGCCCGTCGAGGGTCAGCACGTGCTCAGCCGGTGCGAGGTGTTGGCGTCGGTCACGTACATGCTCAACCTCGTCAAGCAGGAGCCCGGCTACCGCCTCGACGACCAGGACCACTTCGCCAACCGCCGCATCCGGTCGGTCGGCGAGCTGATCCAGAACCAGGTGCGCATCGGTCTCAGCCGGATGGAGCGGGTGGTGCGCGAGCGCATGACCACCCAGGACGTCGAAGCCATCACGCCCCAGACGTTGATCAACATCCGCCCGGTCGTCGCCGCGATCAAGGAATTCTTCGGTACCTCGCAGCTGTCGCAGTTCATGGACCAGGTGAACCCGCTGTCGGGCCTCACCCACCGCCGCCGCCTGTCGGCGCTGGGCCCGGGCGGGCTGTCGCGCGAGCGCGCCGGCTTCGAAGTCCGCGACGTGCACTTCAGCCACTACGGCCGGATGTGCCCGATCGAGACGCCGGAAGGCCCGAACATCGGCCTGATCGGTGGCCTGTCGACGTTCGCCCGGGTGAACGAGTTCGGGTTCATCGAGACGCCCTACCGTAAGGTCGTCAACGGCAAGGTCACCAGCGAGATCGTGTACATGGCCGCCGACGAGGAAGAGAACTACGTCGTCGCCCAGGCCAACACGCCGATCAACCCCGACGGCACGTTCCGCGACGCGCGCGTGATGGTGCGCCGCTCGCCGCAGGCCGCCAGCCTCGACGACCTGCGCAAGATGCTCGAACAGGAGAGCTTCTTCGGCGCCACCACCGACATCGGCATCGTCCCACCCGACGAAGTCGACTACATGGACGTGTCGCCCAAGCAGATCGTCTCGGTCGGCACGGCGCTGATCCCGTTCCTCGAGCACGACGACGCCAACCGGGCGCTGATGGGCGCCAACATGCAGAAGCAGGCCGTGCCGCTGCTGCGTGCCGAGGCGCCCTACATCGGCACCGGCATCGAAGACCGCGCCGCCCGCGACGCGGCCGACCTGATCCAGGCGCTCGAAGACGGCGAGGTCACCGAGGTCACCGGTGCCACCATCAGCGTCCAGTACGCCACGCTCGGCCGGCGCACCTACAAGCTGGCCAAGTTCCGTCGCTCGAACCAGGACACGTGCATCAACCAGCGCCCCCGCGTCGTCGAAGGCGACAAGGTGGTCAAGGGCACCATCCTCGCCGACGGCCCGTCCACCGACATGGGCGAGCTAGCGCTCGGCAAGAACCTGCTGGTCGCGTTCATGCCGTGGGAGGGCTACAACTTCGAGGACGCGATCATCCTCTCCGAGCGCCTGGTGAAGGACGACGTGCTGACGTCGATCCACATCCACGAGCACGAGGTCGACGCCCGCGACACCAAGCTCGGCCCGGAAGAGATCAGCCGCGACATCCCGAACCTCAGCGACGACATCCTCGCCGACCTCGACGACCGCGGCATCATCCGCGTCGGCGCCGAGGTCGGCCCGGGCGACGTGCTGGTCGGCAAGGTCACCCCCAAGGGCGAGACCGAGCTCACCCCCGAAGAGCGCCTGCTGCGGGCGATCTTCGGCGAGAAGGCCCGCGAGGTCCGCGACACGTCCCTGAAGGTTCCTCACGGTGAGAACGGCAAGGTCATCGACGTCAAGGTGTTCAACCGCGACGACGGCGACGAGCTTCCCCCGGGCGTCAACCAGCTGGTGCGGGTGTACGTGGCCCAGAAGCGCAAGATCTCGGTGGGCGACAAGCTCGCCGGGCGCCACGGCAACAAGGGCGTGATCTCCAAGATCCTGCCCATCGAAGACATGCCGTACACCGCCGACGGCACCCCGGTCGACATCATCTTGAACCCGCTCGGCGTGCCCAGCCGGATGAACGTCGGCCAGGTGCTCGAGTCGCACCTCGGCTACTGCGCCCGCTGGGGCTGGACCGACCCCGCCTCGGGCAACCGGGTGGGCGACGAGCCCATCCGCGGCACCGAGAAGAAGACCCGCCCCACCACCAAGCCCTCGACGTTCATCGCCACGCCGGTGTTCGACGGTGCCCAGTGGGAGGAAGAGGACAAGGCGCAGAAGCACCCGACGATCCAGCGGATCATCGAGCACCTCAACCCCGAGCGCGAGGGCGGCGAGCGTCTGCTCGGCCTGAACGGCAAGCAGACGCTGTTCAACGGCCGCACCGGCGACCCGTACGACAACCCGATCACCACCGGCTACATGTACATCTTGAAGCTGGCCCACCTGGTCGACGACAAGATCCACGCCCGGTCCACCGGCCCGTACTCGATGATCACCCAGCAGCCGCTCGGCGGTAAGGCCCAGTTCGGTGGCCAGCGCTTCGGTGAGATGGAAGTGTGGGCGCTCGAGGCCTACGGCGCGGCGTACTGCCTCCAGGAGTTGCTCACCATCAAGTCCGACGACGTGCTCGGCCGCGTGAAGGTGTACGAGGCGATCGTCAAGGGCGACAACATCCCCGAGCCGGGTGTGCCCGAGTCGTTCAAGGTGCTGATGAAGGAGATGCAGGCGCTCTGCATCAACGTCGAAGTGCTCGCCGAGGACGGCCGCGAGATCGAGATGCGCGATCTCGACGACGAGGTGTTCCGCGCCGCCGAAGAGCTCGGCATCGACATCAGCCGCCCCGAGCGCGGCACCGACGAAGACGACGAGCGCCGCGCCCGCGAGCGCGCCCTGCGCTGACGTCACCCAACCCGATCGGCCGAAGGCCGCCGCGCCCCCGGGCGTGGCGGCCTTCGCTGTTCCTGCGTACCCACTCGACCACCGGAGGTGCCAGCATCGTCGGAACCCGCGGTGCGCCGAGGTGGGGATCGAGCTCGTCGTCAACCAGAACGGCTTCGGGCAGAACCTCGGGGCCGAGGTCGCCGTCGCCAACGGTCGGGCGCTACTCGACGATCGGAGCGCGGAGGGTGCCGGTGACGGTCTTGTCGGCGTCGGTGTAGTCGATCTCGGCGCAGACGACCCCGCCGAGACCGGTGATCGTGAGGTGCCCCCTGGTCTCGTCTGGCCTGGCCAGTTCGTAGGCATGGTCGTGCGTGTGGTGGCTGACCAGGAACGTGGTGACGCCATCCTGACCGAAGACTGGCTCGAACTCGGCGCCCACGGTGAGGGCGGGAAGGTCGTCCTCGTCGGTGACATTGAACGCCGTCATCTGGACCTGGACGAGGTGCTCGCCGGCGGGCACCTCGACCCGGCCCCGCCAGGCGAGTTCGTCGGTATCGAGCTCGAAGCTGGCGATGTGGAGGTGGTACAGCGCTCCCTCTCGCACGGTGCGGGCTGTGGCCTCGGTGGTGGTCGCGGTGTCGCCGGTGGTGTGGTTGGTGACGGCGAGATCGGTGGCCGGGCAGTTGTCGGCGGGCGGGGGGTCGATGGCGATCGGATGGTCACCGGAGGTGGGGCTGTCGATGGTGGCGCTCAGGCTCCCTGCGTCCTCGCCGCCGCAAGCCGCCGCGAGCACGAGCGCGGCGGCAAGCGCCCAGGATCGGCCGAAGGCCGTCGGGACACCCAAGGGACTCCGCGGCGTCATGGCGCGGGTGGGGCGGTAGCCGCCGCTGATGCAGAGGGACGGCGACCCACAAGGCCCATCGCTCAGGGCTCAACGGTGAGCTCGGCGTACATGCCGTGCACGAAGTGCGGTGGGCCACCGGCCACTTCGGGGGGCCCGTCCGACGTGGCTGCGGCGGTGAGGTACTCGTCGATGTCGGCGCCGGTGGGGATGAAGCAGAACAGGGCGTAGCGGCCGGGCTCGGCGAGGATGCCATCGCCCACGGCGGGGATCGCGGGCCCGCCCGGGGCGGCGAGGAGCACGGTGTGCGGTTCACCGAGCGCGGCCAGCAACTCGGCGGGTGGTAGCCCGGCCAGCTCGGCGACCGCGCGACCCTCGCCGTCGGACAACCGGAACACGACCACTTCGTGGAGTTCGGTTTCAGAGATGTTGGCGACGGTGAGCCGTACGCCGGAAGGGACCGACTCGGGGAGCCCTGCGAACGCATAGTCGACCATCGCCACCTCGAGCACCCCATCGGCGGGATCGTTGTCGCTACACGGCGCGATGGCCTCGCTGATCACGGCACCACCGTCCTCGGGGTGGGCGACGAAGGCAGCGCCGATGACCCCGTCCGTCAAGGCCTCGTCGATGCACGCACGGTCGTCGTCGGGGATGCTGCCAGGCTCGAACAGCATGTCGACGACGCTGACCCCGCAAGTGCGGAATGCGCTTCCAGCTGAGCGGGCCTGCGCGTCGGTGGGATTGACCCGACGTAACGGGTTGTCGGTCCCGGTCATGTCGTCGGCGGACATACCGGCGGCCTCGAAGGCGGCCGGTCCACCGACCGCGTCGATGAACTCGCGGGCCATGCAGTCGGCTTGGTCGCCGGAGAACGGGATGGCCGGGTCGGCCTTGTATCCCGTGGCGAGCGCGTCGGCGTAGGCGTTGCCCGCTGTCGACGTGTTGTCGTCATCGTCGCCGCAGGCAGCGCCGCTCAGGCTGAGCACGGCGACCAGTGCGAGGGCACGGCGGGGCCGGAAGTTGGTAGTGAGCACGGGGATTCTCCTTCGAACGTGCACGTGGCAGTAGGGGGTGGGGGGTAGGGGGGAGGGGTGGGGGGTAGGGGGAGGGGGCGGTGAGGGTCGTCAGCCGTCCGCGACGTTGTTCATCGCGGCCACGATGTGGTCGAGCGTGGCCTGGTCCGGCTGAGGTGGTACGGGGGTGTCGGGCAGGCGGCGCAGCATGTCGAAGGCCTGCGGGAGGTGGGAGGCTTCGATCGTCGGGCCGTGCGTCGATGCGATCGTGGTCGGTCGGAGTTGTTCGACCCGGCTGCATTGCACGCCGAACGCGTCGGGATCGGTGATCGACACCCACGGGCTGTTCCACAGGTTGAACGCGGCGAATCCGGCCGCCCACATGTCGGGGTCGAGCTGCGAAACGAACGCGGTGCCCTGCTCGACCGGGGTGGCGTAGCAGTCCGACGCCCAGTAGACGCCGGTGATCGGGTCGAACAGGCCCCGCGTGGTCGGCGAGTCGTACAGCGGTGGCCGGACCAGCGCGAAGGCACGATCACCGGCGTCCAGAGTGTCGCGATCGCCGAGCCAGCGCCACCGCGATGGGGACACCTTGAAGCCTTCGGCACCAAGGCGCTCGCACATGAACCAACTCGCCACCAAGGTGGCGTTGAGGCACGCGTCCATCACCGCTTCGAGATTGCCGTGGTGGTCGGGGTCGTCATGGCTGATGAACACCCAGCGCACGTCGTCGGGCTCGACCAGCGCGAACAGGTCCTCGAGATACTGCTTGCGGTGCACCGGGCAGCCGGTGTCGACGACGACCGGTTCGGCACCTCGGATGACCATCGAGTTCATGTGGATCGCCTGTGGGGCGACGCCTTCTCCGACGGTCGCCTGGATCACGAACGTGTCCGGCGCGATCTCGACCGGACGATGCCGGACCGGCGGGGACGGTGCGGTGGCGCTGCTCATGGCACCATCGTCGAGGACGACCCTTTCGGAAACCTTCAGACACCCGGTTCTGAATGGCAGCCGGGCCACGTCGACCAATCTGCCGGCGGTCGCGTCGGTCGTGTCGGTGGCGTTCAGCGTCGGAGGTCGACGGTCCGTGCGATGCCGGCACCGCAGCACATCGCGATCGCGAACTCGACCGCGCGTGCGCCCCACACGAACCAGGCGCCGAGATCGATGGTGCTGTCGCGGCCGAGCCGACCGAACGCGGCACCCTGCCGGGCGGTGTCGCCGAGGTGGTCCCACCATCCGGGTCGTGCGCCGAGCCCGGCCACGTCGAATCGGTAGCGGAGGTACTCGTACAGCACGTAGGTGATGGTCGCGGTGGCGAGTCCGCCAACGGCCATGATCGGAGTGCCTTGTCGACTGGGATCGAACTCGTCGAGCACCATCCAGGCCATCAGACCGCCGCACGTGCCGATCAGGAACCCGTACAACACCATGACGTAGAACCATTGATGCGCGGCGAATGCGACGACACCGGCCGATAGGACGACACCGATCGCCCCGCCGACCACGACCCGCACCCGCCGACGCTGTGAGGCGGCGCTGCTCATCACCCCAGTGTCGGGGCCGACCCTTCCGGAATCCTTCAGGCGCCGACCGGCACCGAGCGGATCACCGCTGTGGGATCAGACGCTCGAACGACTCGGGTTGAATGTCGAGGTCGGCCATCCGGCTGACGTAGTTCGCATACGCGGCCTGAGCCGCGCCGCGGCTGCCGTTGGCGTGCAGCCCGGAGACGATGGCCCGGTGGGCGGCGTCGTCGTACGGGTCGACCGCGATGATGCTGGTTGCGACCTCGACGGCCACGAGGTGCTCGCTGGCCTTGACCGCCTCGTCGAGCAGTCGGTGGGCGGCCGCCAAGAACCGCACGCGGGCGGCCGCTCGGGGCGGTTCTGCCCAGTGCTCGTAGACGTCGTCGGGCAACAGTTGGCCGGTGTACGCGTCGACGATCGTCCGATCGTCGGTGAGTCCCTTGAACGTCACCAGGTCGGTGTGGACGTGGTCGACGTCGAGCCGGATCGTCGAGCGGTCGGTGATCACGCCGCCGTCAAGGATCCGCCGCACCGTCGACAGCTGCACCGACAGCCGCGGCCGCAGGCGGTCGTGGTCGGGCTCGTCGGGCCACAACAGGTCGCACAGCTCGTCGCGGCTCACTGGGCCGCCTTCGGCGACGACCAGGCGTTTGAGGAGCTGGCGGGCCCGCCGTGAGCCCCACGCTGCGGGCGCGACCTCGTCGCCGTCGACGAACACCGCGAACCGTCCGAGGGTGGTGATCGTGACGTGTGGTCGACGCCGGACGTTCGGCGGCGTCGTGGAGACCGAGCCGGTGACGAACCGCTCGATCTCGTCCATGATCGTGTCGACGTCGGCCGCATAGGTGAAGTGGTCGGCGCCGGGCAGTTCGACGAGGCGGGCGTCGGGAAGCGCGGCAGCCGTCTCCCTGGCGAACCGGATCGGCACGACCGGGTCGTTCACCCGGTGCAGCATCAGGACCGGCACCGAGATCCGCCGCAGCACCTCGCGCGCGTCCATCAGGCCGTTCATGCGCATCAGCGTCAGGATCGCGTCGCGACTCGCCGACTGGCGCTCGTAGCCGGCGTGCCACCCGCGGAAGTCTGGATCGTCGACGAGCGACGGAGCGAACAGCTCGGGCGTGACCGTTTCCGGGGTTCCCCACAGGTCGGCAAATCGCAGCACGCGAGCGGTCCGCTCGTCGTCGGGCGGAGGCGGCGCGTCGCGATCGATCAACCGCGCCCCCGAGCCTTCGAGCATGACCCCAGCCACCCGGTCGGGATAGGTCGCCGCGTAGAGCAGGGTCATCGGCCCGCCCTCGGAGGTGCCGAACAGGAACGCCCGATCGATGTCGGCGTCGTCCATCACGGCGCGCAGGTCGTCGACTCGTTGATCGACCTCCGGCAGGCTGACGCTGCGATCGGATGCCCCTGTGCCGCGCTTGTCGAAGTGGACGTAACGGCAGAACGAGCCGAAGCGCTCCAGCATCGACCGGATTCCCGGCCAGCCCCAGCAGTGCTCGACGTTCTGGGCCATCGGCGGAACCGCGACGACCGTCGGCGGACCGTCACCGAACATCTGATAGGCGATGCTCGTCGTTCCCGCCCGAGCGAAGCGGATCGGCGCGGCGGCAAACCCGCCGCCGTCAAGATCCCCCGCCACCTCCCCATTCCAGCACAGGCCCGCCCGGTGAGGGGCATTTCACGTCGAAGGCGACCGCTCGGCAGAACGAACAGGTGGGCGCAAGCTCCAACTCGCCGGTCGGCGTCTGAAGGTTTCCGAAAGGGTCTTGCCCGACAATGCCATCGAGCGGTGCCGGCCTGAGCAGGTGAGATGCACCGCACCGGGCCGGCATGGAGAACAGGTAGGTAATGACGTGGATGTGCAGACGACGGTGATGGTGGGTTGGCGCAAGGGTTGGGCCTCCAAGGGCCACACGTATCTGGTCGAGATCGGCCAGGACACCGTGTGGTTCGGCCGGCTCGGGCAGGGTGGCGCGTACTGGTCGCCGACGCCGGGCCTGCCCGACTACGCCATTCGTAACGCCATTCGGCAGGCGAACCGGGTCGGCAGCACGAGCGTGGCCGGAAGCGCTGTCGGCGGGGCGCTCGGAGGGGCACTTGCGCGCGCCGGCACGCGCAAGGTCTTCGAACGGTTCCGGGCTGAGATCGGCAAGAACGAACGCCGCTACCACGCCGAAGGTCGCGCCGCCCTGGACCGCGACAAGCACACGGTCGAGTGGCCGTCGGCCGAGTTCGCCGACGCCCGGCTGGTGAAGCGACTCCCGGCGACCGCGCCGCAGGCCGTGCAGGGGCTCGACGGCGGCTTCATCGCCGTAACCCTCGGGGGCAAGCCGCACTTCTTCGGCGGGCTGCCCGGCGGCACCGATGCCGAGACGTTCCTCGCTGCGCTCGTTGCCGCGGCGCAGCGCTGACCCGCCACCACGAGACGACGACCCGACGACAAGGAGACACGACGATGATCTGGAACAAATCGACATCGCGCGAATGGCGCGCACGATGGGCCGCTGCGGGTGCCGCGGTGGCGGTCAGCTTGGGGGCCGGAGGGGTCGCCGTCGTGCGTGCCGCGGCAACGCCGTCGGCGTTCGTGCCGATCGAACCGGTGCGGGTGCTCGACACGCGCGTCGACGCCGGCCTGACCGGCCCGCTGGTCAGCGGCGAGGCGCGGCGGTTGCAGGTAGCGGGGACGATCCCGGTGATCCTGCCGGGCGACACGATCGGGTCGGCCACGCCGGTGCCAGCCCAGGCGACGGGCATCACCGCCAACGTCACCGTCGTCGGGCCGACCAGCGTCGGCTGGGTTGCGGTGCGGCCCGGGAACGCGACCGGCACACCGACCACGAGCAACATCAACATCACTGCACCCGGTGTGGTGGTGCCGAACTCGGTCACCGTCGCGGTCCCCACGAGCGGCGCGAACGCCGGCCAGGTCGACCTGTTCTACCGGGGCATCGAACCCGACGCCACCACGCACCTCGTCGTCGACATCGTCGGCTACTACACCTCCAGCGAACCCGGCCCGGGCTCGACCGGCCCGAAGGGTGACCGAGGCGCACCGGGCGAGCCAGGCCCGCAGGGCCCGGCCGGTCCGCAGGGCCCTCCGGGTCCAGCCGGAGGTGAGCAAGGTTCGCAGGGTCCTGCCGGGCCGCAGGGTGACCAGGGCAACCCGGGTCCGCAGGGTCCTGCCGGGCCGCAGGGTGACCAGGGCAACCCGGGTCCGCAGGGTCCTGCCGGGCCGCAAGGTCCGGCCGGCCCACAAGGCCCGGCTGCCTCGCAGCTGTTCGGCAGGATCGCCGCCAACGGCACCCTGTTCGGTGACGGCCCGGCCAACCCCGGCGTCCTGTTCGTCGAACGGATCGCTGGTGAGCCGACAGGCGGCTACAACATCGTATTCGACCGGCAGCTCACCCGCTGCTCGATCCAGGTGACCACTGGCCTGTTCAGTATCGGACAACAGGCGCCTCCGTTCCTGCCGCCGCCAGCACGCATCGCAAACGTGAAGACTGGCGGTCAGGTGGCCCACGTCTACGTGCGCAATCTCGCAGGGAACCTGGCGGACACGCCGTTCTTCATTGCCGCCTTCTGCCCCTCATGAGGGCATCGGGCTCGTCAGCCGGGGGTGGTGATCCGGCGTTGGAAGTCGTCGGCGAGGTCGAGGAGTGCTTGGCGGCAGTTGCCGGTGTAGGCGGGGGCGTGCATGGGTGCGAGCGTTTCGATGTCGAGTTGGGCGAGGCGGCGGATGGTCGCGGCGCTGGTGGGGTGGAGTGACAGTGAGCCGGGAGCGGCGTCTTCGGCAGCGACAGCGGGGCCGGTGATGTCGTCGGTGGTGGTTGGGTCGTACGGGCCATGCCAGGTGAACAGGTCGCCGCAGAACAAGGTTCTGGTGGTGACGTCGTAGAGCACGCCGGCTTCCCAGGCGTGGGGGACGTGCGGGGTGTCGAACCACTGCAACACGTGGCTGCCGATGTCGAGGCGCTCGCTGTCGGCGAGCGGACGGGGAGGTCGATCGGCGAGGTCGGCCAGTGACACCATGCAACCGATCTGGGAGTGGGCGACGGTGGCTCGGGGAGCGAGCGCGAGCCAATCGTTCACCGAACCGGACTCGTCGGCTTCGATGTGGCCGAAGGTGATCCAGCGCATCGACTCGGCGGGAACGACCCGTTCGACCGCGGCGGACACGGCCGGGAACAGTGAGCGCATGCCGGTGTGGAAGATCGCCGGTTCGTCACCGACGATCAGGTATTGGTTGAACGCCACCGGCATGTCGGCCACCACGGTGGTGAGCTGGTGGATGCCGTCGGCGATCTCGGTGAGTCGGGTGTTCATCAGAACGGCACCTGTCGGGCGAGCAGACCGCTGCCGGCGGCCCGGCCGGACAGGGTGCGGCAGAACTCGACCGCGTCGAGCTCGATGCGTTCACCGTCGGTGCCGGCGGTGAACTGGCCTCCGGCGGGGCCGGTGAGGGCGAGGGTGAAGGGCTGGCCGTGGCGGCGTGCCCACTCGGCGACGACGTCGGCGACGATGCGGCCGTCGTGGTCGGCGGTGAGCGTCATTGGTTGCCCGGTGGCGTGGGCGATGTCGACGCGGTGCATCCACGGGTCGCGGGTCAAGATGATGTCGAGCAGGTACCCGATTCGCCAGGTCTCGGGTTGCCCGTCGACGTGTTCGGTCATCGGTATCCGGCGCAGCAGGGCAGGGGCGGTGGCTCGCCAGCGGGCGGCGCGGGGGCTGTTCATTTCAGCGTGCTCGATCAGTTCAGCGGTGGTCAGTTCGGCGTGTTCGGTGACCTGCATCGCGGTCATCGCATCGATCATCGGGCTGCCGGTCTGTTTGGCGGCCTTCGTGGCAGCGCGCATGCGGCGCATCACCGACCGCAACGAGGTGAAGTCCGACAGCATGCCGACGCTGTGGCCTGCCATCGCGCGCACGTCCCACAGCGGGCAGTCGGTCGGCTTCGTCCAGTCCTCGGGTGCCAGTGAGCGAAGCTGGTCGACCAGGCGGCCATACTCGGTGACCGCCAGAGCGTTCGCTTCGGATCGTGAGATCGGCGGGATCGTCTCCACGCGTGTCGTCGTGGTCATCACGTTGTCTGCTCCTCCGGCTGTGGGGTGGGTGATCGAAGGGTGTGGTGTAGGGGGAGGGCGACGTGGTTGAAGAACATCTCGGCGGCGGTGTCGATCAGGCGGATCCAACGGTCACCGCCGGGATCGTTGGAGATCTGCTGGTCTGCAAGGCCCATTCCGAGCGCGGTGAACAGGTCGAGCGCGGCAGGATCGTCGATGCCGAGCGTGGCGAGGTGTGCTTGCAGGGTCGCCAGGCTCTCGACCGAGATCGCGAACGATGCTGCGGACGGCTCGAATCCGGGGATGGTGCGCTGGAACATCAATTGGAAACGGACTGGGTCGTCGGTGCAGAACTCGACGAAGTACCGCCCGATCATTCGTAGGTCTGCCAACGCGTCTCCGGACGTCTTCCAGCGGGCCTGGCCGGCGACGAACTGGCGACACCCCTGCGCGTACATGGCGTCGTAGATCGCGTGCTTGGAGTCGAAGTACGAATAGAGCGACTGGGGGCGCATGCCGACCTCACGGGCCAGCTCCCTTAACGAGAACCCTGCCAATCCTTCAGCTCTGGCGAGACGCCATGCGGTGTCGAGGATTTCCTCGATGGTCGCCTGCCGACGCTCGGCACGCCTGTCGCGAATCGGAAGACCTGACACTGTCCGTAGTATGAACGAGACCAGCGAGTTGGTCAAGCTGCGTGGCGGTCGAGCAGCCGTCCCGGCGACCTCCCAGTGAGTACTGCACTACGCCACGGGTGTTCGGTCACGACGGCGCCGGCGGCCAGCTCGCCTTCGCCGACCCCGACACCGGCCTGTCGTTGGCCTTCCTCACCGACGGCATGGACCTCCACGCGATCCGCCAATGGCAACGCGGCCGGAAAGTCGTCGACACCGCCTTCGCCGGTACCTGACGGTACAGCGAGCGAGGTGGTGGAACGGGTGACACGGGGCGTTACGCTGTTCAGCCGCACGTGAGACGCCTCAACCTGCGACCTGGCCCGTTTCGACGTGGTCCGGCTGAGAAGCAGAAGCCGTCCTCCGAACTGAAGTGACATCCGCCGCCTCTGTCGCGGCACACCTCGTAGGAGTTGAAGGCTTTCCATGCTCGACGTCAACATGTTCGACCAGCTCAAGATCGGGCTGGCCACGGCCGACCAGATTCGCCTGTGGAGTCACGGCGAGGTCAAGAAGCCCGAAACCATCAACTACCGCACGCTGCGTCCTGAGAAGGACGGTCTGTTCTGCGAGAAGATCTTCGGCCCCACCCGCGACTGGGAGTGCTACTGCGGCAAGTACAAGCGGGTGCGCTTCAAGGGCATCATCTGCGAGCGCTGCGGTGTCGAGGTCACCCGCTCGAAGGTGCGCCGCGACCGGATGGGCCACATCGAACTGTCGGCCCCGGTCGTCCACATCTGGTACCTGCGCGGCACGCGCTCGTGGCTGGCGTACCTGCTGGCCGGCATCGAGCCCAAGGAAGAACTCAAGGCCAAGCAGCTCGAGAAGGTCATCTACTTCGCGGCCAACCTGGTGTCGTGGGTCGACGACGACAAGCGCCACGAAGACCTCGCCTCGCTCGAAGCCGAGTTCCTCGCCGAGCGTGACGAGATCCGCAAAGAGCTCGAGCTGGCGATCGACCGGCGCCTCAAGGAGGTCGAGACCGAGGCCGAGGCGCTCGAAGCTGAGGGTGCCGACACCAAGAAGTTCAAGCGCGACTCCGACAAGGAGATCGAGACGTTGCGCGAGCGCTACGAGCTCGAGCTCGACCTGGTCGAGCGGGCGTGGGACGAGTTCCGCACCCTGCACAGCCGCAAGATCATCGAAGACGAGATCCTGTGGCGCGAGCTGAAGGACAAGTACGGCGACTACTTCGAGGGCGGCACCGGCGCCGACGCGATCAAGCAGTTGATCGACCGGATCGACTTCGACGAGGAAGAGATCAAGCTGCGCGGTGCGATCGACCCGCAAGAGGGCCAGAAGCCGCTCAGCGCGCAGCGCAAGCAGAAGGCCATCAAGCGCCTCAAGATCGTCGCCTCGTTCAACCGGCGTGACGACCACGGCCGGCGCCTGAACAGCCCCGAGGCGATGATCCTCGACGTCGTGCCGGTCATCCCGCCGGAACTGCGCCCGATGGTGCAGCTCGACGGTGGCCGGTTCGCCACGTCCGACCTCAACGACCTGTACCGGCGCGTCATCAACCGCAACAACCGCCTCAAGCGGCTGCTCGACCTGGGCGCCCCCGAGATCATCGTCAACAACGAAAAGCGCATGCTCCAGGAGGCCGTCGACGCGCTGTTCGACAACGGCCGCCGCGGCCGCCCGGTCACCGGGCCGGGCAACCGCCCGCTCAAGTCGCTGTCCGACATGTTGAAGGGTAAGCAGGGCCGGTTCCGCCAGAACCTGCTCGGCAAGCGCGTCGACTACTCGGGCCGTTCGGTCATCGTGGCCGGCCCCACGCTCAAGCTGCACCAGTGCGGCCTGCCCAAGCTGATGGCGCTCGAACTGTTCAAGCCGTTCGTCATGAAGCGCCTGGTCGACCTGGAACTGGCCCAGAACATCAAGACCGCCAAGCGGATGGTCGAGCGCCGTCGCCCGCAGGTGTGGGACGTGCTCGACGACGTCATCAAGGAGCACCCGGTGCTCCTCAACCGTGCCCCCACGCTGCACCGCCTCGGCATCCAGGCGTTCGAGCCGGTGTTGGTCGAGGGCAAGGCGCTCCAGATCCACCCGCTGGTGTGCACCGCCTTCAACGCCGACTTCGACGGCGACCAGATGGCCATCCACGTGCCGCTGTCGGCCGAGGCCCAGGCCGAGGCCCGCGTGCTGATGCTGTCGGCGAACAACATCTTGTCGCCGGCCAACGGTCGCCCCATCGTGACGCCCACCCAAGACATGGTGATCGGTGGCTTCTACCTCACCGAGCACGTCGAGGGCGCCAAGGGTGAAGGCAAGGTGTTCCGTCACCTGTGGGAGGCCCGCCGGGCGTACGACGAGGGCGTGCTCGAACTGCACGCCACCATCACGTTCCGACCCGGTCGCGGCGCCGAGCCGTACGACACCACGCTCGGCCGGGCACTGTTCGAGTCGGCTCTGCCCGACGACTACTCCGAGCGCTACGGCCACGTGTTGGCGACCGTGAAGAAGCGCGAGATGGGCGTGATCGTCGAGCGCCTCAGCGAGAACTACGAGGCCGTGCAGGTCGCCGCCTCGCTCGACGCGATCAAGAACCTGTGCTACCGCTTCGCCTCGCAGTCGGGCCTCACCGTGTCGATCGACGACGTGCGCACCCCGAAGGCCAAGCGCGAGCTGCTCGACGGGTACGAGGCCCAGGCCGAAAAGGTCGAGAATCAGTTCAAGCGCGGCATCATCACCGACGGCGAGCGGCGCCAGCAGGAGGTCCGCATCTGGACCGACGCCACCAAGGACGTCCAGGACGCGATGGAGGTCGAGTTCAAGTCGCAGCGCTTCAACCCGATCGACATGATGGTCGGCTCGGGCGCCCGCGGGAACATGACCCAGATGCGCCAGATCGCCGGCATGCGCGGCCTGGTGGCCAACCCCCGTGGTGACATGATCCCGCGACCGATCAAGTCGAACTTCCGTGAGGGCCTCGAGACGCTCGAGTACTTCATCGCCACGCCGGGCGCCCGCAAGGGTCTGGTCGACACGGCGCTGCGTACCGCCGACTCGGGCTACCTGACGCGCCGTCTGGTCGACGTGGCCCAGGAGCTGATCATCCGTGAGGACGACTGCGGCACCAACCTCGGTGTCGAGGTCGACCGCATCAACGACGAGCCGCGCAACTATCTCGACACGCGTCTGTTCGGCCGGGCGCTGCTGCGCGACGTCACCTTGTCCGACGGCACCACCCTGCCGCGCAACACGATCGTCGGCGACGACGAGATGGCCAAGCTGGCCGCCGATGCCGAGGTCACCAGCGTCCGCGTCCGGTCGGTGCTCACGTGCGACGCCGAGCTCGGCGTGTGCGCGATGTGCTACGGCCGCTCGCTGGCCACGGGCAAGCGGATCGAACTCGGCGAGGCGGTCGGCGTGATCGCCGCCCAGTCGATCGGCGAGCCCGGCACGCAGCTCACGATGCGGACGTTCCACACCGGTGGTGTGGCCGGTAAGGACATCGCCGGTGGTCTGCCCCGCGTGGTCGAGCTGTTCGAGGCTCGCACCCCGAAGGGCGCCGCGTTCCTGGCCGAGGCCACCGGGGTGCTGCACCTCGGCGAGGACGAGGGCAAGGGCATTCCGGTGCGCATCGTCGACGAGCAGGGCGACGAGCACGAGTCGGTGCTGCCGCTCGGTGCCCGCCCGATCCTCAACGACGGCGACGACATCAAGGCCGGTGACCTGATCACCGACGGCCCGTCCGACCCGAAGAAGCTGATGGAGATCAAGGGCATCCGCCAGACCCAGCAGTACCTGGTCGACGAGGTCCAGAAGGTGTACCGCGACCAGGGCGTGTCGATCCACGACAAGCACATCGAGCTGATCGTGCGCCAGATGACGCGCCGGGTCGGCGTGCAAGAGGTCGGCTCCACCGACTTCCTGCCCGGCGAGCGGGTCGACGCCAAGGTCTTCCGCGACACCAACAAGCGGATGGTCGAGGAGGGTCAGCGCCCGGCCGAGGGCCGCGCCGAAATCATGGGTATCACCAAGGCCTCGCTGGCCACCGAGTCGTGGCTGTCGGCCGCCTCGTTCCAGGAGACCACCCGTGTGCTCACCGAGGCCGCGATCGACGGCAAGGGCGACAGCCTGATCGGCCTCAAGGAGAACATCATCATCGGCAAGCTGATCCCCGCGGGTACGGGCATGACCAAGTATCGCGAGTTCGGCATCGAGGCCCCCGACTACGAGCCGATGTCGTACTACTCCAGCGACCTCGACGAGGAAGACCCGGCTGCGTTCCTGGCCAACCTCCACGGCTCGCTCGAAACCGAAGCCGCCGCCGAGTAGAACTCGGATCGGTCCAGGCCGGCACTCGACCACCGTGCTTTACGGTGGTCGAGTGTTGTGCTCACGGTGGTCGAGTGCCGCCGCCAGGCGGTGTATCGAGACCACGCCGCCCGTCGAGGGTGAGTAGGGGGGCGTACAGGTCGGGTCGGCGGTCGCGGAACAGGCCCCACGCGTTGCGCGTGCGGCGCAGCTCGGCGAGGTCGAACGACGCTGTCAGCACGGCTTCGTGCTCGCGGCCGGCTTCGGCGACCTTGGCGCCGGTGTGGTCGGCGATGAACGACGAGCCGTAGAACGTGATCGACCGGCCGCCGGCGGGCGTGCCGTGTTCGGTGCCGATCCGGTTGGAGGCCACCAGTGGCATCAGGTTGGCGCCGGCGTGGCCCTGCATCACACGTTGCCAGTGCCCGCTGGAGTCCCACGCCGGGTCGGGCGGCTCGCTGCCGATCGCCGTCGGGTAGAACAGCAACTCGGCGCCGAGCAGCGCCATCGCCCGGGCGCTCTCGGGGAACCACTGGTCCCAGCAGATGCCGACGCCGATCGTGGCGTAGCGGGTCTGCCACACCCGGAAGCCCGTGTCGCCCGGGTTGAAGTAGTACTTCTCGGTGTAGCCGGGCCCGTCGGGGATGTGGCTCTTGCGGTACGTGCCGAGCACCGAACCGTCGGCGTCGACGATCACCACGGTGTTGAACGTCGCCTGGCCCGCCCGCTCGTACACGCTCAGCGGTAGCACCACCTCGAGCTCGCGGGCGATCGCCCGGAAGTGCTCGACGGTGGGGTGCCCGTCGAGCGGAAGCGCCCGGTCGAAGTGCTCGGGCAGCTGGTCGATGCAGAAGTACGGCCCCTCGAACAGCTCGGGGATCAAGATGATCTGGGCGCCGTCGCCCGCCGCCTGGCGTACCAACCGCTCGGCCGTGGCGACGTTGCCGCCGACCTCCGCCCCCATCCCCATCTGCAACGCAGCCACCGTCACCGTCATGCACGCAGCCTATGAGGCCGGGAAAGTCCCGGTGATCGAGTGCCGCGCTCTGCCCGGGGTATCGAGACCAGGGATGCGCGAAAGTTACCCGCGGGTAGCCAGGCGGGTGTGACGTGTGTCATAGTGGTCGCATGGAGCCTCTTGGCGGGGTGCTCCGGCGTGCTGTGGCGGTCGCGTCGGTCGTACTCCTACTCATCACCCTGGCCATCACGTCGCCTGCGCCGGCGAGCGCGGCCGAGTCGATCGCGGCACGGGGGAGTGTCAACCAGGTCTACGCGACCGGCCTCTCGCCGGGTGCCACGGTGACGTTGCGCAAGGGCGGAACCGTGGTCGCCACCCAGACGGTGAGCTCGCTGGGTGGCGTGCTGTTCCGCGAGGTGCCCGTCGGCACTGGCTACGTGGTGCATTCGGAGGGCGACACGTCGCCACCGGTCACCGTGTACGACGACTCGTCCGAGCCGTGGGACACGTCGTTCTACAACCAGACGATCGCGCCCAACGGCTATCAGTACATCACCACCCGCGACGGCACCCAGCTGGCGCTGACCGTGCACCCACCCAACGAACCGGCGGGGGTGATCGACCTGCCCCCGATTCCCAGCCTGTGTGGCCTGTTGCCGCCACCGCTCGACGTGCTGTGTGATCTCGTGCCCTTGCTGGACCTCGTCGACCTGGCGCCACCGCACCCGACGCTGATCGAGTACTCCGGGTACGCCACGGCCGACCCCGCCGGGCCCAAGAGCGGCATCGCCGCGCTCGCCAACCTGATGGGCTTCGCGGTGGTCGACGTGAGCATGCGCGGCACCGGTTGCTCGGGCGGCGCGTTCGACTTCTTCGAGCCGCTCCAGGCGCTCGACGGCTACGACGTGATCGAGGTGATCGCCCGCCAGAGCTGGGTCGACGGCGATCAGGTCGGCATGCTCGGCATCTCGTACGGCGGCATCAGCCAGCTGTTCACCGCGGCCACGCAGCCGCCCAGCCTGGCGGCGATCACGCCGCTGTCGGTCATCGATTCCGTGCCCGCCACGCTGTACCCGGGCGGCATCCGCAACGACGGGTTCGCCGTCGCCTGGGCCGAGGAGCGCCAGGTCGAGGCCCAGCCCGCCGGACAGGGCTTTGCCGGTACGCACTCCTACGCCGAGGCGCGGGTCGCCGGCGGCGACCAGACGTGCATCGACAACCAGGTGCTGCACCCCGAAGCCGCCCACCTGATGACGAAGATCGAGGCCAACGCCACCTACGTGCCCGAGGTGGCCGACCCGCTCGACCCGATCAGCTTCGTCGACCGCATCAACGTGCCGGTCTTCATGGCCTGCCAGTGGCAGGACGAGCAGACCGGCGGGCACTGCCCCACGCTCGCCCAGCGGATGACCGGCACCGACAAGAAGTGGTTCACGTTCACCAACGGCGTGCACACCGACTCGCTCGACCCCGAGACGTTCGTCGAGATGTTCAAGTTCTTGTCGATCTACGTCGCCGAACGATCGCCGATCACGAACGCGGTCGTGCTCAACGCGACCGCGCCGGTGATCTACCAGACCGCGTTCGGTGTGCCCGAAACCGACCTGATCACGCTGCCGCTCGACGACCTGCTCGAGCAACTCCTCACCCTCAGCTACGCCCAGGCCAAGGCCAACTTCGAGGCCCAACCTCAGGTCCGCGTGCTGTTCAACAACGGCGCCAACCCGGGCCTCACCTCGCAGCCGGGCAGCCCGGGCGCGTCGTTCGAGATGACGTTCGACAGCTTCCCGCCGCCGCAGGCCGAGGCCCGCTCGTGGTACTTCGGTGCCGACGAGACGATGCGCGACGCGCCGCCCCCCGCCGCGGTCACGCACTCGTTCGTCGCCGACCCGTGGCCCGACCCACTCACCAACTTCGCCGGTGGCACCGCCGGCGGCGGGTTGTGGGGCAACCGGTCGCAGTGGTCGTGGGACTGGCGGGGACGCGCTGACGACACGTCGTTGTCGTACCTCACCGAACCACTGGTCGCCGACCACGTCGTCGTCGGCTCTGGAGCGGTCGAGTTCTGGGCCCGGTCACAGGCCGACGACGTCGACTTCCAGGTCACCATCAGCGAGGTCGATGCCAACGGTAACGAGACGTTCGTGCAGGGCGGGTGGGTGCGCGGCTCGCTGCGGGCCATGGCCACCGACGCCGACAACCCGTGGAAGCTGGTGCCCACCGAAACCCAGCGGTTCCTCACGTTGCGCGAGGCCGACCGCCGGCCGATGCCCGACGACGAGTTCACCAAGGTCGTCGTGCCGATCTACTTCCACGGGCACCCGTATCGGGCGGGCACCCGCATCCGCGTCGTGATCTCGGCTCCGAACGGCGACCAGCCGATCTGGTCGTTCGAGCACCCCCAGCCCGCCAGCGGCACCACCACGGTCGACGTCCAACACGGTGCGGCGTCGCCCGGGCGGCTGGTCCTGCCGGTGATCGCCGGGGCCACAGCACCCGCCGGGCAGCCTGAGTGCGGCGTGCTGCGCAACCAACCGTGCCGCCCGTTCGCACCGACGGTCAACACGATCGGCGGGCGCGTCGTGCCCGCACCCCCCGGGCCGGGCGACGGCGGCGATGGCAGCGATGGCGACGATGGCGACGGCGGCCATGGCGACGCGGGCGGTCCGGTGATCGTGCCGGTCGCTCCGCGGCGGTATCTTGACACCCGCGGCGAGGACGGGGTCTCGACAGGCTCGACCACCGAGGATGGGGGCGGACGCCTCGCCGCAGGTGGCGTCGTGCGCGTCCCGGTGGCCGGCGTGGGCGAGGTGCCGGCGGATGCGGTCGGCGTGGTGGCCAACGTCACCGTGGTGACGCCCGACGCGCCGGGTCACGCGACCGTGTACCCCTGCACGCCCACCGTGCCGCTCGCCTCGCACCTCAACTATCGGCCCGGCGACATCTTGGCCAACAACGTGGTGGTGCCGTTGAGCGCCGACGGCGAACTGTGCATCGCCACCCACGCCGCGGCCGATTTCGTGGTCGACGTCAACGGCTTCGTACCGGCCGGCTCGCCGCTCGGCCTGTTCACCCCCGCGCGCTACCTCGACACCCGGGTCACGTCCGGAGCGACCGGCGGGTTGCCGGTCGCGGCGGGTGCGCACGCGACGGTGCGGATCGCCGGTGTGGGCGAGGTGCCCGGCGACGCCGCGGCGGCGGTCGTCAACGTCACCGCGGTGGTACCCGAGGGCAACGGCTACGTCACCGTGTACCCCTGCGTGGGTGACCCCAAGGCGGCGTCGTCGCTCAACTACCTCGCCGGTGAGGTCGTGCCGAACGGGGCGATCGTCGACCTGTCCGACGACGGCACGATCTGCGTGTTCACGCTGGCAGCCGCGCACCTGGTGGTCGACATCGCCGGTTTCGTGCCGGCCGGTGCCGAGCGTCTGCGGACGACCGCGCCGACGCGACTGTTCGATTCACGCCCCGACGATCGCTTCGCCGTGGCTGGGATGACCGAGATCCGGGTTGCCGGCCGTGCAGGGGTGGCGCCCGACGCCACCGCGGCGATCCTGAACGTGGTCACCGTGGAACCCGACGGCCCGGGGTACGTCACGTTGTGGCCGTGCGGCACCCGCCCGCGGACGTCGAACCTCAACCACGCCACCGCGGGCGTCGTGCGCGCCAACAACGCGATCACCAAGTTGAGTGCCGACGGCACGGTGTGCGTGTTCAGCCTGGTGCCCACCCACATCGTCGTCGACACCACCGGCTGGATCGAGTAGGGCCACACCGGTCGTCGAGTGCCGCACCCGCGGCGAAGCCGCCACTCCGGTGTATCGAGACGTGGTGCGCGCCCGGGCATCCGGCGGTAGCGTTGCTGCGGCCTCTCGGGCCGGAGCGATCCGGTCCGTACGGCGGGTACCGGCAGCCCAGCCGAGCACCCAACCCACCACATGCCGTCGCGATCGTCAGAGGCGCTCTCGGGCGGCGGAACACACGAGGTACTTCATGCCAACCATTCAGCAGCTGGTCCGCCAAGGGCGCAGCTCGAAGTTCACCAAGAGCAAGACCCCGGCGCTCAAGGGCTCGCCCCAGCGCCGCGGCGTGTGCACCCGTGTGTACACCGCCACCCCGAAGAAGCCGAACTCGGCGCTGCGCAAGGTCGCCCGTGTGCGCCTGTCGTCGGGCGTCGAAATCACCGCCTACATCCCGGGCGAGGGCCACAACCTGCAAGAGCACTCGATCGTGCTCGTGCGTGGCGGCCGTGTCCGCGACCTGCCGGGCGTGCGCTACAAGATCATCCGCGGCGCGCTCGACAGCGCCGGTGTCAAGAACCGCAAGAAGGCCCGTAGCCGTTACGGCGCCAAGCGCGACAAGTAGTCGGGAAGGACAACAGCCATGCCACGTAAAGGTCCTGCCCCGCGGCGCGAACTCGCCCCGGATCCCGTTCACAACTCGGTTGTCGTCACCCAGCTGATCAACAAGGTCATGCTGCACGGCAAGCGCTCGATCGCCGAGAAGATCGTCTACGACGCGATGGGCATCATCGCCGCCAAGTCGGGCGACGATGCGCTCGACACGGTCAAGCGTGCGGTCGACAACGTCAAGCCGCCGCTCGAGGTGCGTAGCCGCCGCGTCGGCGGTGCCACCTACCAGGTGCCCGTCGAGGTGCGTCCGCGGCGTGCGTCCACGCTGGCGATCCGCTGGCTGGTCGACTTCAGCCGTGCCCGTCGCGAGCACACGATGGCCGAGCGCCTCGCCGCCGAGATCGCCGATGCCGCCAACGGCTTGGGCGCGGCGATGAAGCGTCGCGACGACATGCAGAAGATGGCCGAGTCGAACCGAGCCTTCGCCCACTACCGCTGGTAGCACCCGCACCAAGCTGAAACCGAACATCCAGGGTCGGGAGTTCCCGACACGATCAAGGTTCAGTTCGAGATCGAGAGCCTGGGCAACCGGGCCCTCGTTTCGCGTTCGCACTCGTGCAGCACGTCATCGATGTGGCGGATGTTTGCTGACGTCGGAGGGCCGTGCCGTGTCGCTACTACCACCGGCTGGCGATCCCAGCGGAACGTCGCCCCTTGAGATGGTCATACCCACCTTGCTCGACCAGCCAGGTCGCCACGAACTCCTCGAACGCTGCCTCGTTGGGCTTCACGATGTGACCTCCTCGGGCAACGATGACGGCGCCGGGTCGTCGGCGGTGAACAGGTCGAGGAACGGGGAGTAGCGGTAGACGCGGTTGCGCTTCTGCCCGGTGGTCTCCTCGATTACACCGAGCGACGTGAGCTTGTCGAGCAGCCCACCGATCGTCGTCGGCGTGCCACCCACATGCTCGACCACGTACTTCACCGTCACCACCGGGTGCTCCACCAACAGGTCGAGCACGGGCAGGGCGTAACGTCCGAGGTTCTCCGCGGTCACCGTCCGCAGGTGAACATCGCGCAGGTCGGCGATCGCCCCGGCGACCTCGATCGCATCGTCGGCCGCGACCGTCACGCCGGTGAGGAAGAACCGTAGCCAGCCCTCCCAGTCGCCCTGGGTGCGGATCGCGCCGAGCCGGTCGTAGTACTCGCTGCGATTCTGCTTGAGGAACAGGCTCAGGTACAGCAACGGCCGGCTGAGCACCTTTCGCTCGACGAGCACGAGCGTGATCAGCAGGCGGCCGACGCGCCCGTTGCCGTCGAGGAACGGGTGGATCGTCTCGAACTGGGCGTGGGCCAGCGCGGCGGTGACGAGCGGTGGGTGCGTGTCGTCGTTGAGGAACCGCTCAAGAGCGGCGAACGCGTCGCCGAGCTCGTCGGGCGGCGGGGGGACGAACGAGGCGTTCTGGAGCGTGCAACCGGCGGGGCCGATCCAGTTCTGCGTGCGCCGGAAGCTGCCCGGCGAGCGTTCCTGGCCACGCACGCCGGTGAGCAACTCCTTGTGGACCGCCCGGATCAGACGACCTGACAGCGGCAACGAGTCGAGCAGGCCCAGCCCGGTGTTCATTGCCCGTACGTAGTTGACGGTCTCGGTGATGTCGGTCGGCTGGGTTGTCCCTGGCGCGGCGACCTCGAAGGCGAGCACGTCATCGAGGCTCGACTGCGTCCCCTCGATCTGCGAGCTGAGCACTGCCTCCCGCCGCACGTACATCGCCACGAACAGGTCGGGATTCGGCAGGCTGCGTGCCAATCCGTCGAGCCGGCCGAGCGCCCGGTCGGCAGCCGACAGCGCCCGCAGCAGATCACCGTCCCACCGCACCGGCGGATCGGGTGGCAACGACTTCGGCACGAACGCCCGATACCCGGTCACCTGCCGCTGGTGTCGCCCCGCCCGCGTGCTCATCGCGGTCCTGTTTCAGTGTGCTGGAACAGCGAGCGCCCTCGGCGACAACTATTCCAGTCGAACTCGATCCGCGGGAATAGATCAGCGACCGACCAGATGAACGCCGCATGGTTCTTGATCGTGGTTTCCGACACTGCGCTCCCTGAGTCCCAGCCCGCTGGAACACCCAGCGGCCGAGCAACAGACTATTCCAGTCATGGTCAGGCTGCTGGATTTCATAGTTGAACGGAAGTACTCACCGGAGCCTCTGCAGGGCGGAACCTTGTTTGCGTTTTCGGTGACAATTGAGGGGCGCGCTGGCCGTTGGGTTCACGTGTTCACTAGCGTGCCCGTCACGGGGGAACACCGTAGAGCGCAGGGGGTGCTGCTCATGAACGTCCAATCGATCCTTGCCCACAAGGGCTGCGAGGTCGCCACCATCGCGCAGACTGCGTCGCTCGACGAGGCCACGGCCACGCTCGGCCGGCTACGCGTCGGTGCGCTGGTCGTGTCGGGCGACGGGCGGGTGATCAACGGGATCATCTCCGAACGCGACATCGTGCAGCGAGTGGCGGGGGCCGGCCTGTCGGCGCTGGCCGGCACGGTGGGCTCGGCGATGTCGACCGACGTCATCACCTGCTCGAAGGGCGACGGCGTCGACCGCCTGATGGAACTGATGACCGAGCGCCGTATCCGTCACCTCCCGGTGGTCGACGACGCCGGGCAGTTGGCCGGCATCGTGTCGATCGGCGACGTGGTGAAGGCCCGGCTCGCCGAACTCGAACTCGAGAACCGGGCCCTCGCCGACTACATCTCGGGCCGCTGACCGCGGTGCCGGCCGGCTAGCGGAGGTAGCCGGTCACGTCGAGCACGAGGTCGGCGCCCGAGCGGTTGTAGACGCACACGGCGCCGTCGCTCGACAACGCGGTGAGGGCGTTGTTGGCGCGTACGCCACCGGTCACCAGGTTGAGGTTGCTCGTGCGCGGCGGCACTGCGGTGCCCGGGTCGTCGCAGGCGAACAGTGTCACGAACGTCGGGCCGTCGGGAAACACCAGCGCCACGTTCAGGAACGCCGCGGTGGCCGAGGCGGGGATGCCGTGGCGACCGGTGACCTGCACCTTCACCGTCGAGCCGGCGGCCAGGCGCGGGCCCGCCGACGTACCGTCGACCAGTTCGCCACCGGGCCGTGAGTCGAACAGTCGCGCCGGCTCGAGCGACACGATCGAGTCGACCCCAGCGGGAACGAAACCGGTCACGTCGAGCAGAATGTCGGTTGCCGCGAGGCTGTAGATGCACAGCTCACCGGTGGCCGACAGCGGGGCGACGCCACCGTTGGGTACCACCTGGCCGGCCATGTAGTTCACCGTCGAGGCCCATGGCACGTCGGTGGTGCACGGGTACGCCGTCAGGTAGCCGTCGGCTGCCGGGGACACGGCCGTCAGGTTCACCATCGCCGCGGTGGCCCCGGCCGGCACGTCGCCACGGCCGGTGACCTGCACCCGGGTGATCGACCTGGCCGCCACCGGTCCTCCGCCTTCGTGGTCGTGGTCGAACGTGACGAACTGGCCGCCGCGGGTGTCGAGGTAGCGGGCGGGGCCGATCGCCGTGTCGGGGGCGTCGGCATCGACGTACCCGTTCACATCGAGCGCGAAATCGGCGCCGGCGCGCGTGAACACGCACACCGAGCCGTTCGCCGACAGCGGCACCACGACGTTGTTCGCCAGCACGTCACCGGGGGAGTAGTTGGCCGCCGACACGTTCGGACGCTCGTCGGTGCACGGGTAGATCGTGGCGAACCCGGCGGCGTTGGCTTCGATCACGGTGAGGTTGGCGACGATCGCGGTTGCGTCGGCGGGAACGTTCAGCCGGCCGGCGACCGGTACTTCGTAGGTGCCACCCGCCGCCAGGCGACCGGTGCCCGACTGTTGGTTGTCGCCGGTGGGTTGGCCGGCGCGGGTGTCCCAGTACCGGGCCGGGGCGACTGGGACGAGGACGTCGGCTCCACCTTGCCCCTGACCCGGCCCGGTTGGGGACCCGGGGGTGATGTGCGCCGACAGCCCGGCGGGCGATGACCCAACCCGGTTGGTGGCGACCACCGAGAACCGGTAGGCGGTGCCGTTCGTGAGGCCGGTGACGGTACAGGTGGTTGCCGGTGGCACCGTGCTGCACGTCGCCCCGCCCGGCGCGGCGGTGACGGTGTAGCCGAGCACCGGGGCATCGGCCGCGGCTGCCGAGGCGGCCCAGCTCACCGCCACCGAGCGGTTACCGGCCACGCCGGTGACGACCCCGGGGGCGGTCGGAGCCGGCGAGTCGGTGACGAACCACATCTCCGTGCCGGTGACGCCGTCGTCGGCCGCGAACCACACCTGGTTGTCGACTACCTCCAAGAATTCACTCGACACGCTGCTGGCCGGCCCGGGCCTGATGTCGGTGACCCGTTCGACCGTGGTGCCGTCGGTGCGCCAGAGCTCCGACCCAGCCGCGGTGGTGCGGGCGACGAAGTACACGTACCCGTTGAGCTCAACCATCAGTTCGGGGTCCGAGCCGACCGGTCCGGGCTCGATGTCGAGCGTTCGTGTGGCGCCGGTGCCGCCGTCGTAGACCCACGGCTCGAACCCGCTGGGCGAGGTGAAGCCGGGCATCACGATCGAGTCGTCGAGCACGGTGAGAGGTGTGCGGACGTCGGTTCCGTCGGGCGAGACGCGCCGCGTCCCGGCGTCGGTGCCGTCCGACACCCACAGCGAGTCGTCGCCGCCGTCGGAGCCGACAAACGCCACACCGTCACCGAACCGGGTGAGTCCGGAGACCCATGCGAGCGTGCCCCCCCGTCGGTGTCACCCGGCGGGCCGACCCCGCCGTGAACACCCACAGCTTGGGCAGCCAATCGTCCTCGTCGGTGATCGCTGCGAACACCGAGTCGCCGACGACCACCAGGCCTCCCACGCCCTCGTCGCCGAGGTCGCCGGTGAACGCAGCGGTGCCCGCGGCCGTGCCGTCGCTGACGTAGATCTGGGCCCGGTTGTCGATCTCGGCGACGAACACGACCCCGTTGCCGAACTCGGCGAAGTCGTAGAACCAGCCCCACGTTCCGGCCGGTATAGGGAGTATCGGGAACGTTCCCGCGGCGGTGCCGTCCGTACGCCACAGTGCTTCGCCGCTTCCGTCGTCGCCGGTGAAGAACCCGAGGTTGCCCACCGACGTCAGGTCCCAGGCGTCGAAACCTCCGCCCATGTCGATCATCGCGGTGCCCGATGCCGTGCCGTCGGTCGTCCACAACGCTTCACGGCTGTCGGCGTCCTCGGCGATGAACATCGCTCGGTCGCCGAACGTGACGAGGTCTCGCGGATATCGCGAACCGGTGCCGGGATGGAGGTCGATACGTGTCGTTGCCCCGGTCGCCGGATCGGTTGAGTACAGCTCGCGACCGTGTTGGGGGGAGCGAGCGGTGAACACGACGCGATCGCCGGCTCGAACCGGCTCGCGCGGGTCGGAGTGGTCGGTGCCGGGTGCCAGGTCGGCGAGCAACGCGGTCTTGACGTCGGCCGGGGTGTCGCCGAGCGAGAGCTCGAGCAGCTCGCGGCCGTGGGTCGGGTCGTTACCGGTGAACACCAGCCGTGCGCCCCAGGCAACGATCGGGCTCGGGTCCGACGACGAAGATCCCGGGGCGATGTCGACCAGGTAGGCGTCGTCGACCGAGGCGGTCGCGGGCTTGATCCACAACTCGCTGCCGATTCCGGGCGCATAGGCGACGAACGCGATCGCGTTGTTGGGCAGCGCGGTGACGACGCGGTCGGAGGAGTTGTAGGGGAACTCGGCCCACTGGGGCAGCGTGGCCGCCTGGACGGTGCCAGCGGTGGTGCCGTCGGTGCGCCAAAGTTGGCGCCCTCGATCAGCGGTACTGGCGACGAAGTAGGCCCACCCACCGGCGGCCACGAAGTTGCCGGGGTTCGACCCGGTCGAGCCGGGGTAGATGTTCTGCACGAGCGTCACGGTGCTGCCGACCAGCTTGAACAGTTCGGGCCCGTGGGTGGGGTGGGGCACGTTGAGCAAGAGTTCGTCATCGAGCGCGAACATCTGGTTGACGGTCTGGTCGACCACGTGGCTGGCGGTGTACGTGTTGGTGCCGGTGGCCTGGATCCGGTGAATGGCCTCGGCCGAGCCGCTTGAGCTGATCGTCGCGGTCGCGAAGACCATGTCCTTGACGGCCACGAACTCGGTCGGTCGCACGCCGATGAACACGTCGGCGGTTTCGTGTGTGTTGCCGTTGTACACCACCAGCCGGTTGTCGGTGCCGCCGCTGCGGGCGACCATCCACAGACGTTCGTCGTCGGCGCCGTGTTGCACCACCGCCAGTTGAGTGGGCGTTGACGAAGTGCTGCCTGGGTTGAGGTCGGCCACCCGCGACGTGCCGGCCGTGGTCCCGTCGGTGCGCCACAGTTCGGTGCCGGTGGTTCCGTCGTTGGCGGTGAAGTACACCTCGCCGCGGTAGGCGGTGAACTCGGCGGGAAACGACGACGCGGTGCCGGGGCGAATGTCGGCGACCAGCTGCGTGCCGGCCGTGGTGCCGTCGCTGCGCCACAGCTCGACTCCTGAGCCTTGCGTGTACTTGGTGAACACGACCACCCCGTCGCTGCCGGGAACGTGCATCACCAGAGGGCTGATACCCCCGATGTCGGCGAGGCGTGTTGCCGTTCCCCCCGCCCCGATCACCCACAGCGCCTCGTCGTCGCTGCCGGTGATGGCGAACAGCTTCGAGCCGGCCGGGGTGACCAAGCGTGGGTCCGACGAACGCCCCGCCGTGTTGGCGTCGCCCGCCCGCTGCGGCCCGCTCCACGCGAGCGCGGCCGGGGCCGGGGCGACCCCGATCGTCGTGCCCGCCAGCGTGGCGAACGTCACCACGGCTGCCAGGGCACGTCGGGCAGTTCCGGAAGTCGTGAACATCGCGTCAGCGTGCATGGCCCGCGTCAACCACCGCGCAACCACGCTGTTCCGATTGGCCAGGCGCGCCGTGTCGCATCGCCGTGGCGGCGCAGTACACTGGCTCGCCGTGTCTGGGCGGCTTGTCGCCCGTCACCTGCACCTTGAGAGTTCGACCCGAGTCCATCGGAACAGTGAGACGGAAGTGACCTGCAATGGCCAAGCGTGAGTACCCCCTCGAGCGCACCCGCAACATCGGCATCATGGCCCACATTGACGCCGGCAAGACCACCACCACCGAGCGCATCCTCTACTACACCGGGAAGAGCTACAAGCTCGGCGAGGTCCACGAGGGCGCGGCCACCATGGACCACATGGTCCAGGAGCAAGAGCGTGGCATCACGATCACGTCGGCTGCCACCACCTGCATCTGGGACAACCACCGGATCAACATCATCGACACGCCGGGCCACGTCGACTTCACGATCGAGGTCGAGCGTTCGCTGCGCGTGCTCGACGGTGCGGTCACCGTGTTCGACTCGGTCGCCGGTGTCGAGCCGCAGACCGAAACCGTGTGGCGTCAGGCCAACAAGTACGCCGTGCCGCGGATGTGCTTCGTCAACAAGATGGACCGCATCGGCGCCAACTTCTACCGCACCGTCGACATGGTCAAGAGCCGTCTGGGGGCGAACCCGCTCGTCATCCAGTTGCCGGTCGGCGCCGGTGGCCCCGAGTCGAACGAACCGTTCATCGGCCTGGTCGACCTGGTCAAGATGAAGGCCCTCATCTGGCGCGACGAAGAACTCGGCGCGAAGTGGGACGAGGTCGACATCCCCGAGCACATGAAGGCCCAGGCCGACGAGTACCGCGAGGCGCTGATGGAGACCGTCGCCACCGAGGACGAGGCGCTCATGGAGGCCTACCTCGGCGGTGAAGAGGTGCCCGAGCAGCAGATCAGGGCGGCCATCCGCAAGGGCACGCTGGAGAACACGTTCGTGCCGATCCTGTGCGGTTCGGCGTTCAAGAACAAGGGCGTCCAGCCGATGCTCGACGCGGTCATCGACTTCCTCCCGTCGCCGCTCGACATCCCCCCGGCGCACGGCATGATCACCAAGGGCGGCGAGGAGATCGAACTCACCCGTGGGCCCAACGACAAAGAGTTCGCCGCGCTCGCCTTCAAGATCGTGGCCGACCCGTTCGGCAAGCTCACCTACTTCCGGGTGTACTCGGGCGAGATCAACAAGGGCGACGAGGTCTACAACTCCACCAAGGAGCGCCGCGAGCGGCTCGGTCGCATCCTGCTGATGCACGCCAACCAGCGTGAAGACCTCGACGTGGCGATGGCCGGCGACATCGTGGCCGGGCTCGGCTTCAAAGAGACCACCACCGGCGACACGCTGTGCGACCGCGATCACCCGGTGATCCTCGAGCGGATGGAGTTCCCCGAGCCGGTCATCAGCGTCGCCATCGAGCCGAAGACGAAGAGCGACCAGGACAAGCTCGGCAAGGCGCTCAAGTCGCTGTCCGATGAGGACCCGACGTTCCGCGTCTACACCGACGACGAGACCGGCCAGACGATCATCTCCGGCATGGGCGAGCTGCACCTCGAAGTGCTGGTCGACCGCATGATGCGCGAGTTCAACGTCGAGGCCACCGTCGGCAAGCCGCAGGTCGCCTACCGCGAGACCGTCACCAAGGTCGTCGACAGCTACGAGTACCGCCACATCAAGCAGTCGGGCGGCTCGGGCCAGTACGCCGTCATCAAGCTCAAGGTCGAGCCGAACCCCGGCAAGGGCTACGAGTTCGTCGACGCGATCACCGGTGGCCGCGTCCCCCGCGAATACATCCAGCCCACCAACCAGGGCATCCAAGCCGGCCTCGAGTCGGGCGTGCTCGCCGGGTACGGCTTGGTCGACATCAAGGTCAGCCTGGTCGACGGCAGCTACCACGACGTCGACTCGTCGGAGATGGCGTTCAAGATCGCCGGCCAGGCCGGCATCAAGGAAGCGGCTGCCAAGGCTGCCCCCGTGCTGCTCGAGCCGATCATGGCGGTCGAGGTCGTCACCCCCGAGGACTACCTCGGCAGCGTCGTCGGCGACCTCAACAGCCGCCGCGGCCGTATCGAGGGCATGGAAGCCAACGGCAACGCCCAGACCATCAAGGCCCAGGTGCCGCTGTCGGAGATGTTCGGGTACTCCACCGACCTGCGTTCCAGCACCCAGGGTCGCGCCACCTACACCATGCAGTTCGCCGTGTACCAGGAAGTGCCGCCGAACATCGCGGCCGACATCGTCAAGCGCGTCCGCGGCGAGTAATTCGAATCCCCACCCAGATCTAGTCACACAAGAAAGAGCGAAGAGCAATGAGCAAGGCCAAGTTCGAGCGCACGAAGCCGCATGTGAATATCGGCACGATGGGTCATATTGACCACGGCAAGACCACTCTGACGGCGGCGATCAGTCGGACGTTGGCGGATCGTGGGTTGGCGGAGTTCACGTCGTTTGACAACATCGACAAGGCGCCGGAGGAGAAGCAGCGGGGGATCACGATCTCGATTTCGCATATCGAGTACGAGACCGAGAACCGCCACTATGCGCATGTGGATATGCCGGGTCACGCGGACTACATCAAGAACATGATCACGGGTGCGGCGCAGGTCGATGGGGCGATTTTGGTGGTGGCGGCGACCGATGGTCCGATGCCCCAGACGCGTGAGCATGTGTTGTTGGCGCGTCAGGTGGGTGTGCCGTCGATCGTTGTGGCGTTGAACAAGGC
>Ga0182745_1000523_pt1 | contig 42481 bp, 32 predicted proteins | sample eDN3rd30CKraftBY_FD_128523 | JGI IMG/M metagenome (GOLD analysis project Ga0182745, IMG submission 128523) | Enriched backyard soil microbial communities from Emeryville, California, USA - eDNA 3rd pass 30_C Kraft BY (version 2) (version 2) | ecosystem: Environmental > Terrestrial > Soil >...
CCTCGAGATCTCCCCCACCGCGGCCAAGTCCCTCCTCCACCGCGGGCGGCGGACGCTGCGCACGGCTCCCAGCCTCGAGACCTACGCCGAGTGAAAGCAGGCTCACGATGAACGCACCCCACGACGACCATGGCGACGACGACCCCGATGCCGATGCTCACGATCCGCTGCTCGCCGCCGCCGGGGCTCGCCTGCGGGCGGACGCCCACTCGCTCTCGGCCGACGCGATCCAGCTGGCCGTGCTCCATCGGCGCAACCGCCGTCTGAGCGCCGGACTGGCCGCGGCGCTGGTGGCGATCCTGGCAATCGGCGCAGGCACCGTCGCCCTTCGCAACGGCGATGGCAGCTCGAACGACCTGGCGAGCAACGTGAAGCCGGTGACGGCGGACCAGCGCGGCAAGGTCGAGGATCTCGTCGCCCGGCTGGCCAAGAAGCAGCCGGTGGATCCGAGGACGGTCAAGCTGGTGAGCTCGGTGTCGCAGTTCGCCGACTGCGACGCGCTCATCGGCGACCTCCGCACCGTCGGCGCCGAGCACGTCGGCAGCCGCGGCTTCGGCGCCAACACCGGTGAGGTGGGCTTCAGCGCAGAGATGAGGTCGATCAGCAAGCTGGATGCGGCGGCCGACAGCATGAGGCTGACGCCGTACGGCCCGGTCGCCTCCGTCGCGAACGGCGGCGAGACCCTCGGCACCAACGTGCAGGTGACGGGGGTCGACGAGCTCGACTCGGTGAAGGCGGTCGGGCCGCTCATCTACGACCTCGACGGCAAGGGGAACCTGCGCATCACCGACGGAGCCACCCTGCAGGTGCGCTCGACCCTCGACGTGACGCCGAAGGCCATCGGCGCACCGGACAAGCCGAAGAAGGACGATCCCCAGCCACCGCCGACGAGCGTCAGCCGATTGCTCGTCGCCGGTGAGCGCGTGGTGATCTTCGGATCCGAGAGCGAGATCTCCGAGCCGGTGAAGGGCGACCCGTCCGCCACCCGAGCGGAGACCAGCTACCTCACGGTCACCTTCGTCGACGCCACCGACATCGCCAAGCCCAAGGTCACCGACCGGGTGCGCATCGAGGGCGGCTTGGTCTCCGCCCGGATGGTCGACGGCGAGGTCCGGCTGGTGACGACCTCCAACATGGCGGACCTCGGGTTCGTCATGCCCACCACCCCCACCTCCGTCGCCAAGGCCCTCGAACAGAACCGCCGGTCCGTCGCCTCCTCGACGGCGGCCGACTGGATCCCCGACTGGCAGCGGGCCAGCGGCGAGCCGCAGCCGCTGGTTCCGTGCGATCGGGTCTACGTGCCCGACACGTTCGCCGGCGTGGCCATGACCTCGATGGTCACCTTCCCGGCCGGCGCCTCGAGGTTCGAGCCGGCCGGCACCTCGATCCTGGCCCCCGGCAGCACGCTCTACGCCGGCCTCGACAAGGTCGCCATCAGCTCCGAGGTCTGGGTGGATCCGATCGACCAAGAGCGCCTGGAGTTCGACGACTGGCGGACGGCCGTCCACGAGTTCCGCTTCAGCCCCGGCCACGCACCGGGCTACGAGGGCTCGGGCATCGTCGACGGGTCCACCATCGGCCAGTTCGCCTTCGGCGAGCTCGGCGACTCGATCGCCGTGGTGACCAGCAGGGGCACGCCGTGGTCGCAGGACACGACGAAGCTCGGCGTGGACCTCACCGTGCTCACGCCCGGCGAGAAGGGCCGGCTCGACGTGGCCTCGAAGGTCAAGGACCTCTCCGACGGCAAGGGCGAGGTCACCGCGGTGCGCTTCGTCACCGACCGCGTCTTGGTGTCCACCGGGCTCTTCGGCCGCCAGATCATCGTGATCGACGTGACCGACCCCACCGCGCCACGACGAGCAGGAGGCGTGGTCGTCCCGGGTGACGTGGGCTACTTCCACCCGCTCCCCGACGGCCGAGCCCTGGTCGTCGGCAGTCGCAGCGACACGGTCAGCATCGGCAAGGACAAGGTGAGCCGCAGCTGGGTCCAAGCCCACCTCCTCGACGTGACCGATGCCGACGCGCCGAAGCTGGTCGCCACCTGGGAACGGCCGTGGTCAGCGGACGATGTGGGCTCCGACCACCATGCCTTCACCTACTGGCCGAACCGGAAGCTGGCCATGTGGGGCATCTCCGACACCAACTGGTCCCAGCGCGACCCGAACCCGAACCACGCCGTCGTCCTCGACACCGACGGAGGGGTGCAGGTCGCGCTGCCGGTGGCGAACCAGCCGAACGAGGTCGCCCCTCCGTGCCCGAGCGTGCCGGTCCCCGACGACGCCCAGAGCATGGTCGGCCCCGACACCATCGTCCTGCGCTGCGACGACGGCGCCACCACGTCGGTCGACTGGCCCCGCTACGAGTGCTCAAAGGTCGACAAGCAGCTGGTCGCCCGCTTCGTGCCGGAGGACCAGCACGAGAAGGCCTTCTTCCTCTGCAATCCGGCACCCCTGCCCCGCGTCACCCGGGTCCTCGTGGTGGCGGGCCGGCCGATCCTCCTCACCGACCAGACGCTCGAGGCCCTCGACCCCAAGACCTTCGCCTCCACGGCCATCGCCTACCACCCCAGCTCCGGCGCCTTCTTCTCCTGACCCGAACCCCACGTGGCGTTCGGGCATCACCAGGGAGCGCGCATCCAGCTGCGGCGTGACCGCGAGCCGCTGGCGGGGTCTACCCGAGGATGTGGGTGGCGTAGGCCGCGGAGTCGAGCAACTCCATGGCCAGCTCCGCCTGGGTGGTGCCCGCCTTCTGGCGGACAGTCCAGTCGGCGGCTTCGGCGGTGGTCGGAGCTCGGCCCAGCAGGCAGATGTAGTCCACCGCCAGGTCGGTGTTCTCGACCTGCTTCCGGCGGAACTCCGATGACTCGGAGAAGCCCACCACGACCGTGCCCCGGGTCCGCCGCTTGGTGTCGAGCGTCTTCGTCCAGTACGTGACCCCAGCCGGGTCGGCAGCTCGTCCCAGCACGTCCGTGTAGATCTGGGTGACGAACTGGCGGTTCGTCAGCGCCCCGTACTTGCGCTTGAACTCTGGGCTGTCGCTGAACCCCGTCGCCATCCGGTTCAGGGTCCAGGCACCCGTGCGGCGGCGGCCGATCCAGAACTTCAGGCCGCTCGCGTCCGGCGCCCGGCCCAGCAGTGCCCGGTAGAGCCGAACCGCAGGGTCGACCTTGGTGGTGTTGTCCGTGCCGGCGCGCAGCGCGGCGACGAGGTCGCCCTTCGTCTTCGAACCGTCGACGAGGGCCGACACCCAGGCATCGAGCTCCGAGCCAGAGAGCGCCGTCGCGGTGAGGTCGAACGACACCCGCGTCACGAGCGCGCTCCACGAGGTGAACGGGTGCGCCGCCGATCGGGGGGAAACCGCGTTCGAAGGAGCCGATGCCGCACCGGTCCCGATGGCGTTCTGGGCCGCCACCGTGAACGTGTAGGTGGACCCGTTCGCCAGACCGGTCAGGACCTTCGACGTGGCCGTCCCGGCGATCACCACCGGGCCCTGCGCGACCGCACCGATGTACGGCGTGATGACGTAACCGGAGACCGGAGCGCCGCCGTCGACCGCCGGCGGGCTCCAGGTGACGGTGGCCTGTCGGTCCCCTGCAACAGCGGTGCCGATCGTCGGCGCCCCTGGGGCGGTCGCTTCGACATCGCTGTCGTCGAAGCCGACGACGCCAGCCGGCTTCGTCTCGAACGACGACGTGCCGTTGCCCAGCTCGCCATCCCAGTTGGGGCCCCAGCACGACACGATCGAGTCGGTGGTCAGGGCGCACGTCCCGGCGCCCACCGACGTGATCTGCCTGATGGTCTTGCCGGCGAGGGGCGTCCCCGCCGTGGCGATCGTCTGGTGCACCCGCTGGCCGGTCGAGTCCCCGTTGCGGCCGCCGCCGTTCGTCAACGTGTCGCCGGCGCAGGTGACCGTCGAGTCGGTCGTCCGCAGGCAGCGCTGGGCGGTGCCGGTGCTGGCCTGGGCGATGGTCTTGCCCGCGAGCGCGGTGCCGCTCGTCGTCGGGGCGACGGGCACGCTGGAGCTGGCCGTGCCGTTCGTGCCGAGGCTGCCGCTGGCCCCTTCGCCCCAGCAGGCCACGCCGCCGTCCGAGGTCACCGCGCAGAAGCCGCTGTTCCCGCCCTCGATGTCGACGATCGTCTTGCCGGCCAGCGGCGTGCCGGCACGGGTCACCGCCACTGGCACCAGCGAGTTGACAGTCGACCCGTTGCCGAGCGCACCCAACGTGTTGATGCCCCAGCACGCCAGCGTGCTGTCCGACGCGAGCGCACAGCCCTGGTCGTCGCCGTAGGCGAGATCGACCACGGTCTTGCCGGCGAGCGGGGTGCCGGCCGTGGTGATCGCGGTCGGAACGAACGTGCTCTTGGTCGTACCGTTTCCGAGCTGCCCAGCGGCGTTCCCACCCCAGCAGACGACAACCCCGTCCGAAGTGAGGGCGCAGCTCGACGCCGTACCAGCCACCACCCGAACGGCGTGCTTCTCGTACAGGCCGGTGCCGCTGTCGTTCGCGACGGCGAGCGGGTAGCCGAAGTAGCCGCTGCGGCCCAGCTGCTTGGACCCGTTGCTGCCCCAGCACGTGACCTGTCCGTCGGCCGACACCGCGCAGGCGTGTTGGGCGCCGACTGCCAGGTCGACCGCGGGCGATCCCGACAACGGCGAGCCTCCGGTGTTGATCAGCACGGCCGACCGGCGGTCCACGAGGTCGAGGAACTCGACCTGGTGCGCGCCGTTCTCCCCCCAGCAGGCCACGCCGGCAGACGTGCGGGCGCAGCCGTTGGTCGGTCCGCCGGCGATCTGGTCCACGGTCGCGCCGGTGAGCGCTCCGTTCACGGCCGGAGCGGGCACGAGGGCCACACCCGACACCCCGTTGCCGATCTGGCCGTACTTGTTCTGCCCCCAGCACGCCACGACCTCGACCGACACGGCACAGCTGTGGGTCAGGCCGACGGCCAGGTCGTTGACCGACCGGTCCTCCAGCGCGGTCCCGGCAACGGTGACGATCGTCGGATCGCCCTCGCCCGTGGTGAGCCCGTTGCCCTGCTGCCCGTAGGTTCCGGTGCCCCAGCAGATCGGCAGGCCATCGGTCGTCCGGACGCACGTGAAGTACCCGCCGGCCTCCACGTCGGCGACGGTCTTGCCGGCCAGCGCCGTGGTGGTCTTCACGGGGACGGCCACCTTCGAGCTGGCCGTGTTGCCCCGACCTAGCGCTCCGCCGATACCGGACCCCCAACAGGCAACGCTGCCGTCGGACGTCCGGGCGCAGGTGTGCAGCTGGCCGACCGAGACCTCAACCGGCGTCTTGCCCTCGAGCGCCGTGTCCATCGTCTTGACGGCGACCGGCACCGCCGAGTCGGTCGTGGTCCCGTTGCCGAGCTGGCCGTCGCTGTTCGATCCCCAGCATCCGATCGTCCCGTCCGTCGCGAGCGCGCACGAGTGGCTGTAGCCGACGTCGATCGACGCGATCGTCTTCCCGGCGAGCGGCCCGCCGGCCACGACGACCGCCACCGGCACCGCCTGGTCGGTCCGGTTGCCGTTGCCCAGCTGACCGGAGGCGTTGAAGCCCCAGCAGACGATGGCGCTGTCCGCCGTCAGGGCGCAGACGTGCCAGCGCTTGGCAGAGATCTGGGTGACGGTCCGGCCCTGCAAGGGGCCGTTGGTGGCGACGGGCACGGGCAGGGCGGCGTGATCGGTGGTCGCGGCGTTGCCGGTCTTCGAGTACCCGTCGCCGCCCCAGCAGGCGACGGCGCCGACGGTCGTCAGAGCGCAAGCGACGCCTTCACCGACCGCCACTTGCGCCACGGGTGCGCCGACGAGCGGACCCGACACCGTGACCGGGGTGGGGGCCGACGCGTGGTGGTAGGTGCCGTTGCCGAGCTGACCCGAGCGGTTGCTCCCCCAGCACGACGCCACGCCCCCGGTCACCAGGCAGCTGTTGTCGCCGCCGGTCGCGATCGACGCGACCGGCGCGGGATCGCCCGCCGCCGCGCCGCTGCGGACGACAGGTGCCGGGGCGGTCGGGCTGGCCGCTCTCCCCGACGCCGGCGAAGCCGCTACGACCGCGATGAGAACCACCGCCCCCAGCCCTGCGACACCACGAACCAACCGCCCACGATCGGACCGCATGCGACTCTCCCTCCCCGGGCTGGCTCCCCTGTCAACCCGGGGCAGGACACTACCCGTGCCGGCGTTCTGGCGGTGTTGTCGGTCGATGGCCACGCCGCCAAGGAGACATCAGCAGAACCCGGCGACCGTGCCCGGCGACCGGCCCCGTTCGACGTCAGGCGGTTGGGCCGGCGAACGAGGGCTCAGGATCCGCCTTCGACCCAGCGCTCGGACCGCAGCAGCGCGACCGACGCATGGACGGCCAGGCGACCGAACTCCCGGCGTTCCAGAATGGTGCGTCCACGATGCCGGGGGTTGTTCTTCGCCCGCGAGACCACGAGCCCCCGGATCTGGTCCTTCTGGATCCACTCCACCGGTTGCTCCACGGGGATGGAGCTGTTCCGCTTGTCCTTCTCGAAGGCCTTGTCGGTGAAGATGCGGGCGAAGCTGGAGATGAGCGCCACCTCGCCGCCGATCCTCCCCTGCGAGGACGGTAGGAGCGCATCGCGGCTCACGTAGAGCCAGAGATCCGGCAGGCGGGTGACTGCAAGCTGCTCCTGGCCCTTGAAGCTGTCTTCTTTGAGGAACGGGATCGTCTCCCGGATCGCCTCGATGCGCAGTGCCTCGTCGATGATGCCGTCGGACCCGTCCACCGCGATCGGCCCTGGGGTGAACCGCCACACGTTCGGATCGTTGCTGCCCGGTTCTGAGGCCAACCGGTCCAAGAAGCCCTCGCGCTCCGACTTCGCAAGGTCGGACTTCTTCACTCCCTTGGGAAGTCGGAACCCTCCCATCGGGGCCTCGCTCGTCGGCTGCGCCATACCCGGGCGGAAGCTCCGGCCGAGTCGGTCTACAGCGTCGGACGGAAGCACCACGGTGAGCCGACGTCCCATGCCCTCGGACTCGCCCTCCACTCCGAGAAGCGCAGCACGCCGGCGCTCGAGACCCTCGAGGTACGCACGCACCTTGTCATCGCTGTGGTGCAGCGACTTCGCCCGGTACACCTGGTACTCCTCCGAGAGCATGAACGTCGGAATGTCGTTGCGGAAGATGAAGAGGTGCCCTGTCTCGGATGCCTTGGCACAGAGCGCGTCGAGGAAGCGCTCGAACGTCGGGGAAGCAAGCGACCCGTCCACGCCCGCAAGGAGGCGCTCGGACTCGTCGATCGCACTCGCGAGCTTCCGCGGCTTGGACCCGTTCGAGTACGCGGAGTTGTCGTCTTTCCGCCAACCGTTCGCGAGCGAGCGCTGCGCGGAGTACTCCCCTTCTTGCGCGAAGGCCGGCAGGATGCCGCCGAGTTGCGGCAGCCAGAACTCCCGCTGCTCGGTCTCACCCGGGTGCCGCGCCAGGCGAGCAGTGCTGAGGAAGTGCGACATATCCGCGATCGAGAAGATGTTGGCGCCCTCGGCGGGCGCCGCATCGAGCACGGACTGCGGCCTCACGATGGGATCGTTCCCGCCCACGATGAACCAGATCCGGCGGAGGTACTCCGACACCCGGCTCTGGTACGAAGAGCGGTAGTCCTGCTCGAAAACCTCGTAAAAGATGCGCAGGAGGTAGTCGTACAACTCGCCGTCCATGCCCAAGACGGGGTCGCCGTCTCGCGCTGCCAGCTCGCCGTCGGACATCAGGCGATCGAGCTGGTACCGCAATGAGTGGACGAGGGTCTGCCACTCCTCAGGATGGGCGAACGCGGTAGGCGCGAGATCCCGGAGCGCTCCGCCCGAGCAGATCGTGGTGCAGGTGGAGACGACGTAGGGCCAGGTCATGAAGACCGACTGGGAGACGAACCCACCCAGCGAGTAGCCGATGGCGTGCACTGTCGGTGCTTCGGCCGCGACCGGGTTCGGGACCGCAGGCTTGGTCGTCGGGTTCCACCCGAGCACAGCTCGCAGCGCCCCGAGCGAGTCCTCGATGGATGCCACGGTGGGCGGGAGTGGAAGCCGATCCGCGTTGACGCTCCGGCTCGCAACCGCGTCCCGTATCGACGCGTATTCGGCCGAGACCGACCGCGCGAGGGTCCCGAGGTCAGAGCGCGACTCCTCGTCCGTCTCACCGACTTCACGGGTTCCCACCAGACCCGCACCTGCCAGCGATGAGTAGCGGTTCCGCGGTGCGATCGTCGAGAGGAACCAACGGGTCTCGATCATGAACCTCAGGTAGTGCCGGAAGAGCTCGGCGCTGTCCTCCAGGTACCGATCGAGGGGCGTCTCGGCGAATCGCGAGTTCACGCTGTAACGAGTGAGGTGACCAGGGAAGGGCCGGACGATGCACGCGGCGTCCGGATCACCGGCGAGGATCCAACCGGCCAACCGGTAGAAGAGCTCGGCACCCGGGATCTCGTTGAGGCCGTGCTGGAGCAGGTAGACCCGGCCGACCGAGCCTGTCCGCTCCGGATGGTCGAGCACGCGAAACGAGTGGAACCCAGCGGGCGCCCGATGCGGCAGGGTCGAGGCCGGACCCAAGCCGTAGATCGGGACCGAAGGGAAGCGGAGCAGCCGCTCTCGCAGGACTGGGTTTCCTTCGATGTCGATCAGGAAATCCTCGGCCTTCTGCGGTCGTTCTCCTGCTTCCTTCGCGGCGCGCTGATGAGCGGCATATGCCTTCTCGCCAGCCGACCGAATCCGCCGAGCATCCGCATCGGACGTACTGAGGATCTGACGTTCCAGAACCCGGTACGTGGTGCCCTCGTAGGCGATGTCCGTTCGGGTGTTCCATCCCGGCGGGTTCACCTCATCAGACGGCCAGATCGGGCTCTCGAGGCTGAGAAAGAGATCCCGCTCTCGCTCATAAAAGGTCAGCCCGCTGGCAACCGGGATTTCCTCAAGACGCTTCCATGAGATCTGTTGGGTCACCGCGTTCCCCACTATCGCGAACTATTTCCGAGCCGGAGGGCGAAACGCGACGCAATCCACCGCCATCGAGGGGTTTCGACTCTCGCCACGATGCCCCTCCCCACCCGTGGCGTACCGTAGGCCACCCCCCCGTTGCCACGCAACTGGTCAGGCGGCGAGCCGTGTGACCGCTACGGCGATCACCCGGTCGAGGTCGTCAGGCAGATAGGTGTTGTGCGATGTCGTCGAACAGCGGGCACATGTCGCCATCTGCCGACTCCACAAAGACCTTGCGCAGGCAGTCATGATTGACGTCAGCCGCCATCATCGACACCGACCCGAGCGTCCCTGGAGCTCCACTTGGCTGGCTGTAGGCCAAATAGACATCGCCGATGCCCTTGTCGAGGACCTCGAGCCGGAAGAGCGACGTCGTCGCCGTTTCCGTCTGGATCTGCTTCAGGCCGAGTTGCACATCCTCGCTTCCCTCAACCCGCGTCGAGAAGCCGTTGGATGCCACGCTGACCAGCGAGACCTCCGTGCCCGCTCCGCGAGCGATCGGGCCGAAGAGCTCGGCGACCTGCGAGGGCGCAAGATGGGTGCTCCAGACGAGGGTGGTCTGCCCTGGGTTGGTCTCGACGACCACGGCCCCAGAGGCTCCGTCACACCTCCGTACGTTCGACGACACCCGACGCCAGTTCGCCGTCAACGAGCTCATCGCACTCTCCCCACCCACGCCCATGAGAACCGGCTCAACACTAGCAGAGCGATCGGTGCCCGCCAAGGGTTCCGGGGGGTTTGAGGTCGACATCGGGCTCTCGTTCTTCGTAGTGGTCTCTAGCTGACTGCCCGCGCCTGCACCGCCACAGTAGCGAGGTCAGGCCCCGCCGCGACCGCGTCACGGTGGAACGCACCATGACCATCGGCACAGCAACGGACAAACTAGAGCAATCGTTGTCTGACCCATCCGCGTCTTTCTCGGACGCCTCTGTGCGCCCCCCGCCTGATGGACCGGCCCCAGCGCGCCTGATGGACCGGCGCCAGCGCCCTCGCCCCACGGCCACGGGCGCCATCTCGAGCCGCCGGTCTCGGCCATGGGGCTCCCTTTGGCGCTCCGGCACCGCGCCGGCGTTCATTTCGAACGGAACACGCGCGGCTCCCGTGCCGCTGAGAACGGGCGCGAAATGGTCAACGTGCTGTGAACGGTGCAGGCGATGACCAGAACATGTCTCCCCTCACCTACCGACCGTGTTCAACGATGATCAGGGACGGGCTTGGGAGCGGAAGTAGCCAAAGCCTCGGCGGCTCAGCAATCACGCGCTGACAAAGGTACGGTCGCGTGGCTCCTACCGGGTACGGCGGTCTCGGAGCATCCACACCCTTGGACACCTGCCCCGGAGGCGGACCAATGCCCTCATCGAGCTACCAGACCATTCGGCAAGCCATGGAGGACCTTGCGCAGGTTCACACGACTTACCAGGGCCACCATCGCGAACTGTGCGTCCACGAGATCGGTATCGGCCCGAAGGGGAACGAGCAGATTCTCGCCTACCAGTTCGGTGGCACCTCGTCGAAGGGCCTCGCAAGCGCCATGGATGAGAAGGACCGCTGGAGGTGCCTTGACATCGCCCTGATGCAGGACATCGCTGTTGTTGCAGGCCCATGGCACACCGGGACCAATCGAGGGCCGGGCAACTACTGCATCGAGATCACCGACCTGGTGATTCACCCGTAACCCTGACCCGGCGGGGCGTCGGCTGGTGGCCGGTTTCACGGGGCCACCTGCACGCCGCGCCTCGACACCACCGCCAAGGGCAAGTACAAGCACTCCAAGCTCAACCGGACCGACGTCTTCCGCTCGGTGGCCGAGACCGATCCGCAGTGGAGCGACCAGTACCACGTTCGAACCCGGGCCGAGACGGCGAACTGCTCACTGAAGTACTGCTGGCCCAACAAGCGACCCTCGTCGTCGGGGCGCCACGCCAGCACCTCGACCTGCTGCTCGCTGGCCTCCGGGCAACCTCATCGCTTGAACCGGGTCGGAACCCCGGTCCTTTGGACCCCTACGAAACGAGCGGTATCGCCCCTGCCCGGTGGCGGCCCCAGATCCTCGGGGGTGCCACCGGTGCTTCCTACGGAAAGTCCACCGAAGAGGGGTAGCTACGATCACCCTCTGGGTTTCGCGCCAAGATTCGCGCCGTCCCCCGGGCCGCTGGGGACGGCGCGAAATGGTCGCGGCGCTGGTCACTGCCCCGGCGTCGGGCGGCGCGGAACGCGAAAGAGCCGATTCCGGAACGTGTGCCCCTCGCTTGGTCAGACCTCGTCGCCAAGGTGACGACCGCTACGACGACGTCATAGTCGAGGCGGTGGGTCGAGATCAGGTGGCCCGGCTGCGGATGGGGTCGATGGCGCCGGTGTCGTAGGTGGACCCGTCGGGGTGCCAGGCCCGCCATCTGGTCGCGGGAGGACTTTGACCGGACCGGTCCGCCGCAACAGAGCGTCGATCGCCCGGTGCCGCCAGGTGGCGGTGTGCGTCGATGAAACGTCGAACAGGTCTTCGATCAGGTCGTGCCGGTGATCCAGGCCCTCCTCGTGCAGAACCGCCCAGCCAAGCTGGCGTTCCCGTGTCGACAGGATCCGGGTGCGGACGAAGATCTGGAGCATCGACTCGACAAGCCGTTCCTTTGCCCCCTGGACCACCGCGTCAGGCTCACCGGCATCCCACAGCCGATCGACATTCGCCAGAGCGTTCCGGTACTCGGGCAAGTCCTCCATCAGCAGAGCGTGACGGTTCCGCTCCACAAGATCGCGGCGGGTCGCCCACCGGCCACCAGCGGTGGCGAGGAAGCCACCGAGCAGGGCGGACCCGAGGGCCACACCGACGGTGGCCCAAAGGCTGGGCCCCTCCACGATCACGTCCACCGCCAGCACGCCGAACAGTCTGTCAGCCAGCTACTCCCGAGGCCGAGCGCACCTTCGCCCAAGTTGAAAGCCAGGGGTTCCGACTACCGTCATTCGCCGGAGTGGAGGGAGTTCGTGCCAAAGCCCGCGCCGTCTCCCGGGTCACCGAAAGGGCTGATTCCGGAACGCGGTTGACCTCCTCCCGAGGTCGCCTGGTAGCCCTTGGGGATGCTGAACAACCGGCAGATCGCCACGCTGCTCTGGTTTGCCGTGATCCTGGCGTACTGCCTTGCGCTTCCGAGCGTCCGGTCGTCCTTGGTGGGAGTGGTGCGAACGGCGCTGCACCCGAAGATCTGGTCGATCGTGCTGCTCCTTGGGGCGTGGTCGCTGGGGCTCGTCTACCTCGGCGCAAAGGTGGGCTGGTGGACCGACGACCTCGCCGCAGACACCTGGTTCTGGTTCTTCACCACTGCGCTGGTGCTCCTGTTCAACTTCGAGAAGGCGAGCAAGGAACCCGACTTCTTCATCAAGGCCTCCAAGGAGATCTTCGGACTGACCCTCGTGCTGGGCTTCCTGTCTGATCTCTACGTCCTGTCGATCCCGATCGAGTTCGTAGCCCAGGGTGTCCTTGCCTTCGTGGCGATGCTCGCGGTGGTCGCTGGGACACAGGAGAAAACTGAGGCCGTCCAGAAGCTCGCAAACGGATGCCTCTCGGCGGCGGGTCTCGCCGTGCTGATCCTTGCGATCGTGAGCCTCGTACGGAGCTGGTCCTCCGATGACCTTCCAGACCTTGCACGGCAGCTTCTTATGCCCGCATGGATGACGCTGGGAGTGTTGCCTTACATCTACTGCGTTGGCCTCTATGCCGCCTACGAACACGTCTTTCTCCGAATCGACTGGAAGAGCGAGCACTCCCGGAAGCGTCGACTGAGGGCCAAGGCCGCCGCGGTGGTCGGGCTGCACGGCCGGGCCACCCTTGTCGGCAAGTTCACGGGCATGTGGCCCGTGAGGCTCGCCGACGCCGCCTCGTTCCGCGACGCGCTCCGCGTCACGGACGAGTTCGAGGTCTACCTCCAAGACCTCGAACTTGAACGCCAGGAGGCCGAGGATCGGTTGGTCCGGTTTGCCGGGGTTGATGGGGTGGACGAGCACGGACTCCGGCTCGACCGCCGCGAGTTCGAGGAGACGACCGGGGCGCTGCGGTGGATCGCGACCTGTCAGATGGGCTGGGGACGACGCGAGACCGGGTACCGCGCGGACATCTTGGATGTAGTTGGCGACCTCAGCCGCCATGGCCTGCCCGGTGATGGTGACATCCAGGTCGCGGTGTCGGCATCGGGTGAGTCGTGGTACGCCTGGCGTCGAACGATCTCCGGCTGGGTGTTCGCCATTGGGGCCGCTACCGAGCCACCCGACCAGTGGGAGTGCGACGGACCGGAACCCCCCGACGGCTTCCCCGGCCAAAGCCATGACTGGGGAACCGGTCCGTTCCTGAACGACGCCTCGCCCAACTGGTGACCACGGAGTCGATCGGACGAGGCGATTCTGGGGCGCAGCACGCCGACCCCCTGGGTAGCGTCAACTGCATGACTGAGCCATTCGGAAACGGCGTTCCTCCGATCGACGAGCAGCTTGCCGTTCGTACTCAGCGCGCGCATGCGGTGGACGAGCAGCTCGAAGGGCTTCGACGTGCAGCGGAGGCGAGCTATGTAGGTAGCCCGGAGCGAATCCGGTTCGCGGAGGCGCGGGAGGAGAGTGAGCTTGCCTGGGCCGCAGTCGCAGATCGAGTGGCTCAGCTCCGAGGGCTGACGGACGACCTGCGGGATGATCTGACGAACGAGGCCTGAACTCTGATCGCGCCTGAATCGGCTGCACCGCGAAGGTCTCAGGGGTCGCTAGCGCTGGCCTTCTGGGAAGTACCTCGCCAGATAGTCGACAACCGAGTCAACAAGCTCAGGGGAGCCCATCGAAGGCTTCGCAATCCCGACACGAACGCCAGTTGGATCTGCGACTGACACCCATTGTCCCGACACTCCGGACCACTCGATCTCAGCTCCCGATTGCACGTGGAACCCGTAGGCCTCCCCGCGCTTGGGAAGACCCGTTGCAACGAGGCCTGCTGCCGTGCCGACGATGCAGCCCCAGTCGCCCTTGCGGTGGGGCGACTTCCCGACGAGGCCGGCGAGCACGCCAATCTCGGCGGCGTTGAACTCCTCATTCGCTTTGGCCGAGGCGAGCTGAAGCACGGTCTGCCGCGGGCTCATCCGGCGTAGTCCGTGTTGTCGAAGGCCACGTCCGCGCCAAGGTCGTCCATCGCCTTGTCGAGCTTGCTCTTGACCTCATCGGTCGGACCCTCGTACCCGTCGACCAGGATGATGGTGCTCAGCTCCCAGGACCAGCCCTTCACGCCCATGTCGCTCTCGCGCATCGGAAGGTCGGCCTGCTGATCCTCCGGCGTCCGATACGTATGGACCCCAACCCACCCGGCCGCGTCCGAGAGGCTGTCGGTTGGGCACGAGTCCAAGCCGTAGTCGACGTAGCCATCCTCGTCGTCGGTCTGGCAGACCTTCAGACCAGCAGAGGAGAAGGCCTGCTTGATCGCCTCGTTCGCCTCGGCAGGCGTCGGCGCGTCGGCGGCGGCGACCGGATCAGTTGTCGGGGTCGGGCGAGTCGTGGTCGTTCTCTCAGAGCTGGCCTCAGACCCACCGCCTGACCCACAACCGACCAGCACCATCCCGGCCAAGCCGAGCGCGATCAACTTCCTCACAGACCTTCTCCCTCCGTCGATGGCCTCTGAGAGTAGTGCCGTGATTCAGCGTCGGCGCTCTAGTTTCATCGGCTTCATAACGGTCGACTGTCCGAATGGCCCTGGCCGACCAACGCACCCCAGCCCAGGAGGAGTTGGGCAAGCGCGTGCGAGCACGGCGGAAGGAACTGGGCCTATCGCAGATCGGCCTCGCAGAGGTGTGCGGGCTCCACTTCACGTTCATCTCGACTGTTGAGCGCGGCGAGCGGAACCTTTCCCTCGCATCGCTACTTGCCATCGCCGATGGTCTCGACGTCGACCCAGCCGAGTTCGTTCGAGGACTCCGCCGCTCGCCCTGAGTACGGTCTGACGATGGTCCAGATCGCAGTCAGTGGAGTGATCGGATTGCTCGGCATCGCGGCGGGTTGGCTCGGCGCAACGGCAATCGAGCGACGGCGGCAACTTGGCACACAGCGAGAGGCTGCATTCGCCAAGCTCGTCGGATCGATCGCACGGAGCGCCCGAGGTGAAGACGCTCACGCGGAGGCCGCGCAAGCGAAGGCGCTGCTCCTTGTGTGCTGCGAGGCCGAGACTGCCGAGAAGGTCCGAGCGGCTTCGGATGCTTGGTTCCGAGGGTCTGACCCCGCGGTGCCACCAGCGATGGTGGGCATCGTGAACGACCTCAGATCGAGCCTGCGCCTCGATCCTCTTGGCGAGGATCTGGTCATGAGCGTCCTCTATGGCAGACCCGAGGATCGAGCCTGACCGGCACGCAGAGCGCTACCCCCGTCCCGAGACCCAGGCGCGGATCTCGGCCTCGACCCAGAGTCGGCAGCGACCTCGACTGACAACGGGCTCCGGGAAGTCCTCGTACCGGGACTGGTACACGCTGACGCCGTTCGGGTTCGTCAGCCCCAGGATCTCTGCCACCTGGGCGGGGTCCACGAGTTCGTCGACGTCGATCTTCCGGCCCATGCTCTCGACCATAGTTGACTTTCTCAACACACGCCACTAGAGTTGAGAAAGTCAACAGAAGAGTGGTCCCGGCGGTGCACCAACACCCCGGGACCCGGCCAGTACCCCCAAGGAGGGACTGACATGGATCACCGTACCAACGCGCGCCACGACGAGCCCCGTAGCGAAATGCCCCTACCCATCAGGAGCTTCCAGGGCGACCTACGACCCTCGACCGGATGGGGCCATGACGCCTCGCTTCCGGGCCTCCCGGACCCAACGGTGCACAGCCGAGAGGGCGACGTCGTTCGCCGACGCGAGAGCCTCGGCGGGACTCTGCTCGTTGTAGAGCACGGCAGTCGCCCACGCAGCCGCGACGGCCTCGTAGAAGGCATCCGGCCGCGGGGACTGGTCGACACCCTCGATCCGATAGGCGCGCTCGATCGTCAACGGGGTGTGAGCGAACAAGCTCCAGTCGATCTCGGCCTCGGTCGGGGCGAAGTCGAGGTCGCCCCGGGGTACTCCGTCGCCCCGAGTGGCCTTTACCTCCCGGGCGACAACCGGATGATTCAGGGCGTCTTCGAGTCGTCCGAGGGGCAGCTCTCGAAGATTGGTCGCGGAGACGGACTCGTCATCATCAGCCAGGACTGCAAGACCGGTGATGGTGATGCGTCGGCCAACTGCGTTCAGCCGCACCCTGACCTCGAAGTGGTCAGGACGAGCCCAGAGAATCCAGTCGTTCTTGCCGAAGGCGAGCACCCATCCGAGGGGCTCGGGAATCGCGATCGAGACCGTCTGGCCGGTGCCGGGGGTGCGAGTTCGTCGAGCCATGACGGCGAGCCTACGCGCTGGGATATGTCTGTGCATAGCCATATGCCTAGGATGGTCTGGTCGTGCAGCCCCGTACCCATCCAACCGCTGACCGAGGTCAACTCGGGCTCCGCCGAATCGAGGACCACGCGCGCGCTGAGGAACTTCCGTTCGACGGCGGCACGACGGTCTGGCATGCAGCAGCTCCGGACCCGTCTGGACGCCAACTTCACCGATCTGGCTGCACAGTGCTGGCGTGTTGGCGGAACAAGTCCGCGACCCCTGCCGATCTCCTTCTGGCTGGTCCTGAGGCACTCCGGGTGGCTGCGGTGAGGCGCGCCCACGCCACCATCCCCGAGGCCATCGCACTGATCGCCTCCCACTTCATCGCGACGAGGGAGATCGAGGAGCAGGCCAACGCTCGCATGCTCGCCGAGATCGGCCGCTTCTGCGCCTACCTCGAAGCGCTCGGCCTCGACGCGCTGGACGCGGTGACCGAATCCCAGGTCCGAGACTTCGTTGCTCAACCCATTCAGAGGCGCGGGGGCCTCTGGGACGAAGCTTCGATCTCGACCAAGCACACGCGACGGTCGGCAGTGAGGCTGCTCTTCCGCACGGCCCGCTCACTTCACCTTGCGACGAGCGACCCGAGCATCGATGTGGACCTGCCTCCTCGATCGAGTCGGAAGACCCGGCCGCTGACCGACGACGAGGAGGCACTCGGACGCATCTGGGCGCAGCCGACCCTCAACTCGACTCGACACCCCGCCGCGTGGGCGCTCGCCCAGGCAACAGCCACCTCGTCGGAACTGGCGGCCCTTCGGGTCGGAAACCTCGACCTGGACAACCAGCGGGTGTGGATTCAAGGCAACGAGAACTCTCGCAACCCACGGTGGGGTCAACTCACGGAGTGGGGGGTCCAACGGATCGAGGCACGACTCGAAGCCATCGGCGACGCGCCAGATCGACCCCTCGTGACGGATGCGCTCGCGAGCCGCAACTCCGCACAGGTGTCCGCGACCACCGCGATCAGCGAGATCCTCCAGGCTGCCGGTCTGAGCCAGGAACCGGGAATCGTCCCCTCGTCGCTTCCCGCTTGGGCGGGACGCAAGGTGATGGAGGACACCGAGCGCATCGACCTTGCGGCCGCCGCGCTCGGTGTTCGTAGCCTCGACCAAGCCCTCGACATCATCGGGTGGGAATGGTGACCTCGGCCCCGGCGCTGCCATTCAAGCGCCCGCCCAGGCCCCGCGGACGCGACATCGACCGGCTCGGACTCGTCGAACTCCTTCACGACTTCGTTCGGTCGGATGCTCTCATCGAGCTGTGCGAGACGCTCCCGCACCTTCCTCGCGAGGACGAGGGCGTCTCGGTCCGACCCGTCGGCCGACGCCCATACTTCCCTCCCGAGGCGATGGTCCTGTTCGGCGTTCTGACGTCACAGATCCATGGCGATCGCAACGTCGAGCGGTTCCTACGTGACCCTCACGTGTGGGAGCCGGTACGAGCACACCTCGCTCCCCTGTTCCCCCAATACGCCGGGCTCGCCCCAGGCGCGCCCGGCCCCAACCGGTCACAGTTCATGCGCTGGTACTCCAAGATCGCTGAGGAGCCCGAGCTGCTCTCGACGTTTGCTGCGAGCTTCCAGGCGTCCGCGATCCACCTCGCCCGCTCGATGGACCTGTTCGATCCCGAGCGGCGCTCGCCAAGCCGTCCCGACATCCGAGACACCATGATCGGCGACGGGACCATCCTGAAGTCGCGCTTCCGCGCCGCTCCCGGGGAGAAGCAGGTCGACCGGGAGACCGGAGAACTGGTTCCGCGTCGCTTCGATCCCGACGCCACGTTCCAACACCGAAAGGGCGACGACGAGCTGATCCGACTCGATGTCGCCGGGTCGAACTTCGGCTTCCTCCACGGCACCACTGGCGAGCCCGGCGAATCGATCGTCGTGTCGATGTTCCACGTACCGCAGGGCAAGGGCAACAGCGAGGCGAAGTCAGCGATGGAACAACTGCTCCACCTCCGCGACCACGGCCTTCCGGGTATCAGCCACCTGCTCTACGACAAGGCCATGCGAGGCACCCACATCGACCGCGCCTTCGCCCACGGCATCTACCTCCACGCAAAGGTGTCGAAGGTCGCCGGAGGCAAGACCAAGGAACGGATGATCGACGCCCAGGTCGAAGCCAGGCGGGGAACTGATGTTGTTGGGACCGTCGACATCGTCGCCGTCGGCGGCGCAGCCCACATCCGAGTTCCCATCGCAGACCAGCTCGAACTCATCCAGCTCGATCCCCGGCAGGTTCGCGAGCGCCTGAGCCGTCGTACCGGAGCGCTTCGGGTGTACCGCGACTACGCGATCCCTGACGACATCCGAGTCCCTGAGCGACTTCGGGGAGCCATCGTGACCGTGCGCCACACCAGCAACGAGGACGACGAACAGCGCGGCCTGAAGCGAACCGAGGTGCTGCGCGTTATCGCCGAGACCCACGACGACTGGACCGTTGCTGCGCAGCGCAGTCGTGCCGAGTCGCTCAACGCGCAGATCAAGAACCGGTGGCAGGACAAGCGAGCCCCCGCAGTCGGCAAGGAACGTCAGCTCCTCCGACTGCTGTTCGCCGGGCTCGCCATCAACTTCCAAGCCGTGACCACCTACGACCGCAGGACCATGCGGGTCGAGGCAGCGCCACCACCTGAACCCGCCGCGGCCTGAGCGTCCCTGAACCAGCCCACTCGAAGGGCTGGCTTCAGCGCGTCCGGCTCCCAATCAGCGCGCCCGCGACGGCTCGATCGCTACCAATGCGGCGGTTCGAGGGACGGCAACTACCGTCGGACCGAGGTGGTCGGCCGCTGCGGCGCTTTACGCGCCACAATCCGCGCCGTCCCCCGGGCCGCTAGCTCAATTGGCAGAGCATCGGACTTTTAATCCGCTGGTTCCGGGTTCGATCCCCGGGCGGCCCACCAGACCCCACCACGTCGGAATCGAGGTGGACCATCCATACCGTGGGCTCATGGCCTCTTCCACTCCTCCCGCTTCTCACGCCCACCTGCTCGAGCAGCCGCTGATCGCCCACCTCGGGACGGTTCGCCCGGACGGGTCGCCGCAGGTGAGCGAGATGTGGTTCGACTGGGACGGTCAGGTCGCCCGGTTCACGCACACGACGAAGCGGCAGAAGTTCAAGAACTTCGAGCACGAGCCGCGGGTGGCGTTCTCCATCGCCGATCCTGACGACCCGTACACGTTCCTCGAAGTGCGGGGCGCCGTCGAGTCGATCGAGCCTGATCCGAACGCCGACTTCTACGTGAGCCTCCAGAGGGCCTACGGCCTGCAGATCGGCCGGGGCGATGCCGATGTCCGCGTCGTGATCACGATCCGCCCGACCGGCTTCGTCGGCGTCACCGGCGGGCAGACCGAAGCCGAGCAGGCCGCCTCCAAGCACTGATCCGTCCTGGCGCCGGTACGCCGGTTGTCGCTCCGAAGCGAACCAGCGGACTGCCACGAGCTCCCGGTGCCGTCACCTCGTGGCGACGCGGTTGACCGGTTCGGCCGACGGCTTCGATGTGCTGTTCGGTCTCTGCAACGCGACCCGCGGCGTCCGCCCAGCGCCGAGGTGCTCGAGCACGAGGCCTCGGCGAGCGCCTGCTCACACCGTGGTCGAAAACGAGTCGAACGGAAGCTGCGAGACCGAAGTCGATGGTCCACCCGTGCTGAGGAGGGCGAGCAGCTCCGTGACCTCGCTTGGCGACAGCTCACCCGCGACCCGCGTGAGGAGCGCCCCGAACTCGGCGCCACCGTCGGTGCGGCGGGCGAGGCGTTCAAGATCCGGCAGCAGCCCGAACTCGCGATCGAGGATCGACGAAACGCGACCGAAGAACAGCCGCAGCGCGACCCACTTGGCCAGTGCGAGCAGCTCGTCTGGGCCGTAGTGGAGCTGGCACCCCGGCGTTCCGTTCGAAACCTGCAGCTGCAAGCGGTAGGTGTTGTCGAAGCGCTTCAGCGCGCGCGGGCTGAGTCGGAGCACCGACACGATCTGCAGCTCGGCGTTCCGTACTTGCTCGGAGTTGATCGAGAGCAGGTCGGCTCGCCGTTCGCGAACGGCGATTCGCAGCTCTCTCACGTTGCCGGCGACGTCCAAGGTGTTCAGCCCTGCCGATCGTCGCACCTCGGTCAATTCGCCAGGATTGGCGAGGTCGATGCCCTTCAGGCGCCGGACCATCGCATCGACCACCGCAACGTCGACGCTGGCCTGGGACTCGCCGACGAGCAGCCGGCCGACCGGGGGTGAGCCCACTCCATCGAGGACAACCGTGAGCTGGAAGATGCGCTCGAGGAAATCGCGACCGATGTTCGCGGCCCGCCTGGGATCGAACTGGTCGATCGAGCGCCGCACCTCCTCGAGCGACGACTCGATCGCCCCGACGACGACATCCATGTCCACGCCGAGGACGAACACGATCGACTGGTCCTCACGTCGGCTGAAGATCTCCGTGACCGTGGCCAGCGCCTCGACGATGACACCCGGTTGGCACCGGTCCAGGTCGTCCAAGAACACCACGACGGTGCGCTTCCCGCGGCCGGTGAGCGTGTCGATCAAGCACTCAACGTCTCGTTCCGCGGCGTCGGTGATGCCGAGCGCGTCGTCGTAGCGCCTCGTGCCAGACGCCCGCGCGACCGCACGCTCGAACGGCGCCGTGATCACACCGAGGTACGCCGCAGAGACCGCAACCGCTGCGGCTGCCGCACCGGATCCGGAGAGCAGCCACCAGTCGGAGCTGCCCCGCAAACCCTCAGCAACCGCCCGGCACAGATAGGCCAGTCCCACGAGGACCACGCACCCACCGCACACGAGCTTCGCCACACCGACACGGCGCCGCTCGAGCCGCACACGAAACCAAGCACGCCGGAGGAAGCCCCCGCTGTCGGCCTGTCCAGCGCGGTACATGGCCCGAGCCAGGCCGACCCACAGCGCATCGCGCCCCTGGTGCCTCCATGCGTCGAACCAGACGGGAAGCCAGCGCTGTCCCCCATCGCCAGCAGCGAGCCCGCGTCGCAGCTGCAGCATGGTCGACGACTTTCCAGCTCCCCACCGGCCGGCGATGGCGACCGTCAGGGGGAATCCCGTTCCCGGGTCGTTCAAGACACGGACGATCCCGTCGACGAGCGGTTCGTGGCCGAGCCGATCCACCTCCGTGGGCCGATCGGGGCTGAAGGCGTACAGCGAACCAGAACGGTCGTCCCGAGGCACGCTGTCGCCGTTCGAGCTCTCGGTGCGCCAGCCGCCGAACCAAGACCCGATCGCACCGAGGAGGGCGGTGATCACGGCCACGGGCCACGCGAGGCATCCTCGTCCGGCGGGACTCGGGGCAGGCTCGTGTGCCAGACCGCCGAATCCTGGGCCTCCTGGCGGTGGAGGCGGTGGAGGCGGTGGAGGCGGTGGAGGCGCCCCAACCGCTCCAACCGCCGGCGGTCGAGAGGCGGTGGACCCCGCCGTGTTCTCGGCGAACGGAGATCCGGTCTCCCCCTTCGGGGGGAGATACGTACGTTCGCCGGGGGCGACCACGGTCCCGTGGTCCATCGGCGGCGGCGGGATCGGCTCCGATGCCACCGGCGATGCGGCCTCCGCATGCCTTCTCGGCTGGTCACCCTCTGGAAACCCGGTGTCGGTCAGCCACCCCGGCAGCGGGTGCGACACTGGGCCCGCCGTACTCGATCCGCCACGCCAGAGGGTGCCCGGTGCGATGACGCTGGCGTCGCGGCCGGTCGACCAGTACCCGGTCACATCGTGGACGTCGTCGCCCACAAGGAGGGCGGTCGGCGGGATGTGCAAGCGCTGCTGTGCGGCCTGGAGCGCCGTCCCGATGTCGAGAGCGCTCGGGAGACGTTCGGCAGGATCCTCCGCAAGACCCGCCGCGATCGCCTCTGCGGCCTCCGACGTGAGGGAGTCCACGTCGACCAGCTGGTCCGAACCTCCCGGATCGGGACCGAGGCGCCGGCCAGAAGCGTCCACGGGGAAGGGATGGCGACCAGTGGCAGCGAGGTAGAGGGTGACGCACAACGCGTAGACATCGGAACGTACAGACGACTGCGATCCGCCGAGGATCTCCGGCGCAGCGAACGCCGGCGTGTAGCCGAGCGTCGTCTCCTGCAGGCCGTGTGAGATCCCGAAGTCCGCGAGCACGACATCGTCGTACCGGGTCAAGAACACGTTCGCCGGCTTCACATCGCCGTGGATGACCCCGTGCTGGTGGGCGGTCTCCAGGGCGCCGCTCAGCTTGATGCCGATGTCCAGCAGGGACCCCTCCCGAAGAGGACCCTCCCGCTGGATCAGGCCACCCAGATCACCACGGGGGTAGAAGGGCATGGTCAAGTAGGCGCGGCCATCGGCAAGCCGGCCGATCGAGAACACCGACGCGATGTGCGGGTGCTCTCCAAGGCGGCCGAGGGTGCGAGCCTCGGAGCTCAGCTCGAACGGAACGTCGCGATCGATGACCTTCACGGCGACGAAGCGGTCGAACGCGTCGTCGAAGGCGCGGTACACCGACGCGGCACCGCCACGAGCGATCAGTTCGAGCCCGCTGAGCCCGGGAATCGAGACCTGATCGCCTTCGCCGCTCACCGCCACACCCCTCCCCGGCACGAACCTTAGCGGCACCGTGGATCCGCCCCTGCCGGCACGAGGGGCCGCTCAGGTGCCCGATCGGACCATCGGCACGGGCCCGAGTCGGGCTACCGCGTCGCTCGCTTCTCCTGCTGGAAGGCGTCTTCGTCGAGGCCTTGGCGCCAGTAGCCGGAGATCGACAGGTCGTCGCCGGTGAACCCGCGCTGCTCGGTGAGGTGCTTGCGGATGGCTTGGACCTGGCGGAGCTCGCCGTGGACGAAGGCCTGCACCCGCCCCGCAGGAAGGGAGAGGTCGCGCACGGCGTCGACCATCGACGTGGCGTCGCGGTCGGCGAGCACCCAGCGGACCGCGGCGGAAGGAGGAAGGTCGAGGTACGACGCCTCCTCCTCATCGTGCGCCCACAACACCGCCAGCACCACAGCACCAGCCGGGAGCGCCTCGACGGCGGCGGCGATGGCCGGGAAGGCGGCCGGGTCACCCACGAAGAGGTGGGCATCGGCCGACGGGTCGGGCGCGTAGCCACCGCCTGGACCTCGGAGGCTGGTGCGGTCGCCGGGGCGGGCACCGGCAGCCCACGGACCGGCGATGCCGGCGTCGCCGTGCTGGACGACGTCGATCCACAGCTCGGCGGCCGCGGCGTCGTACCGGCGCACCGTGTAGGTGCGGACCGCGGTCCGGCCCTCGCCACCGCCGTCGACCGAGGGCAGGGGGAAGAGGATCTTCACGTACCGGTCGGTGGAGTCGTTGTGCTGGTAGGCGGCGATCCCCGGACCGCCGAGCACCACCCGCACCATGCGAGAGGTGAGCACCTCGGTGCGGAGGACCTCGAGGTCGATGGCCGGCCGGGTCGGCCGACCGCCGCGCTCGCCACCCGGACCGCGGAAATCGCTGGGACCGCGGCCGACCATCGGGGCGGTCATGCGATCACCCGCTTCTCGAAGCCGCGGATGCCCTGCCAGAGGAAGAAGGCGCCGAAGGCGATCAGCGCCGGGTACACGGCCAGCAGGCTCATGTGCGGGCTGGTGGTGACGGCGGCACGGAACCCCTCGCACACGTAGACCAGCGGGTTCACGAGGATCACGGTCTGCAGCCACGTGATGGGGGCGAGCGAGCTCCACGAGTAGTAGGTGCAGCCGAGGAAGGTGAGCGGCAGGACGATCGTGCCGAACAGCATCGGCACGGTGCGCGGGTCGAACTTGGTGCCGAGGAACAGCCCGAGGCTCGAGCACGCCACCGCCGAGAGCGGCACGAGCGTGAGCAGGATCCACCAGGTGATGTGCAGGTGGACCGGGTTCACGGGCACGACGGCGGCGATCGGGAACACGATCAAGGCGGCGAGCAGCCCCTGGAGGGCGCCGGCCACGACCTTCTCGAACGCGACCATCGGAATCGGCAGCGGCGCCAGGACCCGGTCCTCGATCTCCCGCGTGTACCCGAACTCCTGCACCAGCGGCAGGGCGACGGCCTGGATGCCCTGGAACATGATCGCCAGCCCGAGCACGCCGGCCACGAGGGTGGTGGCGAAGGCGCTGCCCGCCGCGCCGTCGGGCCCGTTGCCGATCTGCGGGAAGACGTAGGTGAACACGAACACCAGCAGGAACGGCTGGATGAGGGTGCGGGGGATGAACTCCTTCAGGTTCTTGCGCAACACGACGGCGTCGCGGCGCAACATGGCGAAGAAGGTCTTGGTGAGCGTCGGCTCCAGCGCCGGATGCGCGCCGGAGGCCGGGGACAAGGACGGGGTGGTGGCGGTCATCAGTCCCGCAGCTCCTTTCCGGTGAGGTGGATGAAGACGGTCTCGAGGGTCGGTTCGGCCACTCGGAGGTCGGTGATGGCGACGCCGGCGTCGGCCGCCGCGGCGACCAGCTCGGAGACGACGTGGCCGTCGGTGGTGACGGCGATCTCCAGGGCGTCGCCGTTGCGGTGCGCGGCCGTCACGCCGCCGACGTCGGCCCGGACGCGCTCGGCGAGGGCGTCGAGGTCACCCGTGGCCGACATCGAGACCATGGTGTCGGCGCCCACCTGGCGCTTCAGGCCATCCGGCGTGTCCAGGGCCAGGACCCGGCCGTGGTCGATGATGGCGATCCGGTCGCAGAGCTCGTCGGCCTCCTCCATGTAGTGGGTGGTGAGGAGCACGGTCTGGCCATCGGCGTTGAGGTCCTGGACGATCTCGTAGAGGGCCAGGCGGCTCTGCGGGTCGAGCCCGGTGGTGGGCTCATCGAGGAACAGCACGGCGGGCCGGTGCATCACGGCCCGGGCGAGCATCAACCGCTGGGCCATGCCGCCGGAGAGGGCGGCCACCGGTGCGGTGGCGAAGCGGTTGAGCTTCATCCGGTCGACGAGGCGGGTCGCCTCCTCGGACGCCATCGCGTTCGGCATCCCGAAGAACCGGCCGTGGAAGAACAGGTTCTCGAACACGGTGAGGCTGCGGTCCAGGGTGTTGCTCTGCGGCACGACGCCGATGTAGCGCCGCACCTGTGCCGGCTTGGCGGCGACGTCGATGCCGGCGATGGTGGCGGCGCCGGCCGTCGGGATCACCCGGGTGGTGAGCATCCCGGCGGTGGTGGACTTGCCGGCGCCGTTGGGGCCGAGCAGGCCGAAGATCTCGCCGCGGTGCACGGCCAGGTCCAGGTCGATCACGGCCTCGACGCCGCCGGGGTAGGTCTTGCTCAACCCGGTGGTGCGGATGATCTCGTCGTTCGGGTCGATGGCCGATCGCCGCTCGGTGGCGGTCGGCTCGGTGGTGGTGGTCATCAGCTGCCCTCCTCGGCGAGAAGGTCGTCGGCCCGAGCTGCAAGACGGTCGAGGTAGCCCTCGAACGCCGCCAGCTCGTCGGCCGTGAAGATCTGGGTGAGCGACGCCGAGGTGGCGTCGGCGACGGCTTCGAGCTCGGTGCGGACGGCGTGGCCCTTGGGCGTGAGGTCGATGCGCTGCACCCTGCGGTCGCGGTCGTCGCGGGTGCGGGTGATGAGGCCCTCGGCCTCCATCCGGTCGAGGTGGCGGAGCACGGTCGGCCCCTGGATGTGCATGCGGTCGGCGAGCTGGCGCTGCGACAGCCCCGGCTCAGCCGCCACGATGCGGGCGATGATCACGGCCGACAGGGTGGAGCCGTTGGCCGCCATCTCCCGCTCGGCCACGGCACGGGCCGCCTTGGCCGTCATGCCCAGGCGCCGGCCGATCGCCATCTCCCGGCCCGGTGTCGCCTCCATGCCCAGAGACGGTAGCAAGCAAATCGTTTGTTTGCTATCTAATTGCGTCCGCTTCGCCGTCACACACCCGAACTAGTGTTCGGTTCCCGATCAGAGGAGCCCACCCGTGCCCAACGCCACCCAGACCCGCGACTTCCGCATCCGCCTGAAGGCCGCTCGCCAAGGAGCCGGCTTCACGCCCGGTGACCTGGCCGACGAGCTCGCCGCCTGCGGCAAGGACATCACCGTCGACGACATCGTCAACTGGGAGAACGGCAAGGACGCGCCCAAGGCCTGGGAGGACCACATCGTGGTGGCCGCCGAGATCCTCCTCGGCGCCGACGGCCAGCTCACCGAAGCCCTCGGCTGGTAGGCCGGGCTACGGTCCGGTCGGGCCGACGTCGACGATCGAAGGGACCAGCCATGCCGCTCGAGGGCGAGTACGAACCGGGCACGTGGGACATCGCCCGCAAGCAGGTCGAGCTGTTCGAGTCCACCGACGGCGCCGAGGGCACGGTCCTCAACGGCGCACCGTGCATCATCCTCACCAACGTCGGCGCCAAGAGCGGCAAGCTCCGCAAGAACCCGCTGATCCGCGTCACCGACGGGACCAACTACGCCGTCCTCGGATCCATGGGCGGGGCGCCGAAGTCGCCCAACTGGGTCACCAACATCCGCACCAACCCGCTGGTCGAGCTCCAGGACGGGCCGGTGAAGAAGGACTACCTGGCTCGCGAGGTCGAGGGCGACGAGCGCACCGAGTGGTGGGCCCGGGCCACCGACGCCTGGCCCGCCTACGACGACTACCAGGCCAAGACCGAGCGGGTCATCCCGGTGTTCGTCCTCACGCCGGTCGACTGACCCGCCACCCCGCCTCGAACGCCCCGCGGGCCGGGTTCGACCAGCGGCAGCGAAGGCTCAGGAGGCCCGGTAGACGAAGCCGACCGCGCCGTTGGTGATGGTGAGGGTGTCACCTTCGACCGTGTAGCCGACCTCGCCGTCGAGCACCTTCACGACCTGGGTCTCGAGCTCACCGGCCGGACCGGTGCACGCCATCTTGGTGAGGGCGATGGGCGAGAAGGTGAGGGTGGTGCCGGCGGTCTCGACCGTGCCCGAGCCGCGGTTGCAGCCGGCGAAGACGCCGACGATCCCCTCCTCGTCGATGGTCAAGGTGGGCGGGTCGGACGCCGCGCCGGCGGGGAGCGACGCGACCGCGTCATCGGCGATGGTGCTCTCGAGCGTCCAGGTGGTGCCGGTGAGGGGCGAGGCCGCCACGGCCTCGAGCGTGATGGCCACGTCGCCGGACGTGAGGGTGAGCGTGGCGCCGCCGTCGAGGCCCTCGGCAGCCATGCCCTTGGTGAGCAGGCCGGTGATCCACGCGTCCTGGGCCGTGTGGGCCTCGTCGCAGGCCATCATCGTGGCGGCCGGGGCGCCGGTCCACGCCAGGACGCGGTCGTCGATCGAGAACCCCGAGCTCATGGTGTTGCAGCCGGCGTTGACCGACAAGGTGCCGCCGTCGAAGGTGAACGTCAGCTCCGAGTCGGGGGCCAGGTCGTATCCCGTCACCTCGGAGGAGACGAAGGCGCCGTGGAGGTCGTCCACGTCGCCCGACGTCGTCGTGGTCGCCTTCGGATCGGTGGTCGTGGCCCTCGCCTTGGTGGTGGTCGTGGCGTCGCCGCCCTTGGCGTCGCTGCTGCCGCACGCGCCCAGCAGCAGCGCCGCCGCGACCACCGCACCCACCGCGGCGCTGCCACGCACCCGCCGAACCGCCCCTGTTCCCCCAACCTGGTTCTGCCTCATCCGGGTGACCCTACGCCTCCAAGGACTAGAAATCGGGTGTGCACGAACCGCTGCCGTTCGACGAGTCGCAGACGCCGGTCTCGACCGGCGAGCTGCCGAGCCTGCTCGAGGTGGAGCAGTTCCTGCACGAGGCCTACGGGCACTACCGCTCCGATCACGACGGCGCGGTCGCGGACTACATCCCGGCGCTCGCCGAGGTCGACCCGGACCTGTTCGGCGCGTGCATCGCCGGCGTCGGCGGCAACCTCGCCGAGGTCGGCGACGCCCTCCACCCGTTCTCCCTCCAGAGCATCTCGAAGGCCTTCGTGTTCGCGCTCGTGTGCGATGCCCTCGGCCACGCCGAGGTGCTCGACAAGATCGGCGTCAACGGCACCGGCCTCCCGTTCAACTCGGTGATGGCCATCGAGCTCAACCGCGACCGGACGATGAACCCGATGGTGAACGCCGGTGCCATGGCGACCACGAGCCTCGTGCCCGGCGACACCGCCGAGGACAAGTGGGAGTTCATCCGCACCGGCCTGTCGCGCTTCGCCGGCCGGGACCTGCTGATCGACGAGGAGGTCTACGGCTCCGAGACCAAGACGAACCTCCGCAACCAGGGCATCGCCCACCTGCTCGACGGCTACGGCCGGATGTACTTCGACCCCGATGCCGCCACCGACGTCTACACGCGCCAGTGCTCGCTGCTCGTCTCCGCCCACGACCTGGCCGTGATGGGTGCGACGCTCGCCGACGGCGGCGTCAACCCGATCACCGGCGAGCGCGCCGTGCAGGCCCGCACCTGCAAGCGGGTCCTCGCCGTCTTGGCCACCGCCGGCCTCTACGAGCGCTCGGGCGACTGGCTCTACGAGATCGGCATCCCGGGCAAGAGCGGGGTCAGCGGCGGGATCGTGGCCGTCGCTCCGGGCAAGGGCGCCATCGGCGTGTTCTCCCCCAAGCTCGACGCCGCCGGCAACAGCGTCCGAGGCCAGCGGCTCGTGAAGAACCTGTCGCAGCGGCTCGGCCTCAACCTCTTCGCCTCAGCGCCGGTCGGATGGACCGGCACCCTCCGGGCCCACACGGCCCACGCCTTCAGCGCTCCGACACCCGGAAGCGACTGATCGATGCGGCCGGCGGGACCCGCACCTGACGAGGACGACGACCAAGACGGCGCGAGCCGGACGATCCGCGAGCCGTCGCTCCTCGACGCGCTCATCCCCCTCGGTGCGCTCGTCGTCTTGATCGGCGGATCGCTCCTGCTCTTCGGGCTCGATGCCCTCGACGGGCCGATCCAGGTCGCGCTGATCCTCTGCTGCATGGTCGCCGCCCTGGTGGCGATGAAGAACGGCTACCGGTGGGCCGACGTCGAGGTCAGCAGCCAGGCCGCCATGTCCTCGATCACCAGCGCGGTGTTCATCCTCCTCGCCGTCGGCGCGCTCATCGGGACGTGGAACCTGTCCGGCACGATCCCGACGCTCGTGTACTACGGCATCCAGGTGCTCTCGCCGAGCTGGTACTACCTGGCCACCGCGCTCATCTGCGGTGCCATCGCCTTGTCCATCGGCAGCTCGTGGACCACGGCGGGAACGATCGGGGTGGGGCTGGTCGGCATCGCCACGATGCTCGGGGTCTCGCCGGAGATCACGGCGGGCGCCGTGATCTCCGGCGCCTACCTCGGCGACAAGACCTCGCCGCTGTCGGAGACGACGATCCTCACCGCCCAGATGGTGAAGGCCGACCTCTACGACCACATCCGCTCCCAGGTCTGGACGTCGATCCCGGCGTTCGCCATCGCCTGCACCGGCTTCTTGCTCCTGGGCCTGTTCGGCCCGGCCGTCGACGACACCGTCCGCACCACCATCGAGCTGAACGAGCTCGACCGGATCTACCGCATCACGCCGCTGAACCTGCTGCCCCTCGCCCTGCTCGTCTACCTGTCGATCAAGAAGGTCCCGGCACCGCTCGCCCTGCTCGGCTCGGCGCTGTTCGCCGGCGTGACCGGCGCGATCCTCCAGCCGGACGTGATGGCCGACTTCGTCCACGGCATCGGTTCGACCCACGGCCCGGTGATCGGGTCGATCCAGGCCGTGTGGCAGGCGATGGCCACCGGCTTCTCGATCGACAGCGGCATCCCCGACATCGACGCCCTGCTCTCCCGCGGCGGCATGGCCGGGATGCTCCCCACGCTCTGGATCATCATCGGCGCCGTCACGTTCGGGACCCTGCTCGAGGAGCTCGGCCTGCTCGACCGGCTGATCGAACCGCTCTTCGACGCAGCCAAGACGACCGGCCGCCTGTTCCTGTCCGTCTTCGCCTGCGCCTTCGGTCTCAACCTGGTGGCGGGCGACCAGTACATCGCCCTGGTGCTGCCGACCCGCCTGTTCCGCTCGGAGTTCACCAAGCGGGGCATCGGGCCCACGAGCCTGTCTCGACTCGCCGCCGACAGCGGGACGGTCACGTCGCCCCTGGTGCCGTGGAACTCGTGCGGCGCCTTCATGGGCGCGGTGCTCGGGGTCTCGACGCTGTCGTACCTGCCCTACGCGCTCTTCTGCATCGCCAGCCCGGTGCTCAGCGTGATCTACGGCTTCACGGGCTTCAAGGTGGCCCGCGCCGGCCCTCCGGCCGCGGCCGACCCGCCCGCGGGACCAGACTCACCCTCGACGGCTTCCAACGGAGGCGAACCATGACCGACACCCATGTCCGACCCGAGACGGCGCACGAGGACGACAAGGTCACGCTCCCCACGCTCACGGCCATGGTCGTGGGCTCGATGGTGGGTGCCGGCGTCTTCTCGCTGCCCGCCCGCTTCGGCCGAGCGACCGGCGTCTACGGCGCCCTCGTCGCCTGGCTCGTCGCCGGCCTCGGGATGCTGATGCTCTGCTACGTGTTCCAGAACCTGGCGATGCGCAAACCCCACCTCGACGCCGGCATCTTCGCCTACGCCAAGGCCGGGTTCGGCGACTACGTGGGCTTCAACTCGGCGTTCGGCTACTGGGCGAGCGCCTGCGTCGGCAACTGCTTCTACTGGGTCTTCATCATGACGACGCTGGGCGCCACGTTCCCCAGCCTCGGCAAGGGCGACACGATCCTCGCCGTCGCCATCTCGTCGGCCGGCGTGTGGATCTTCCACCTCCTCATCGCCCGCGGCGTGAAGGACGCCGCCATCATCAACCGCATCGTCACGGTGGCGAAGGTGATCCCGATCGTCCTGTTCATCATCCTCGTCGCCATCGGCTTCGACTCGTCGGTGTTCCGAGACAACCTGTGGGGCGGGGAGCTCGGCTCGTTCTCGACGCTGATGGACCAGGTGAAGGCCACGATGATCGTCACCACGTTCGTCTTCCTCGGCATCGAGGGCGCCACCGTCTACTCCCGGTTCGCCACGAAGCGCGAAGACGTGGGCAAGGCCACGCTGATGGGCTTCTTGGGCGTGCTCAGCATCTTCTCGCTCGTCACGATCGTGTCCTACGGCGTGCTCCCCCGCGCCGACCTCGCCGGTGCCCGCCAGCCGTCGATGGGCACCGTGCTGGAGTCGGTCGTCGGCGGGTGGGGCTCGACGTTCATCAACATCGGTGTGATCGTCTCGGTCCTCGGCGCCTACCTCGCCTGGACGCTGATGTCGGCGGAGGTCATGTTCATCCCGGCCAAGAACGACGACATGCCCCAGTTCCTCCGCCGGGAGAACAAGGCCGGCACCCCCATCGCCGCGCTGATCATGACCTCGCTGCTCGTCCAGCTGTTCATCCTCGTCACCCTCACCTCCGACGACGCCCTCAACTTCATGCTCGACCTGTGCACGAGCCTGTCGCTGATCCCCTACTTCCTCGCCGCCGCCTACGCCTTCAAGCTCACCCGCAGCGGCGAGACCTACGACGTCGCCACCGAGGGCAGCCTGCGCCGGCGTCAACTCGCCGTGGCCGCGCTCGCGTCGATCTACACGCTGTTCCTCGTCTACACGGCAGGCGGCAAGTTCCTGCTGCTCAGCTGCATCATCTACGCGCCGGGCACCGTCTTGTACGTCATGGCCCGACGGGAGAACGGCCTGCTCGTCTTCAAGCCGCTCGAGCTCGCCCTGTGCGCCCTCCTCGCCGTCGGCGGCGTCGCCGGCGTGGCCGGTCTCGTCACCGGCGCCATCACCATCTAGCCCCTCCACCTGGAGCACCACCGATGACCGACACCACCGCCTCCGTCTCGTCCGCCGCCTCCGGCGTCCACTCCGAGGTCGGCCAGCTGCGCAAGGTCCTGGTGTGCACGCCGGGCCTCGGCCACGAGCGCCTCACCCCCACGAACTGCGACGACCTGCTGTTCGACGACGTGATGTGGGTGCAGAACGCCCGCCGGGACCACTTCGACTTCTGCGACAAGATGCGCGAGCGCGGCGTCGAGGTCGTCGAGCTGCACGACCTGCTCGCCGAGACGATGGACCTGCCCGCGGCCCGAGCCTGGCTGCTGGACCGCAAGATCATCCCGAACGAGGTCGGCCTCGGCCTCGTCGCCGAGACCCGGGCGTTCCTCGACGACCTGCCCAGCGCGGACCTGGCCCGCTTCCTCATCGGCGGGCTCGCCACCCAGGACCTGCCCGACGACCTGCGCCCCGGCTACGTCGCCCTCGCCCGGGAGTCCACCGGCGTGCGGGAGTACCTGATGCCGCCGCTGCCGAACATGCTCTACACCCGAGACACCACCTCGTGGATCTACGGCGGCGTCACCCTCAACCCGCTCTACTGGCCGGCCCGCCAGGACGAGACGCTCCTCATGAAGGCCGTCTACGGGTTCCACCCGGACCTGGTCGGGTCCACGGTGTGGTGGGGCGACCCCGAGGAGCACTGGGCGCTCGCCACCATCGAGGGCGGCGACGTCCTCGTCCCCGGCAACGGCGTCGTCATCATCGGCATGAGCGAGCGCACGTCGCGCCAGGGCATCACCCAGCTGGCCGCCGCGCTGTTCGAGCAGGGTGCCGCCGAGCGGGTCATCGTCGCCGGCATGCCGAAGCTGCGCGCCGCGATGCACCTCGACACGGTGTTCACCTTCGCCGACCGCGACGTCGCCACCGCCTACGCCGAGATCGTCGACGGCATCCACGCCTTCACCCTCCTGCCCGACGACAGCGACACCGGGGTCGAGGTGATCGACGAGAGCCGCTCGTTCGTCGACGTCACCGCCGACGCCCTCGGCATCGACGAGCTGCGCATCGTCAACAACGGCGGGTCGATCTACGACAGCGAGCGCCAGCAGTGGGACAGCGGCAACAACCTCGTCGCCGTCGCCCCCGGCGTGGTGTTCGCCTACGACCGCAACACCCACACCAACGCCCTCCTCCGCAAGGCCGGCGTCGAGGTCATCACCATCGTCGGCGCCGAGCTCGGCCGCGGCCGAGGCGGCGGCCACTGCATGACCGGCCCCATCTGGCGCGACCCGCTCCCGAGCTAGGCGCCCCACGCCGTCCGCCAGCCGGTCAGCGCTCGGCGAGGCCGGTGCGCGGGAGGAAGGTCCGCCCCGGTCCGGTCACTCGCTGGTGGGGCCTTCGAACACCGGGTCGCGCTTGTCGGTGTGGCTGGTGAGGCCCTCGCGAGCATCGGGGCCGGTGAAGCCGAGGAACTCGTAGGCCAGCGAGGCGTCGAGGATGGCCGCCTGCTCGCGGTACCAGTGGTTGAGCGTCTGCTTGGTCCAGCGGATGGCCGACTGAGCGCCGGAGGCCAGCTGGGTGGCCACGCCGAGGGCGCGGTCTTGGACCTGGTCGTCGTCGACGCAGATCGACACCAGGCCGATGCGCTCGGCCTCCTCGCCGCTGAGGGGATCGCAGGTGAGCAGGTAGTACTTCGCCTTGGCCATGCCGCACAGCAGCGGCCAGCAGATGGCGGCGTGGTCGCCGGCGGTCACGCCGAGGCGGGTGTGGCCGTCGATGATCTTGGCGTTGCGGCCCACCACCGACACGTCGGCCAGGATCGCCGCCACCAGGCCGGCACCGACCGCGGGGCCGTGCACGGCGGAGACGATCGGCTTCGAGCAGTTGATGACGTTGAAGACCAGGTCCCGGGCTTCTCGCATGATCCGCAGGCGGACCGCGGGGTCGCTCATGAGGTCGTCGAGGAGCTCGAAGCTGCCCCCGGCGGAGAAGCCCCTGCCGGCGCCGCGGATGAGGGCGACGTTGGTGTCGGGATCCCGGTCGACGGCCAGCCACACGTCGGCGAGCTGGCGGTGCGCCTCGTGACCCACCGAGTTGAGCCCGGGAGCGTCGAGGGTGACGCGCAGGACCTTCGGGGCGGGGCGGTCGAACGTGAGCGCATCGAAGGCGGCGTAGGGGTCGGTCATGTCCTGCATGGTGCCAGGTACGGGCATGATGGCTCCGTGGGAGGAGCCGGAGGAGCCGGAGGAGGCGCCGAACGCACGGTCGCCGTACGCCGCGTGCACCGGCGTGACTGGCTCTGGCTGACGCGCGCCGGTCTGGCCCCCGAGATGGCCGGCGTCCAGTACCACTGGGCGGAGCTGCCGCTGCAGCTGTACATCGCCCCCGCCCGGGGCACGGCGATCCGGCCCGGGCCCCGCTGCATCGTCGAGGTCGACGGGAAGCGGGCCGGCTACATCGGGCGGAGCCCCCTGTCGGGCAACCTCGAGTACTTCCTCGCGCCGTGGGCGCGCGGGGGCGGCACCGGCACCCGGGCGATCACCGAGTTCCTCCGCGACCACCGTCGGGACGACCGGAGCCGGGCGTTCTTCGTATCCCGCAAGAACGCCCGCAGCCGGGCGGCCCTCGACCGGGCGTTCGCGGCGTTGCGGTGGCACGAGGGCGAGGACTTCACCATCCGGAACGGCCGGATGGGCCAGCGGATCACCGTCAGAGCCGGAAGCCGACGGGTTCCCACCCAGCGTGACCGAACCGCGGTCGCGGCCGACGAAAACGGGGCCTGACGACCCAGGCGCGCCGGACAGGCCCTTCGGTACGGTCGCCCGACGCGCCGAGCGGCCACGGCGGTGCGGCCCACGCATGACCCCCTCCGACCCCTCCCCCGACCGTCCGGTCCGGCCCGACACCCGGTACGCGGCGCTCTACGCGTCGCTCGTCGAGGACGCGTTCGACTTCATGGTGACCATCCAGCAGGACTTCACGATCGGCTTCGTGAGCACCGGGATCGTCGAGCGGCTCGGGCGTCCGCTCGAGGCCTACGAGGGCGTGAGCGTGGCCGACTTCCTCCACCCCGACGACCTCGACCGGGCGCTCCTCCACATGGGCGGTTGGGACCACGGCCGCACACCCGGCGGCACCACGACGTTCCGGCTGCGCCACACCGACGGCGGCTACCGCGCCTTCGACGTGACCGCGGCGCGGGTGACCGACGGCACCGAGGACTACCTGGCGGTCTACTGCCGGCCGGTCGACTACCAGCTGGCCACCGACGAGGTCCTCAAGCAGCTGCTCCACAACGGCAGCCGCGCCGCGGCGCTCCGGCCCGTGCTCGACGTGTTCTCGTGGGAGGTGAACGACAGCCAGATCGCCATCGCCTGGCACGAGCCCGGTGTCGGCCACCAGTTCGTCTCCACCGGTCTGCCCCAGGAGCTCACCGGGGCAAGCGACGAACCCGCCGCCGCGTGGGCGCGCGCCCGGGCCGCGAACGAGCCGGTGCTCGACCTCGACCGGTCGCTCCTCGACCCGGCGCTCAGCGCGCTGGCCACCGACCTCGGCCAAGACGGCGGCTACTGGGTGGTGCCCGTGCCCGATGCCGGCTCCGACGTGCCCGCGCTCATCACCGTGTGGTCCCAGCCCCAGGTCGGCCGGCCCGACGGGCACGCCTACGGGGTGCAGATGGCGCACTCCTACATCGAGCTGATCCTGCGGTGGAGCCAGCACGTCCAGGCCCTGCGCGACGCCGCTCTGCGCGATCCGCTCACCGGGTTGGCCAACCGCAAGGCCCTGTTCGACGCGCTCGAGGCCGGGACCACCAACGGCGCGCTCTTGTTCTGCGACCTCGATCGCTTCAAGCCGGTGAACGACCGGTACGGCCACGGCGCCGGCGACGAGGTCCTCCGCCAGATCGCCCGCCGCATCGAACGGGCCGTCCGGTCCGGAGACGTGGTGGCCCGTACCGGGGGCGACGAGTTCGTGGTGCTCGCCCCGAGCATCACCCTCGAGCAGGCGGCGGCCCTGGCCCAGCGCATCCGGACCGCGGTGGCCGTGCCCACCGCCTTGCCGGCAGGCACGGGCACGGTGTCGGTCGGGGTGACCATCGGTGTCGCCCACGCCGACGATGCACTGAGCGAGGCCACCCTGCACGGCGCCGATCAGGCGCTCGTGCTCGCCAAGGCCAACGCCCGCGGCACGGTCCGCTGGGCCCCTGGGCCGATGCCTCACGACGAGGTGCTGCCGCCGTCGCCCCCGGGATCCGGGCGCAGTTCCACCGAGTAGACGTGGGTCGGGCACAGCTGCCCCACGAACCACGGCCACCAGCGGCGCTCGACCGGCGACGAGTAGTTGAAGACGAGGTGGCCCTGTCCGTCGGCGGTGGCCACCGATCCGACGAAGGCGGTGTCGCCGGCGGATGGCAGGTCGGCCAGCCACGTGGCCGTGAGCGCGTCGGGGTCGATCCGGTACAGCGCCGTGCGCTTGGGCGTCAGCCAGTAGGCGAGCTGGTTCGCCTTCGTGCGGACACCGTCGGGCAGCCACGACAGGCCGAGGTCGTAGCGGCCGCGGAACGCCACCTGGCGCCGGGCGATGAGGTGCGGGACGCCCTGGTCCAAGAAGAGGTACGGCGAGTCGAACTTCCGCGGGTCGTGGCGGGTGATCCACGTGGTCCGGTCGAAGTGCGGGGCGAGGACGATGTCGCTGCCCCACCCGCCCTCGGGTCCCTCCTTGCGCACCACGGCGGTGACCCGGCCATCGGGCAGCTGGACGAAGTCGGCCTCGGCCCCACCGTCGTGGACCGCGGGGTGGACCGGGTCGGCCGGCACCCACCGACGGCCGTCGCCGCTCACCCACAGCTCGACGGTGAGCGGCACCGGGTGCGCCGTGAACAGCGAGCCGGCGCCGCGGTACCGCGTCATGCACAGCTGGTCGTCCACGGGACGGACGCGCCACACGACGCAGTCCGGCGGCGAGATCGCCTCCGGTTCGTCCCAAGCGCCGTCGGCGCCCCGCTCGCTGACCCAGATGACGTCGGGCTGGAACCTCGTGCCCTTCGTCCCCGCGGTGAACCAGTAGAGGAGCAGGCGGCCCTGCCAGCTGACGAAGCGCGGCTCCCGCACGTCGCGCCCCATCGCGATCGTCCGGTCCCGCACCCACGAGGCGCCCTCGTCGTCGGACACCAGCACCTCGAGGCGAGCCTCAGCCGAGGCGTAGTGGGTGGGCGCGGTGCGCAGGCCGAGCCAGAGCCGACCGTCGTGGCGCACCACGTCGAGGTTGTTGTTCGACCGCCCCAGCTCGAGCTCCGGCGGCATCCCCGGCCCGGGGGCGACCGGGCGCGGGGCCGAGATCCTCACCCGGCGGTCAGCACGACCAGGTGCCGGTGATGGTGGCCCGGGCGATGGTGTGGCCGACGTGGACGAAGCTGGCATAGGTCGGGCTGGCGCCCGCCGGCACACCGGTGTCATCGGTGTCGAGGGCGTGGATGGCGAAGATGTACCGATGCTCGCGGTCGCCCTCGGGCGGCGCGCAGCCGTCGTAGCCGTCGTTGCCGAAGTCGTTGCGGGCACAGTGCGAACCAGGCGCCGCCGCGCCGCGGGCGACCGACGTCGTGTCGGCCGAGACGCCGATCGTGAACCAGTGCCAGAACCCGCAGCCGGTCGGCGCATCGGGGTCGAAGCAGGTGATGGCGAACGACTTGGTGCCCTCGGGCGCGCCCGACCAGCTCAGCTGCGGGCTGGTGTTGCCCCCCGAGTAGACGAACTCGTCGTCGAGGCGGGCGCCGTCGGCGAAGTCGTCGCTGGTGACGGTGAACGACGGCACCGCCGGGAGCAGGTCGTAGGGGCTGGGCGCGACGGGTCGGGTCGAGATGTCCATGGCAGGTCTCCGGGGACGGATGGTTGGTGGCCCCGTGTTGTACCCGAACCAGCCGGGCCGCACCCGCGGGATGGGTGGGCCCGGGCTGGCCGGGGGGCCTCGAGGCGCATCGTCGGGGGCGCGCTCGCGACCGGCGCTGCCGGTTCCCTGCGACCGTGGAGCCGCAACCCGCTCATGTCCTCCCCCTCTGCCCCCGTCGCAGGACCGCTCCCCTCGGTGGCCTGCGTGCCTCCGCAAACTAGTGGTCTTCGCCGACGTCCGCTCGATGGCGGCATCCTCCCGGTCGGAGATCACCCCGTACGCTGCGGCCATGGCCGCGCTCGGTGACCTCATCCCGACGCCACCCGACGCCGATGCCGTCCTCGACGCGTTCACGACCTGGGTCGAGGACCGGGGCCTGTCCATGTACCCGCACCAGGAGGAGGCCCTCCTCGAGATCGTCGCCGGATCGCACGTCATCGTCGACACGCCCACCGGATCGGGCAAGAGCCTCATCGCCGTGGCCGCCCACTTCGCCGCGCTCGCGGCGCGCCGCCGCAGCTACTACACGGCGCCGATCAAGGCGCTCGTGTCGGAGAAGTTCTTCGACCTGTCGGCCGCGTTCGGCGCCGACAACGTGGGCATGCTCACCGGCGACGCATCGGTCAACCCGGAGGCGCCGATCATCTGCTGCACCGCGGAGATCCTCGCCAACCTGGCGCTGCGCGAGGGGGCCGAGGCCGACGTCGGCCAGGTGGTGATGGACGAGTTCCACTACTTCGCCGACCCCGACCGCGGGTGGGCCTGGCAGGTCCCGCTCCTCGAACTGCGCGACGCCCAGCTCATCTTGATGTCGGCCACGCTCGGCGACGTCACCCGCTTCACCGAGACCCTGCCCGAGCGCACCGGGCGCGACGTGGCCGTCGTGCGGTCGGCCACCCGGCCGATCCCGCTCGTCCACCAGTTCGAGCTGCGCCCGCTCACCGAGGTGCTCGAGGAGCTGCTCGCCACGCACCAGGCGCCCGTCTACGTCGTCCACTTCACCCAGGCGTCCGCCGTCGAACGGGCCCAGTCGCTGCTGAGCACCAACCTGCTGACCCGACCCGAGAAGGACGAGATCGCCGAGCTGATCGGCGGGTTCCGGTTCGCTCCGGGGTTCGGCAAGGTGCTCGCCAAGTTCGTGCGCCACGGCATCGGCGTCCACCACGCCGGCATGCTCCCCAAGTACCGGCGCCTGGTGGAGCGGCTCGCCCAGGCCGGGCTGCTCAAGGTCATCTGCGGCACCGACACGCTGGGCGTCGGCATCAACGTGCCCATCCGCACGGTCGTGTTCACCGCCCTGGCCAAGTACGACGGGACCTCGACCCGGCTGCTCAGCGCACGCGAGTTCCACCAGATCGGCGGGCGGGCCGGGCGCGCCGGCTTCGACACGATGGGCACGGTCATCGCCCTCGCCCCCGACCACGTCATCGAGAACCACAAGGCGGCGATGAAGGCGGCGGCCCGCACCGAGCAGGACAAGAAGGTCCGCAAGATCCAGAAGAAGAAGCCGCCGCCCGGCCAGGTGTCGTGGGGCCAGCCGACGTTCGACCGGCTGGTGGGCGCGCCGCCCGAGCCGCTCACCTCGAGCTTCACCGTCAGCCACTCGATGCTGCTCGACGTGCTCGACCGCCCCGGCAACGGACGGGCCGCCCTCCACCGCCTGCTCACGGACAACTACGAGACCGAGACCCGCCAGGCCGAACACGTCGCCCGGGCCGAGGCGCTGTTCGAGGCGCTCCGCGATGCCGAGGTGGTGGAGGAGCTCGACGAGCCCGACGACTGGGACCGCACCGTGCGGGTCACCATCGACCTCCAGCAGGCCTTCGCCCTCAACCAGCCGCTGGCCCCCTTCGCCCTGGCCGCGCTGGACCTGCTGGATCCCGAGTCCGACACGTACGTGCTCGACATCGTCTCGGTGATCGAGGCCGTGCTCGACGACCCCCGCCAGATCCTGAGCGCCCAGCTCTCGAAGGCCAAGGGCGAGGCGGTGGCCGCCATGAAGGCCGAGGGCATGGAGTACGACGAGCGCATGGCCGCGCTCGACGAGATCACCTGGCCCAAGCCACTGGCCGACCTGCTCGAGCCGATGTTCGACGTCTACCGCGAGCGCCACCCCTGGGTGGCCGAGCACCCGCTGTCGCCCAAGTCCGTCGCCCGCGACCTGTGGGAGCGGGCCATGGACTTCGGCGACTACGTCCGCCACTACCAGCTCGCCCGCTCCGAAGGCACCGTGCTCCGGTACCTGACCGACGTCTACAAGACGCTGCTGCGCACCATCCCCGAAGACCGCAAGACCGACGAGCTCGCCGACCTCACCGAGTGGCTGGGCGAACTGGTCCGCCAGGTGGACTCCAGCCTCCTCGACGAGTGGGAGGAGCTCCGCAACCCGGCCGATCCCTCCGACGGTTCGCCCGCGGACTCCGATGCGATCGTCGAGCGTCCGCCACCCGCGCTCACGTCGAACCGGCGGGCGTTCACCGTGCTGGTCCGCAACGCGATGTTCCAGCGGGTCGAGCACATCGGCACCCGCCAGTGGCAGGAGCTGGAGGCGCTCGACGGCGAGGACGGCTGGACCGCCCAGCGCTGGTTCGACGCCCTCGCCCCGTACTTCACCGAGCACGGCACGCTCGGCACCGGCGCCGACGCCCGCAACCCGGCGCTCCTCCTCGTCGACGAGCACCCCGCCGACCACCCCGGCCACTGGGCCGTCCGCCAGATCCTCCACGATCCCGCCGACGACCACGACTGGCGCATCCGTGCCCTCGTCGACCTCGCCGCCAGCGACGAAGAAGGCCGAGCCGTCATCCACGTCCTCGACGTCTCACCCACCCCCTGACCCGGGTCACCCCCGCCAGGCCCGCCACCATCCTCCAAGGCCCGCCACCCACCAGGCCCCGCCACCCCGCCAAGGCCCGCCACCATCCTCCAACTTGGAGCCTGGTGGTCGCATACCGCCTCGATCCTCCAAGTTGGAGGATCGGAGCGCAAGATGGAGGATCGTGGTCGCATGGGGACCCTTTCCCTCCAAGTTTCGGCGGCGGTCATCGAGGGCGGGAGGAGGACGTGACCGAATTCATCCGACCGTCGGTCGGTTTTTCTTGAGCGATCGCTCGGACCGCGAGAGACTGTCTCGATGACCGACACCCCATGGCAGCAGGACGCCAGCTCCCTCGTCGACGCCTTCCGCGCCGGCGACCGCACCCCGCTCGAGGAGCTCGATGCGACGCTGGCCACGATCGAGGCCTCCAACCTCAACTGCTGGTCGCACCTCGATCCCGAGCGGGCGCGCAAGGCGGCCAAGGAGGCCGACCTGACGAAGCCGTTCGGCGGCGTGCCCACGGGCATCAAGGAGCTCGAGGGCGTCGTCGGCTGGCCCGACACCGGCGCTTCACTGGTCTTCAAGGACCGCATTGCCACCGAGACCAGCCACCACGTCCAGCGCCTGTTCGACAACGGCGGCGTGGTGCCGGTGGGCCTCACCACCTCCAGCGAGTTCGGCGGCCTCAACGTCTCGGTCACCAAGCTCAACGGCGTCGCCCACAACCCGTGGAACTACGACAAGACGGTCGGCGGGTCGTCGGGCGGGTCGGCGGCCGCCGTCTCCGGCGGCCACGTGAGCCTCGCCTGCGGCGGCGACGGCGGCGGCTCGCTGCGCATCCCCGCCGGCTACACCGGCCTGCTCGGCTTCAAGGGCACGTTCGGCCGCATCAGCCGCGGGCCTGACGCCTACGCCCGCCCCAACACGGTCGTGCTCGGCAACGTGTCCCGCTCGGTGCGGGACTCCGCCCGCTACTTCGACGTGTGCGGTGGGGTCGACACGTGGGACCCGACCTCGCTGCCCGCCAAGAGCTTCGAGAAGGGCCTCGGCACGCAGGACCTCAAGGGCCGCAAGGTCACCATCGTCCCAGGGCTCGGCGGCGTGAAGCTCGAACCCGGCATCGAAGAGGCGCTGCGCGCCGAGGCCGAGGCGATGATCGCCGACACCGGCATGGTCCTCGTCGACCACCCGGTCAACCCGCCGAACCTGGCCGCCCAGTGGATGATGGGCAACCTCTCCACGCTGCTCGCCGAGCTCGGTCCGCTCTGGCCCCGCTGCGCCGACGACCTCACCGACGAGGTCGCCACCGGCGTGTTCCTCGCCCAGGCGATGTACAACCTGCACACCGCGGCGGTGGCCGAGAAGCTCCGGGTCGCCGCCCAGCGGGAGATGGCCGCCGCGTTCGACGAGGTCGACTTCATCATCGCCGCCACCAACCCCGGCCCGGCCTTCCCGGCCACGGCCACCACCAGCAACTCCGAGTCGGACCTGCTGGACATGGTGCAGTCGAGCCAGGCGGCCAAGTACGTGGGCCGTGGCGCCCTGTTCGCCACCCGCGTGGCGTCGTCGTTCGCGCCGAAGCTGCCGAACCTGATCCTCGACTACGCGTCGTCCAAGTTCCCCGACATGGTCACCATGGGCGCCCTCACGATCATCTCGAACGTGTACGGCAACCCGGCGGTGTCGATCCCGGCTGGCACGGTCGACGACCTCCCCGTCG
>Ga0182745_1000527_pt1 | contig 42343 bp, 36 predicted proteins | sample eDN3rd30CKraftBY_FD_128523 | JGI IMG/M metagenome (GOLD analysis project Ga0182745, IMG submission 128523) | Enriched backyard soil microbial communities from Emeryville, California, USA - eDNA 3rd pass 30_C Kraft BY (version 2) (version 2) | ecosystem: Environmental > Terrestrial > Soil >...
GCCACGCGCGGCGCGCCGGTGATGGCGTAGGGTTCGCCGGGCGGGGTGGTCTGCACCGACCAGATCACCGAGCCGGTGGCGGCATCGAGCGCGATCAGGCGGTTGTCGACGGTGCCCACGTACACCTTGCCTTCCCACACGGCCACGCCGCGGTTGACCACGTCGCAGCAGGCGTTCACCGCCCATTCGCCGGGCACTTCGGGGTCGAAGAACCAGATGAGCTCGCCGGTGCGGGCGTCATAGGCGCGCACCTTGCTCCAGGCCTCGGTGACATAGAGCACGCCGTCCACCGCGATGGGGGTGCTTTCCTGGCCGCGGTTGGTTTCGAAATCGGCAAACCAGGCCAGGCCCAACTGGTTCACGTTGTCCTTGCTGATCTGGGTGAGCGGGCTGTAGCGCTGTTCACTGTAGCTGCGGCCGTGCGACAGCCAGTTTTCGCCGGTGGCGTCCTCCGCCTCGATGCGGGCCTGGTCGACTTCGGCGTAGCGGCGCGGAGTTGCCGGCGCGGCGCTTGATTCCGTTTGCGCGGCAGGCGCGGCGGGTGCCTGCGCCGCCGGTTCGGAAGGGCCGCAGCCGACGAGCAGCAGAGCGCAGGCGGTGGCCAGCCACAACGGGCGGCGCTGAAAGGTTGGGCGTGTCATGAGAGTTCCCCTCGTGGATCGTTCAAAAATGGTGTGACTTTTTCTTTTCGGTTCTGTGCGCGCGCACTGCTTATTCCAGCGCAAAGGCCAGGAGCACGTTGCCGGGCCGGCCGACGAAGCCGGCGTCTCCCGAAAGCACGTACAGCATGCCACCGGCGACCACCGCGCCGGGGCCGTCGAAGGACGCGCCATTGGCGGCGATGCCGTTGACCGTGTCGAATTCGCTGTTGGCGTCGAACAGCCACAGCACTTCACCCGTGGTGGACGAGTATGCCCGCAAGCCGCCGTCGGCGGAACCGGAAAACACCGCGCCGGGAATGGCGGTAACGGCAGCGGCCTGGGTGGGGCTGCAGCCCGGGCCGGCCGGCGCGCACAAACGGTCCTGCGGTGGGGTGTACCAGCGGCGCTGCCCGGTTTCCAGGTCCACCGCGTGAATGCCCCCGGTTTCCTGGTTGAAATAGCCGCCTACGGCCACGTACACGGTATCGCCTTGCGCCGCGCTGCCCCACACGCCGCCCACGGCCCCGCCGGGACCGGCGCGATAGCTCCACAGCGTGGCGCCTTCGGCATCGGGATCGAGCGCATGCAACTCGCCGGATTTCTGCGGAATCACGATGAGCTCGCGGCCGCCTGCGCTGCGCACCAGCATGGGCGAGGCGGAGAAATCGAGGTCGGGCCCGACATTGGCGGGGCAGTTGGGGTTGGCGTCGGAATTGGCGCCGCAGCCGCCGGACCAGACGTCCACGGTGAATTGATTGACCCAGCGGATCTCCCCCGTTGCCAGGTCGAAGGCGATCACGGCGTCGGTGGTGGCGGGTGCCGGGCCGCTGTAGGCGGGGCCGGTGCCGGCGTAGATCAGCCCGCGTTTGGCATCGACCGTGGGCGCGCCCCAGATGCCCACGCCGGAAGGTCCCCACAAGGGCACGCCGCTGCTGCTGGTGCCGCGTGGTTGGGGTTCGTCCACGGTGTAGGTTTGCCACAGCAACTTGCCGCTGGCGGCGTCGATGGCGGAGAGCGAGCCGCGGAAGGTACAGCAGGGGTAATCGGGGTTGGAGCCGATGTTGCCTTCGTTGATGCCGCTCAGGGGCACGTAAAGGCGGCCCTCGTGATAGGTCAGGGCGCCGGTGGCGCGCACGCCGGAATGGTCGTCCAGGCGCAGGCTCCATAGTTGCATGCCGGTCTGCGCGTCCACCGCGTAGACCCAGGCCTGGCGGTCCACGAAGAACACTGCCTGCCCAATGCTGCCGTCGGCGTAGGTGTAGGAACCCACCGACACCGCGCTGCGCAGGCCGGCGTGGGCCTGGAAGGTCCAGTAGGTGCAACCGCTTTTGGCATCGAGCGCATAGAGGGCGCCGACCTGCGAACCGACGAAAAGTCGGTCGCCGATGACCACCGGCTGGCTGCGCGGCTGGCCTTCCTGCGGTAGCCCGTAGGCCCATTTGAGCTTGAGGCGCGGCAGATCGGCGGCGGCGATGCCGCCCGCGGCCAGATCCTGGAAGCGATTGTTGCCCTGGCTGGGACTCCAGCCGTTCCATTGGGCGGCGCTGGCGAGGTCGACCGGCGGCGGTGCCGTGCTGCACAGGCCGTCGCGTATCACCAGGTCGCGTTCCTCCAACACCTGGCCGCTGAGGAATTCGGCGATGGCGGCGCGCTGCGCCGGTGCCAGCGCCGCACCCTGCGGGGCCATGCGTCCATCCTCCAGTGCCTGCACGATGTAGTGCGGCGGCAGCGTGGTGAGCACGTCGTGCCGTGGCATGCGCGGGTCCTGGTTGGGGTCGCGGTGGCAGGTGGCGCAATCGGCTTCGTACAGGGATTCGCCAAGCGCCAGGGTTTCAGGGGAGGGAACCGGCGCGTCATTCATGCGATCGGGCAATGCCGGCGGCTGCGCCGGCGCCGGGTTTGAAGCCAGCATGGCCAGCAGCAGGCTGAGCGCCAGGGAGCGTGCGGTGCGCTGCGAAAGGCAGGGTTTCATGATTCCCCTCAACGATTCCTGTCATTGGCTGTTGTTATTGTGAGTCGTCGGACCGGGAAGCCGGCCAAGAACATGACCGGGTACAGTAGCGAAAAACTTTCCATACGAGCAGGGAGTGGGTCCTATCGCAACGGGAAAATATCCCGAAAACGACATCATGCCTCAGAATGTTGTGGCGGTAGCGCCGGTGGCGTTTCGCCGGGGACGGCACGCCACAATAAAAAACCGCCGGAGCCGGTCTGTTTACGATGCTGGGGTGTTGGAATGAACGGAGAGAAAACCATGACGAGCCATGCGAGGGGGAAGAAGTGGATACCGGGGCTGTTGATCCTGCTGCTGGGCGCGGGATCGCTGCAGGCCCAGAACAACGTGCTGTTCCTGGACGGCGGCTATACGGAGCTGTGCGCCAACCTGGCCAAGCGCGACGACGATCCGACCAAGATCGCCATCACCGGGTCGCGCCTGGAACATCCGCCGATCGAGATTTGCTCCCGGGCCATCCGGGAGGAAAGCAGCGCCCGGTTCCTGAGGGCGCGCAACTACAACAACCGCGGCGTGCTGTATTTCGCGCAGGGCGCGCTGGCGCAGGCGCAGGCGGACTTCGAGCAGGCGATCATGCTGCAGGATGAGCTGGCGCGCGCCCACATCAATCTGGGCTATACGCTGGTGGCGCAGGAGCGTTGGAATGAGAGCATCGCGCCGCTGACGCGCGGCATCGAGCTGGGGGCGGAAGACCTGCCGAAAGCCTATTACAACCGCGGCATCGCCTTCGAGGAAACCGGCCAGGTGGCCTCCGCCTATCGCGATTACCAGATGGCGGCGGAGCTGGCGCCCGACTGGGAAGCGCCGCGCCAGGAACTGTCGCGCTTTTCAGTGCGCCGGGGCGCTGCGGACGGCGGCTAGTCCGCTACCCCTTCGTCGGACTCGTTGAAAACGTGCTTGAGGTGCAACCGCGAGAGCATGATGCGCAGGGGAGGGGAGGCACGCAGGGCTTGCCGGCGTTGCTTGCCCGGGACTTTCTCTGCGCTTTGGCCGGTTTGCACTTTTCTTGATATGAACCGAACCGTCCGGTTTCGGATTGTATAAAGGGAAGTGCTTGACTGCCAGAATCAAGATTCCATAATCCGGTTCCGAGGGGAGAAAAAAGAGGAAACTGGTGGCGGTGTCCTGTCCGGACAAAGCTGTCATATTTGCTCGCAAGCGCTGATTCCGCTGTCTGCGCCTGGCCGTCCGGAGCCGGCTTCTGCCAATTCCACTTCTGCTCGCTTCCTTCCGATCGCCGTAGCCATGCCTGCAGGGCGATGCGTCGAAAATTAAAAAAATCACAAAGAGGAAGCTTGATGAAACACGCATCAACGACGTTCAAACACAAGACCATGGTCTTGGCCATCGCGGCGGCGGGCATGCTCAGCGAGCCACTGTTCGCGCAGCAAAATCTCGAAGAAATCCAGGTAACCGGCACCCGCATCCGCGCCACCGACGGCATGGTGACGCCGACGCCGGTTACGGCGATGACGGTGAGCGAGTTGCAGAGCTTCCAGCCCTCATCCACCGTGTCTGAACAACTCGATGCGCTGCCGCAGTTCTTCCAGACGCAAACGGCCCAGCGTGGCGGCCAGACACTCTTCGGCGACGCCTCCGGCAGTTATCTCAATCTCAGGGGCATGGGCAAGCAGCGCACGCTGGTGTTGTTCGACGGTTCCAGGGTGGTGCCCGCCGACCGTGCCAGCTCGGTCAACGTCGACAACTTTCCCACTGCGCTGATCCGTACCGTCGACGTAGTGACAGGCGGCGCTTCCGCCGCTTATGGAGCGGATGCGCTCGCCGGCGTGGTCAACTTCGTGCTCGATCGCGAATTCGAGGGATTGAAAGTCAGTGCCGGAACCGGTGTCACCGAGTTCGGCGATGGCGCCAACTGGAATTTATCGGTGGCGGCGGGCAGGCAGATCAATGACAAGCTGCACGTCATCGGCTCGATCGACGCCAGGAGGATCAACGAGATCTACCGGCAACCGCACGAATTGGACAACTTCGCCAGTTGGGGGTTCGTCACCAACCCCGAGTGGTCGCCGGGAGCGCCGCCCGGCGTGCCCCGCCAGATCACGATGCCCTACGTCCATTCCACGGTTTACACGCCCGCGGGTCTGATCGACGCCCCCGGCTTTTCGCTCGACCGCTATACCTTCACCGGCGACGGCCTGGGGGTCAGGCCTTTCGTCCGTTCGGAGATTTCCAATGTTGGCGGGGCCGGCGCCACCAATACGCAATCCGGTGGCATCGAGGGGGATATCGCCATGCGCGCCTTCGATGGGGGGCCCTCCGGCAATGCCGTGGACCAGCTGTCTACCTTTGCCGCGCTGAAGTACGAGTTCTCCGACAACTTCAGCGTGTTCGCCCAGGTGATGAGCGGCAAGACCGCCTCGGAACAGTCCGGCCGGCGCGGCTTGCCACACCTGCAGACGAATACCTGGGCCGGCACCGTCTATATCGACAACGCCTACCTGCCGGAAAATGTCCGCAGCGCGATGATCGCGGAGGGCCTCGATTCCTTCCGCATCCACAAGCTGGGCCAGCTGCGCGGGCCGGGCATCAGCAACTACTACGATCACCGCGGCAACGAAGACACCAGCAAGATGTTGTCCGGAACCGTCGGTTTCGATCTGGCCTTCGACAACGGCTGGGGACTGCGGGGGAGCTACCAGCGCGGCACTTCGCTGGTGACGACCAATGCCTACGACATCCAGCGTACCGACCGCTTCTTCCTGGCGATGGACGCGGTGAGACATCCGGTGACCGGGGCCATCATGTGCAACGTTACGCTGCACAATCCCAGCAAGGCGCAGCTGGCCGAGGCCATGCAGGGAGTGCCGGTATCCACGACGACCCCGCCACTGACGACCTTCGTGGATTCGCCGGTAGGGCCCGGCTCCATCGAGAACTGCGTGCCGCTGAATATCTTCGGCCATGGCCATGCGTCCCAGGAAGCCATCGATTACCTGGTCGACGACAAGTTCGGGCGCCGCCGTCTCGGCCAGCATTTTGCCGAACTGCTGTTGACCGGCGAACTGTTCGATGGCATTGGCGCCGGCCCGGTTTCCTTTGCCTCGGGTTTGACCTACAGGAAGGAGAACTTCTACCAGTTTGCGTTCGAGGCCGGCCAGAGCATTCCTTTCGAGCGCGGCATGGTGAATGTTCCCGCGCTGGGCATCCGGGGCATTCCCGACGGTTTCGCCGGGGGCGGCGCGCTGGAGCTGAACCAGTTCAGCGGCACCGGCCAGGCCCACGGCGGTTTCGACGTCTGGGAAATTTTCGGTGAATTGAACGTTCCCTTGTGGGAGTCGGCTTCCGGCGAGCAAAAGCTCGGCAGCAACCTGGCCTATCGTTCTTCCGACTATTCCCTGAGCGGCCGGGTCAACAGCTGGAAGCTGGGCCTGGACTTCACGGTATTCGACGATTTGCGCCTGCGCGCCACCAAGTCGCGCGACGTGCGCGAGCCCAGCCTGGCCGAGCAGTTCGAGATCGGCGGTGGCGGCGGCAGCGTCAACGACCCGATGTTCGACGGCGCCTTCTTCGCGATCACCTCGCTGAGCGCCAACAATCCGAACCTGGAGCCGGAGATCGCCGATACCACCACGGCGGGCTTCGTGTACCAGCCCACCTTCGCCGATTGGGTCGATGGCCTGCAGGTATCGGCCGACTGGTACGAGATCGACGTGTCCGGCGCCGTGGGGCAGTTGGGTCCGCAGCGTATCGTCGACGGCTGCTATTACGACGACAACCCGCAGCTGTGCGCACTGGTGTTCCGCAATGCAAGCACCGGCATCATCGATCGCGTGATGAACCAGCGCCTCAACATCGCCGCCGCCAGGACCGCGGGCGTGGATCTCGAGATGCAGTACCGCTTCGAAACCGACTTTTTCGCGGACGAAGCCGAGTCCTGGACGGTGAGGGCTCTGGCGGGTTACCTGATGGAGAACTCCGATACGCCGTTCCAGGGCACCAAGCAGGATCAAGTCGGCGGCCTGAACCGCCCGGAATGGACCGCCGTGTTGACCGCGAACTACCAGGTGGGTCCCTGGGGAGTCCGGGTGCAGCAGCGTTACTTCGACAAGACGAAGATCAACGTTGCCTGGGTGGAGGGCGTCGACGTGGACGACAACTGGACGGCATCTCAGTCGATTACCAACCTCAGCCTGTCCTACAACGGCGAAACCGCCGGCGCGAACTGGGTGGCCAGCTTCAACGTGACCAACCTGTTCGACAGGGATCCGCCGGTAGTGCCCAGTCTCACCCAGCGAGGCGGTTTCCAGGCCGTCAGCCCCAACTACGACATTTTCGGGCGCCGTTACCAGCTGAACCTGAACATGAACTTTTGATGGGAACGTGAGGCATCGCAGCCAAGGGCAGGAACGTCCTTGGCCGGTCCTGAGCTTCTTGCGCCCGTATGCATTGACTGGCTGCTTTCGCCATGCGAAATTTGCTTCGATTATCGAAAAACGCCTGTTGCAACGGGTAAAGCTTTCGATAAAAAATGCTTTTAATTCAAGCAATTGAAAACAAAGCGCGCTAGTGACCCGTTAACGTGGATGCAGGATGGTGGCCACATTATTTGCATGGAGTTGTTGTGTAATGCGACACTTCGACCTTTTCCAGTACGCCGGAAAAGAACCCTGCAGCTCTAGTTCTGAAAGTCAGTAACCGAAGGGGAATTCAAGATGAACACTCGCAAATTGCATCTGCTGGTGCTGGTGGCCGCGGTCGGTGCCGCCTCCAGCACGCCCGGCCAAGCCGCCGAGGCCTCCGGCAGCATCTATTTCACGACCGATACCACCTCCTATGACGAAACCAACCAGTACGTGTTCGAGGTCGACGGCCCACACACGGACAGCCCGCGCCTGCCTGACGGCACCATAGACCTCGGCGGCGAAGGCGTATGGAACATTCCCTGGGTCGCCAACTTCGCCAACGCCCAGCACAAGCCTGGCCCGGCGCCGGCCAAGCCCTGGGTCGTGGCCATGTGGGGCTACAACAACGGCAACACCTCCAAGTACGACCCGGAAGGCTTCTGCCTGCCCCCGGGCGGCCCGCGCTCGATGGCCACGCCGTATCCGGCCGAGATCATCCAGGACCGTGACCGCATCATCATCATCTTCGAGGGCGGCGGGCACGTGTGGCGCGAAATCCACATGGACGGCCGCGACCATCCGGAAAACGTCAACCCGACCTATTTCGGCCATTCCGTGGGCCATTGGGAAGGCGACACCCTGGTGGTCGACACCGTCGGCTACAACGAAAAAACCTGGCTCGACTACAGTGGCTACATGCACACCGAGCAGTTGCACACCATCGAGTACATCACGCGTCCCTACAAGGAAAAGATGAGCTACAAGGTCACCATCGACGATCCGGGCGCCTATGATGCTCCCTGGACCGCCGAGTGGGACATCCGCTGGACCGAAGGTCAGGAATTGCAGGATTACGTGTGTCAGGAAAACAACAAGTTCCTGCTCGATCTGCACGACGATCTGGGGCATCCCTTCTTCGAGAAGTCCCAGGGTCTCTGACGGCGCATTAATCGTCACGACGGCATAGACGGGGGGCTTCTACCCGTTTATGCTCGCCGTGCTTTTCCAACAACCAAGAGGGGATATCCCATGGCTCATATGTTCACTGGCGGCTGCGCACACCACCCCAGTCACTCCGATAGTTATCCGGTCGACAACCACACCTGCCACTGCTCCGTGTGCAAACGCGTAACCGGCCAGGCTGACACCCACGTCGTGTTCTTCAAGCACGATGATCTGGCCGTGCAGGGCGCCGATTCGCTCAAACGCGTGCCGTTCAACGACCAGAATCCCAATGGTCCGCTGGATCTGTGCCTGTGCGAAACCTGCGGCACGCCGATCATGCTGGATGACAAACAGGGCCGTATCCGCGTCGTGGTGCCCAACCTGATGGGCTACGATGCCGCGCTGCTGCCGGCTACCTACCACGCTTTCTTCGATCCCGCCGCCGGCTCCGCCCAGCCGCAGGATGGCCGTCCGGTCTACGAAAGCCTGCGTCCCAACTTTGAGTGGCCGCAGGGCAATTAAGCCCGACGGTTACCGCGGGTGGCCTGGTGTCGCCCGCACCGGATAAAAAGAAGCCCGGGCGAGCCCCGGGCTTTTTCGTCCCGAGCCCATGCAACATCGTAAACTCTATGCCGTCGTTGCTCTGATCCTGGTCATGGTGCTGGGCTTTCTGGCCACCAGCATCTCCAGCTACTTCCTGGCGCGCGACTCGCTCACCACGCAAATCGCCGAACAGAGCCTGCCGCTCACCAGCGACAACATCTATTCCGAAATCCAGCGCGACCTGCTGCGCCCGGTGCTGATCTCATCGCTGATGGCCACCGACACCTTCCTGCGCGACTGGGTGATGGCCGGCGAACAGGAACCGGAACTGATACGCGCCTACCTGGCGGAAATCCAGGCGCGCTACGGCACGATCACGGCTTTTTTCGTGTCGGAGGAAACCCAGCGCTACTACCATTCCACCGGCGTGCTCAGAACCCTCGACACGACCGATCCGGAAGATGTCTGGTATGCGCGCGTGCGGGAAATGCGCGACCCCTACGAAATCAACGTCGACCACGATACCTACGACCGCTCGCGGCTGAGCATCTTCATCAACTATCGGGTACTGGATTACACCGGCAACTACATCGGCGCCACCGGCGTGGGGCTGGCTGTGAGTTCGGTGGCGCGCCTGATCAGCGACTACCAGGAACGCTACGGCCGCACCATCTACTTCGTGGACCGCCAGGGCAATCTCACCCTGACCCCCGGCAATACTGCGGCGTTCGAGGCAGCCCGGCTGCAGGAACGTCCTGGCCTGGGCGGACTGGCCACCCAGGTGCTCAGCACGCCTAGCACCAGCCTTACCTATCTGGACCCCGACGGACACAAGATTTACCTGAACAGCCGCCTGGTGCCCGAATTCGACTGGTACCTGGTGGTGGAGCAGCGGGAAAACAGCGCCGCCGGCGCTATCGCCAATACCCTGTGGATCAACATGGGGCTGGCGCTCGGCATCATGGCGCTGGTGCTGTTCGCGGCGCATTACTCGCTCAGGGCCTGGCAGCGGCAGCTGGAACAGATGGCCACCACCGACCGGCTCACCGGGGTGGCGAACCGGCACAAGCTGGAAACCCTGTTCGACCATCAGGTCAAGCGCATGGCGCGCGAGAAGCGGCCCTTGTCCGTGGTGATGCTGGACGTCGACCATTTCAAGAAAATCAACGACACCTGGGGCCATCAGGGTGGCGACCAGGTGCTCAGGGCCATGGCCGAACTTGCGGAGCGGCACGTGCGCGCCTCCGACGTGGTGTGCCGCTGGGGCGGCGAGGAATTCCTGCTGCTGCTCGACAATTGCGACCTGATGGAGGCCGAGGCGCGGGCCACCACCATCGTGGCGGCGGCACGCGACATGCAACTGCCCTACGGGCGTGAATTCATCCAGGTAACCGCCAGCTGCGGTGTTGCCACCTACAGCAAGGGGGATTCGCTGGACAGCCTGGTGGCACGCGCCGACGGTGCGCTGTACCAGGCCAAGCGCGACGGCCGCGACCGGGTATGCGCCGCGGCGTTCGCCTGAAGAGGACAAGGGGCGGTGTTGCCGCTCCCTCGAAAGTTCAGCGCTGGTAGGAAATGCGGTAGATCAGATTCGCGCCATCGTCGCTCAGCAGCAGCGACCCGTCCCTGGCCACTGTCAGCGCCACCGGCCGGCCCCAGGCATTGCCATCCTCGGCAATGAATCCCACCAGAAAATCCACGTATTCGCCCGTCGGCTCGCCATTGGCGATCGGCACGGTCACGATCTTGTGGCCGGTGCGGTGGCCGCGGTTCCAGGAACCATGCAGCACCGCGAAGCCCTGCCCGGCGTACTCGCTGGGGAAGGCCGAGCCGCCGCTTGGCTGGACAGGGTAGAACTCCAGGTCCACTGCCGCCGAATGCGCCGTGTACGGCACGTCGGGACGCAGCGCCTTGCCGCTCAGGTCGGGGCGATCGCCCGCCAGGCGCGGATCCTCGTGGCTGCCCATGTAGTACCAGGGCCAGCCGTAATAACCGCCTTCCTGCACGCGGGTGGAATAGTCGGGCACCAGGTCGTCGCCGAGCATGTCGCGTTCGTTGGTGGTGCACCACAGGTCGCCGGTGGCGGGCTGCACCGTCAGGCCCACGCAATTGCGGATGCCGGTGGCGTAGAGCTTGCCGGGCGCGGTGCTGCCCATCTCGAACACCATGATGGCGGCGCGGTTTTCCTCCGGGCCCCAGGCGGCGCCCAGGCCGTGTTCGGCGTCCCACGCCAGCGCTTCTTCCGCGCTTTTCTTGGGCATGTCTTCCGCCACGTTGGACTGCGAGCCCACCGAGACGAACATGCGCCTGCCGTCGGGCGAAAAGGCCAGGTCGCGGGTGTAGTGCCCACCGCCTACCGGCGACAGCTGCGGCACCACCACTTCGGGCACGCTGCCCGCCACGGTGTCGCCCACCCGGTAGGAATAGCGCACCACGCGATTGGTTTCGGCAATGTAGACCCACTGCGGGTTGTCGCCGGCGGGGTAGAAAGCGATGCCTAGCGGCTGCAGCAGACCCTGCGCGAATACGTCCACGTTCTCCGCGCGGCTGCCGTCGGCGCTGGCACGGATCACCTTGATCCGTCCGCTCTGGGTTTCGGCCAGGAAGATGTCGCCGTTCGGCGCCACCCGCATGGCGCGGGGGCCGCTGAGGCCACTGGCGAACACGTTTACCCTGAAGCCTTGCGGCACCCGCAGTTCGGCATCGTCCGGTTTTGCCACCAGGCTGGGGAAGTTGTTGGCCGACGGCGTGGCGAAGGGCTCGGGCAACTGGTCGAGATCGACGCGGTGCACGCGGCCGGGCGCGTCGTTTTTCCAGTCGGCTTCACCGGGCGGCGGCCCCGCGGCGGGTGTGGCGGCAAAGCCGCCGGTGAATGCGCGCGGCTGTTCGTCCTGGAAGGTACCGTTGCCCAGGGCTTCGAAATAGGCGATCACGTTGGCGCGATCCTCGCTGCCGGATATGGCCACCACCATGGCGGAGCCGGGGACCACCGTGGTGGGATTGGCCAGGAAGCGGTCGAGCGTGGGGGTATTCCAGGTCAGGCCCGACTGGCTCAGCGCGATGGTGTAGGGAAACTGCGCGTTGTCGGCAGCGGCCTTGCCGAAGATGCCGTGCAGGCTGGGGCCCTGGGCGCCACCGTTGTCGTTGGGCTCGGCGCTGTGGCACAGCCCGCACTGCGCGCGAAAGAAGGTTTTGCCGGCATTGGCATCGGCGGCCTGGGCGCCGTGCGCGAACACCAGCGCGGCAAGCAAGAGCATTAATTTATGGCGTGCCATCCCCGGCCGCCAGCCCTGCGGGGACGCTGCTGGCGCAGCGTGAAAAATTGCTCCTGGCAATTTTGTATGCCCGATACGGATCGGGCAGGCCGCGGACGCTTTTTTATTCTTCATGTGTTTGCTCCTTGGATGGCTGGCTTGACCTTACTGCTTCTCTCCGGTCCAGGGCAGGGGATTGGTGCCGTCCTTGCCGGTCCATTCGCCGGTGAAGGAGGAAAAATCGCGGCTGAATTCCATGATGGCAAAGCCTTCGCCGAACTTGTCGGTCCATTCGAGCGAAATGGTGCGCTCGTCCTCGAAGAGGATGTTGGACAGGGTGCCGCTGAAGGCGCCGTCTTCCTCGTCCACCGAGTATGAGCCGGTCATGCGCCCGGTGGGCTGCAGGATGAACTCGGTGATCACGGGGTCGAGATCGGCGCCGTTGTAGACCTCGCCGACGTAGGTGCCGGCGAGGCGGCTGTAAGGGTCTTCGGCGGCGCCGGCAAGGGAACTGCAAGCGCAAAGGCAGGCAAGGAAGAACGACAAACGAAGCATGCGCGTCACTACATCGGGCGGAATCAGGACGCACTATAGCCCACTTTGCCACAGCGGACACGGCACGCGGCCCCACCGTGGCGCGTGACAGGCGCCGCAGCGCCCGGCTTCGGGGAGTTTTTCCCAAGAATCGCCGCGGGCCAGCCCGTACACTTGGCGCCCACGGCAAAGATGACTGGGTATGCGTAACGGGTCCTGCGGTTTCACGCTGATCGAACTGGTGGCGGCGATCGTCATCGTCGGCACGTTGGCGGCGGTGACGCTGGCGCGCTTCGCCGCGCAGGATCCCTATGCCGGCGTGGTGGTGCGTGACCAGATCGTGGCCATGGCGCGCGCCGCGCAGCACCGCAGCCTGGGCCATGCCGGCGTGCAACTGATTCTCCAGCCCCAGGGCGATACCTTGCAGATGCGTATCGAAGATGCCGACGGCCCGCTGCAGAGTTCCGCGGCGCCACTGCGTGCGTTGTTGCTGAGCGGCAAGGTGAATCCTGCGCCGCTCGATTCCTGTGCCAGCGAGCCGGGCCGGGCCATCACCGACATTGTCCCTTTCACCCTGGAATACCAACTGCCGGGAGACCTGGTGCTGGCCGATGGCTCACCGGTCACCAGCCAAGTGCATCTGTGCCTCGATGGCGATCCCTCCCTGACCGTCTGCATTGCCGCCACCGGCTTCGCCTATGCCGGCGAGTGCGTGCCATGAAACCCGCCGACACCACGCGCAACAACCAGCGCGGCCTGACGCTGGTGGAAATGATCGTGGCCATCGTCATCATGGCGGTGGCGCTCGTGCTGGTGGCCCGCACCGTGGCCAGCGGCGTGGCGGCGTCTCCGCAGGTGGTGCTGGAAGCGCGCGCCATCGCGTTGGCGCAGAGTTATCTCGATGAGATTCTGGCGCGGCGTTTCGACGAGGGTTCTGCGCCCAACGGCATTCCTCCCTACACCGGTTCCTGCACCGTGCTGCCCGAGGAAATCGCGCGTGCCGATTATGACGACGTGGATGACTACGACGGTCTGCAGGAAGGATTCGGGCATCCCGGTCCGCTGCTGGATGCGCGCGGTCTGCCGCGCAGCGACGACTATGCCCAGTACGCGGTGGAAGTCAGCGTGCGCTGCCTGGACGCGGGCTCCAGCGAAGGCGAAGCGGCGTTCAACCTTCCCTCGAATGACCTGAAGCTGATCACGGTAACGGTGCGTCACCCCGGCCACACCGAAGGCTGGGCCTTCAGCGCCTACAAGGCCAATTTCTGAGGCGCATGCACGTGGCAATGGCAACGCACAACAAAGCCCCCGGCAGGATGCGCGGTTTCACGCTGGTGGAACTGGTGGTTACCCTGGTGGTGGCCGCCATTCTCTCGGTCGGCGTGCTGAGCTACATCAACGATTCGCTCCGCGGCCTGGTGCTGGCGCGCACGCAGAACCAGCTGGCCAGTGAAGCACGCGCGCTGCTTGGTCGCCTGACCGTGGAACTCTACAACGCCGTACCCAACAGCCTGCGCATTGCGCCCACGGGCAACGGCAATCAATGCCTGGAATTCATTCCCTTCAGCCATGTCAGCACGTACGTGGAGGCGCCGTTCAGCGAAGCCGATGATCATATCGACGTCATTGCCACCGATGCCTCCAACCCCTTGCCCTCGGGCATGCAGGTTGGGCTCCACGCGGTGCTCTATCCTATCGAGGCGAACCCGCTTTATGACCTGGATGCAAACGGCCCCGTCGCCTTGGTGGATGAGGTGGACGCGGTGCCCGGCGCACCGGAGCTGGCACGGTTGCAGTTGAGTACCACGCACAGTTTTCCCCGCCGCTCGCCACTGGACCGCGTGTTCCTGAGCAGCACCCCGGTCAGCTTCTGCATCGAAGGCAAGCGCCTGTATCGCTATGCCGGCTACGGTTTTTCTCCAGCCCAGTGCGGTCCGGCGGACAGCGGCTGCCCCCTGATGACCGCGGGCAGCAAAGGGCTTCTGGCCGAGAATATCGACAACGCCGATCTGCAGGCGTTCACCTACACGCCCGGCACCCTGCAGCGCAACGGCCTCATCCTGTTCGACCTGCGTCTGCGCCGTGGCGACAGCACGCTGGCGCTGCAACACGAACTGCTGCTGAGGAACGTGCCATGAGTCGTTCCAAAATTCTGCGCATCGAACAGGCGGGCATCGGCCTGCCCGCGGCGCTATTCGTCATCACCGTCATGGCGCTGGTGGGCGTTGCCATCAGCCGTCTGGTGGCGCTCAACGCCATGGATACCACCGAGGAACTGCAACTGACGCGTGCGCTGTACGCGGCGGAGTCGGGGGCGGGAATGGCGCTCAGTGCGTTGTATCCGCCGGCTGGGTATCCCGCTTATGGCGCCTCGCCTCAGGGCAACCTGACCTGTCCGGTAGCGGAGTATGAGTTCACCGCTGCCGGTCTCGAGAACTGCGAGGCCAGGGTGGTGTGCAATTCCACGCCTCATGAAAGCGTGCAGTATTTTACGCTCACCAGCACGGGCCGCTGCGGCGCCGTGCAGCGGGTGGTGCAGGTACAGAGCCGGTTCGAAAAGCATGAGCCCTAGCGAAGAGCGATCCCAACGATGAAACATTGCCTTGGCGTTCTGTTGCTGGTGCTTGCCTGGAGCGTTTCCGTTCCTGGATTCGCTGCTACCTATACGTTGCCCGACGGCGCATTGCCCAGCGGGTGTACCCGCACCTCATCCGTGCTGGTTACCTGCACGTCGCTCAACCTGAACAACAACGACGATACCATTGTCGTCACCTCGCCGATGACGCTGCAGGTGAACGGCAATTTCAACTATGCGCAGAACGTAAAGATCAACCAGGGCGGGCCAGCCTCCAATCTGACATTCAACGTGACAGGCAGCTGGAGCGGCGGAAATGGTGGCCATTTCAATGCCAGCCTCAACGTGGCGAACATTACGCTGAACCAGAACAGCTACGTGGGCGGTAATCTGGTGGCGAGCGGCACGGTCAGTGCGGATACCAACACCAACCAGTTCCTCGGCAACGTCACGGCGGGAAGCAACATAACGCTTGGTCCGGGAAATACCGTGGCCGGAAGCGTTTCCTCCACGGCAGGCACGCTGCTTACCCGCAACAATGTCGCCATGGGAGGGGGTATCAATGCCTATGGCAACATCACCCTGGGGTCCAACAATACGATCAGCGGGGGCGGCCTGCTTTCCACCAACGGCAATGTGTCATTCACTTATGGTTCGGTGGTGGGCGGCATCAGTGTGCCCAACGGTAGTTTCACGTCCGGCAGCAACAGCAATGGCGTCCAGATCACGGGCGATCTTGCCGCCAAGGGCAATATCTACCTGGATATCAACTCTACCGTTACCGGCAACGTCACCAGCAGCGACGGTACGCTGGAAACCAACAATTACGTGCACATCCATGGCAATGCCACGGCGAAGGGGAAGATTACCCTGGGCAACTGGACTCAGGTCGATGGCAACGTGCATTCCGAGTCGGCGGGGGTCGAGACAAAGAATGAGGTACAGATAGCGGGCGGTATCGACGCCAGTGGCCCCATCACGCTGGGTCACCAAAGCGCGATAACCGGTAACGTGCACACCGACAACGGCGGCGTGAATATCAGCAATGGCGTGCAGATAGGCGGCAGCATCAGTGCCACGGGTGATGTCTACCTGGGCTATCAGAGCGACGTCGAGGGCAACGTGGAAACCGGCGGCGGGGTGAATACCGGGCAGCAGGTTACCGTCGGCGGCAGCATTGTGGCGGGTGGCAACGTCAGCCTCAACTGGATGGACAATATCGGCGGCAACATCAACACCCCTGGCTCCGTCACCGGCAACGGCTCCACCGTGGGCGGCTATGTCAACACAGGGACCGGCACGGCTCCCGGCGTTTCGGCAGGAACGGTATGTGATACCGACCCGCAGTACAACGACAGCAACTACTCTCCCTGCCCCGGCTATGAGCCGGAGCCGGAGGTGCATCACTACCAGCTCAGCACCAGCGGCAGCGCGCTTACCTGCGAGCCTCTGGAGGTGTTGGTGCAGGCTTGCGCCGATGCCGCCTGCATGTCGCTGGCCACCATCACCGGTTCGGTGGACGTAACCGTCAATGGTCCCGCGATAGTGGCGCCGTCCACGGCCGCTTTCTCGGACGCGGGCTTCACCGCCACCACGCTGTCGCTGACCACGCCGGGCCTCTACACCTTGGGGCTGGCAAGCATCAGCGTGCCGGCCGATCAGCCCTTGCAGTGTGATCCCGGTTGTACAGTGAGCGTAGATGACGAGGGCGTCGTATTTATCTGGAACACCATTCCCACGCAGACAGCGGGCAGCGATTTTGCTGTCGTGCTTACGGCGCCGTCCTGTGGCGGCGCTTTCGAGAATCAGACAGTCCCGGTGGCACTCTCGCTCGACTGCGATGATCCCGGCAGTTGTTATGATGCCAGCCTGCTGACGGCGCTGGGTGTGCCGTTGGCAGAGGACCCAGGTACCGTACTGTCGCTTGGCTTCGATGCTTCCGGCACGACGTTGCTGAGTTTCAATTACGAGGATGCGGGGCGGATCATTCTCAAGGCGCACGCGACTTTGCCGAGCGGCCCGGTCGACGGCTCTTCCAATGCTTTCGTGGTCAAGCCCGCCACTATCGGCTTTGGGTTTCTGAATGCCGCCAATCCGGGCAATCCCGGCGGCGATCCGGGAAGCGGTGTATTTGCCCGCGCCGGCGATGATTTCGAAGTAACGCTCGAAGCCCGCAGCGCCACCGGTGCAATCACGCCAAATTTCGGTAACGAGAGCACGCCGGCGCTGATAACACTCGAAGGTTCGGCGCTGGTGGTAAATCCCAATCCTGGCGTCACGAACGGGCCGGTTTTCGTGAAGGAGAATTTCTCGAAAATTGCACCGGGTACCTTTCACAGCAACCAGGTACGCTATGGCGAAGTCGGAGCAGCGAAGTTTTCCGCCTTTATCGGAGGGGCCGACTACCTGGGAGCCGGGCCTTTGGTGGTCGAGAACGCATCGGCCGTCGGGTTTTTCATCCCGTGGCAGTTCAGCGTGCAGACGGGCTCGGTGGTGCCGGCCTGCGCCGTGGTCCCCCCGGGCTTCAGCTACATGGGAGAGCATTTCACGGTTGGCCTCACTGCCGCGGCGTGGGCACGCATGGGTGACGACAGCCTCAACGTGACTGCCAACTATGCGGGCTCCCTGGCTCAAGCCACGGTGCAGCTGGTGGGCGCCGATCTCGCCAGCGATACCGATTTGAGCGTACGTTTGAGTCCGGCGAGCTTCAACCTGGCCTGGGCAGCAGGCATTGGCAGTATCAGCAATATCCCCGCGACCCTGAGCCGGGTGGCTGAGACCGGTCCCTATCTGGACTTTCAGTTGGGTGCGCGCGTGACACAGCCGGGAGTACCCTTCGGCGACGCCGACTTCAATGCAAACAATCCTGATTGCGTGGCTGATGACGACTGTGACGCCACGAAGCTCGGCAGCCCCACGCCCATGGTACTCGGGCGGCTGGTGCTGGCCGACACCTTCGGACCGGAAACCGCGAATGCACCGGTAACCGCCGAAGCGCAATATTGGAATGGAAGTTCCTTCGTGCGCGCTGCCAATGCCGCTGATGGCATTTATGACAGTTGCACGGTGCTCGATTACCGCAAACTGGAGGCGCTGACGAGCCTGGGCAGTTCCACCGCAGGGGGCAGTATCAGCGCCAGCCTGGGCAATGCCCGCAACCCGGTGGATAGCCTGTACTGGACGGCACCGCTGCTAAGCGGCTCCTTCCGTTTTCGCTACGAGCTCGACGATCTGCCCTGGCTACGCGATACCGCTGCCGGCGAACCACTGTACGACGCCAATGGCGATCCGCAGGCCACTGCCAGTTTCGGCAGCTACCGCGGCCACGACCGCATCATCGACTGGCAGATATTGCCGCTTCCCTGAAACTCGCGGGATCGGAGTAAGGCTGCACGCACAGAGCAAGGGCTATGTGCAACGGGCCAGCTCGGCGGCAAACGCCGTCGAGCCAAGCCGTGCCGTGTCGTTACCGGCCTTATTCGTCCGGCAACATCTGATTGCGCCCCATGCACCAGAACTCGATGCGCGTGCCTTCGGGGTCGTAGGCGTAGAAGTAGGGCAGGCGCCAGCCGTGGGCCTTGATTTCGGTAACGCGTACCCCGGCCTGTTCCAGTTTGTCGCGCAGCGGCTGCAACTCGGCCACGCACCAGGACAGCGTGATGCCCACGCCTTCGCCGGCGGCGATGGTGCAGCGGGACGCATCCGCCAGGCTCAGGTGCGCGAAGCCGCTGATGCGCAGTTCCATGAACCAGTCATCCTTGGCGAAGCTGACCGGCAGACCCACGATGTCTCTATAGAAACGGACCGTCTCCTGCCAATGGTTGCAGTAGAGGATGGTGCTGTTCGCGGTGATCTGCATGTCTTGCTCCGAAATGATCTGATGTGGAAAGGAAGCTTGGAGGGGACTTGTGGCGTCCGACCGGAGGTGAAGTGTAGCTCGGATGGCGAAAAGACCCAAAATGGGGCAGAACCCCACGACGGGGCACCATGCTGAGGGGGTATCGATGCCGAACTGAGTGGTTCGGAAGCGGCGTGGCTTGCGGCCGGCGGGGCTTTTACGGCTATTGGAAAACGTCGTCGAGCGTCGAGGCAAACAACACCCGCTCGATCCAGGCCTCCATCTCCGCTTCACTGGCCTGGTCCAGCGCTTGCCGCGTGGCGGCCGGCAGCTCGCCGAATTTCAGCGTCAGCAGGCGGGCCAGCACTTCCGCGTGGCCTTCCCTCCGCCCTTCCCTCCGCCCTTCCGCCAGTCCGTCATCACGGGCGGTACCCAGCAGGCTGGCTTCATCATGCAGCGCCCGCTCCCGTGCCAGCGCGTGCCAGTAGGCTTCGTCGTTATGCGTCAGTCCCCAGAGTTCGTTCAAGGCATTCTGCACAGGAGGGTGCTTGATCTCGCCCATGATGTTGTCCTCGCGCCAATGTTTGAAGAAGGTGACCCAATCCGTCAAGGCATTGGTGCTTGCGGTTTCGCATCCTTGCCGGTCGAGCTTGCGCAGTTCCAGAACGTGCAGTTGCAGGAGGTTGAGGAATATATGCGGCCGTGTCTCGTCCCGTAGCCGGAACTTCCAGTGGGCCTGCGCCGCCTCGAACAAATCGAAATCCAGCAGGCTGATGCCGACAATCGGCTTGAGGTTAGCGTAACGGTCGCCACGCTGCAGTTGGTCGATATAGGCGCGGGCCATGTAGTAAAGGCTACGTTGACGAATAGTTTCTTGAAGACGAAATCGTTCTTGGGATCGAGCAGCTCCGGCATCGGCAACCTCCTTGTCGGCTGTGAGTCTTCGGCCTCTGCAATGTGGCACAAGGCTGTGGTTTTGCCATGAATTTTTCCGGCACGGCGCCCCGCATGCCCCGCTTTGGTGCCGGTTCATCATTGACAACCCCCGATGAGCGGCCTAGTTTCGGAATCCAACCGGGCCCAGCCCCACGGAATCACTGAAACGACAAAAGGAGTAAAAACCATGTCATTACGCATCAACGACACCGCCCCCAACTTCACGGCCAACACCACGGCCGGCCAGCTGACCCTGCACGACTGGATCGGCGACGGCTACGCGGTCGTGTTCTCCCATCCGAAAGACTTCACCCCGGTGTGCACCACCGAATTCGGCGCCGTGGCCCGCCTGGTGCCGGAGTTCCAGAAACGCAACACCAAGGTCATGGGCGTGTCCGTCGACAGCGTCGAAGACCACGCCAAATGGAAGAAAGACATCGAGGCCGTTGCCGGCACCCAGGCGGATTTCCCGATCGCTGACGATTCCTCGCTGCAGATCTCCAAGCTCTACAACATGCTCCCCGCCGACGCCTACCTGCCCGACGGCCGCACCCAGGCCCACACCGCCACGGTACGCACCGTGTTCATCATCGGTCCCGACAAGAAAGTGCGCCTGTCGCTGAACTACCCGATGTCCGTGGGCCGCAACTTCGCCGAAATCGTGCGTGCGCTCGACGCCGTGCAGGCCACCGACGGCGCACCGATCGCCACCCCCGCCGACTGGCAGCCCGGCCAGGACGTGATCGTGGGCCTGAGCCTCAATGACCAGCAGGCCGAAGAAAAGTACGGCAAGCTCGATATCAAGCTGCCCTACCTGCGCTTCGCCAAGGCACCCAAGAAGTAATTTCCCGCGTTAAGTTGCCCCAAAAGCCGTGGCGTTTTCGCTGCGGCTTTTTTATTTCACCATGACTCCTGCACCGAACTTCTCTGGACTACGCCACAGCCCGCTGTGGCTGGTTTATCAAGAGCTTACGTGAGTTCATCCTATGCCGGTGCTTTCCAAAACTTGACCCGGCTTCTGTCCGCTTGGCTCCTAACAGGCTCCTGGAAACCGTGTCTTTCCGATTCGCCGGCGCGGTGCTGACCACGTTGCTCGGTGTCGGCGCTGAGTTGGCCGCGCCCGAGAATCGCCAGGACGGTAATCGAGTCATCATCGCCGGCCGCGACAGCGCGCAGGACACAATCAATCAAGTTGGTCAGGAAAGAAAATGACCCGGCGCAACATGAACATCCAGCCCACGCTGACCAGCCACCCCGGCCTGCCGGTGCGCATCATCGTCAGCCGGGATCTGGGGCTGCGGCCGTACCAACCGCTGTTCTTCCAGGGAGGATCATCGCAATAAGCACGAATAAGCTGCGGCTCGGACCGCTGCCCAAGAGCGAAACCGTCAAGCTGACCTTTGCGTGTCCGGCTAGCCTGAAGGCTGACCTTGATCGCTACGCCGCGCTGCATGCGCAGACCTACGGCGAGCCGGTCGATGCAGTGACGCTGATCCCGCACATGCTAGAGGCATTCGTGACGGGGGATCGAGGGGTCAGAAAAATTTGAATCAGACAAAAGGTAACAAAAATTCAAACGGAATTTTATAATGCCCGACATCGTCTGGGACGGACCGTCCTGGCGATGCAGGAGGCGGGAATTATTAGGGCGCCGCAAAGAGTAGTGAAGCGAAGCGGAGTTACTTCGGATGTAGTGGTATCGGTGTGCTCGCTGACGATCTAAAGTTGTGCCGGTTTTTAGCTTTTCAGATTGCGCCGTACGCAATGCTGAAGAAGTAGGATGAAGAATCTGGCGATAAATGAGACGAAGCCTTGGGAGGGGCGATGGCTGACTCTTCAAATACTGAAAAATTACAGCAAGAAGATCTCTTCTATGAAGACAGATTTCTTGAAAGTTGGGCCGGCTCTATCATCACCAATCCCAGCACAGCCATTGTTGAACTGGTCGCCAACTGCTGGGATTCCTACGCCACCGAAGTCAGCATAAGTTGGCCCGATCCAAAGAAGAACAAGCAGTTTTCCATCACTGACAATGGAAAGGGTATGACACGCACAGAGTTTGATTACATATGGCGGGCCATGTCCTATAACCGCATCGCCAAGAGTGGTGCTACAACGGCACCGCCACCGGGTGTAGAGGGTCTTCCGCGCTTCGTTTTTGGCAAGAATGGCAAGGGCCGATTCGCCAGCTTTTGCCTTACCACAAACTACTTGATCACTTCGATCAAAGACGGTCAGAAGTTCGTCTACAAGGTCAGCAGGACGCCCAACAAACCCCTGGTCACTGAACTCATTGAGTTTGTTGATAAAGGTGTGGAGGGACATGGGACGACAATAACAGGTGACGGTGAGATCCGTCAGACCAACCTGTCCGTAGAGCAGGTACGAGAGCTGTTGGGTGGTCGGTTTCTTGCTAATCCTTCGTTCAAGGTAATCTTGAACGGTAGCGCCATTTCATTTGCCGACATCAGCCAGTCGTCCCTCTCTATCGTGGACGTTGAGGTGCCCGATTACGGCACGGTAAAGATCTATCACATTGACACCCTCAAGGCCGACAAGGCCGCGAAGCAGCATGGCATAGCGTGGTGGGTCATGAATCGTGCTGTCGGTGAGTGCCGTTGGCGTGGTGCTGACGTCGAACGCATCCTTGACGGAAGGACCGAGAAAGCTAAGCGCTTCACCTTTATCGTTCAGGCCGACTTCCTCAATAAGGAAAACGCCGTCAAGGAAGATTGGTCAGGCTTCGTTGAAAAGAATCCGGCGTGGGAGGCGACTAGGCCAATCGTCCAAAAAAATATCCGGGAGATCATTGACAACACCAGTGTGGCCGAACGCGAAGAAAAGCGTAGTGCTGTCCTTGAGCGAGTCGGACAGTCGGTCAACTCCCTTCCTCTTCTGAGCAAGGACCGTGTCACCACGTTCGTCAATGAGGTTGTGAATACCTGCCCCAACTTCGGTGAGCAGGAGATAGTGCAATTGACCGGCATTTTGACGAAGCTGGAGAAGAGCAAGTCGCGGTATGGTTTGCTGGAAATCCTGCACAACCAAGATCCACATGATCTGGATGCCCTTCACGAAGTCCTGAGCCAGTGGACAATTGGCATGGCGAAGGTCGTTCTTGACGAAATTCAGAGCCGCCTGAAAGTAATCAACGAGCTTAGGATCAAGATTCAGGTTGCAGGCATCGATGAGGTCAAGGAACTCCAGCCGCTCTTTGCCAAAGGCCTGTGGATGTTCGGAGACAAGTTTGAATCCATCCACTTCACGTCCAACAAGGGCATGACAACGGTCATACGCGAGTTGTTTGACGGTAAGGCTGACAAGGCTTCATTAAATCGGCCAGATTTCGTCATACGCAGTGATGGCAGCACTGGCTTCTACTCCCTTCCCTCATATAACGAAGATCACCAAGAGGTGGGGGTGAACCACCTTGCCATTGTTGATCTGAAGACCACGAAACTTTCACTCGGATCCAAGGAAAAAGAACAGATCTGGAAGTATGTGAAAGAGTTGAAGCGGAAGGGATACATCCAGCCTGACACACGGGTGGATGGCTTTGTACTAGGGGATCAGATTGAAAGTGGTGAAGGTGGCACCCGCACCGAAGACAACGACAGGGTAAAGATTCAACCATTGCTGTACAGCATTATCTTGAACCGGGCTGAACAGCGCCTTCTGAAGCTCTATGACAAGGTAAAAGAGGCCCCATTCCTTGTGGTACAGCAGGAAGAGTTGAGCAAGTTCATTGAGCCCCTCGTCGTGCAGCAGCCTGACTTACTGGCGGCGAAATCAGTGGTAGCGAAATGACTTCTTCCGTCAACTGGATAGCTGCCTACAACTACCTCTTTGCAGCATTGAACAGCGAGGATAAGGCGTTGTATGTCGGCGGCGTCGCATTCTGCCGAATGGTTCAGTAGATCGATCCTGGCTCACCCAGCTACCAGCAACTCTTGCCATTGAGGCAAAGTCAAGGTAGATCCAATTCACGCAAGGACTTCTACTGGGATCTCATACAGGGGCTTTCAGAGCCTCAGCGGTTCAGCCTCTATCGCCTGTTCGTCGATCACGTTGAGCCACATGACAAGGCGCAGGCGGGTGCGGTCAGAGACATTGTTTTTGGTGGTGGCCGCGCTGTGCCCACTACGGTTGTGCCCGTTGATCTATGGAACTCGGAGAAGTTGAATAACAGCCTCACCGACATTGACCGGGCTATTGACACCCACCACTATAACCAGGCAACGACACTGAGTTACACCTGTCTCGAAGGGCTTTACAAAGCGTACGTCCGCAAGCATGTTCCTCAACAAGAAGGGCTGAGCGATCTCATGCCGCTATGCAAAGTGGTGAAGGACGACATCAGCAAGAAGCTTCAAACCCAAGGTCCGTTTCCAATTGAGATCGTCAATGCCATGCCCACACTGACGAATGCGATAGCAAACTCACGCAACGGATTCAGTGAGTCTCACTTTGGGGATGATTCCCAGAGGTGGCTTGCTCTCTTTGCTCGGGATCTGACTAACTCCATTGGTCGCCTCATGCTCAACTTTATCTGAGGCCGCATGGCTTTATCTACGAAAAGGAAAATATGGGGTGGCTGCGAAGACATGGGCTATGGCGATTAGCAAGTCCGTCTACCTTAGAAATCTTCACAGCCACGGCGTGCCCCTGCTTACTTTCCCGAAGCTCTTGTGTGGCTCACAACCCGCGACACTGCGTTTCCTGAAAGTGGCGCGAAACAGAGCTAACGTATTGTCCTGTATATGATTTCAAGCTTCGTGTGGTTTGCGTGAAAGACTTGACAGCAGTCATTTCTTTATGCTCACGAGTTTTGGTTCATTGAGGAGGAATTCTGTTGTTCCTCCATCGACTGCTGTCCTATGCCCTCGTGCGGAACAATGAAGTCTGAAGCAAGCCTCTGTTGTGCCTTTTGACCAGGCAGGGGTGAGGCAAGCGTTTATGAAGCGGAGCTTCATGCGCCGCCGGACGGCTGGAGCGCTTTGGCGGTGCTTGCAGCGTACCCTGGCTGGTCAGCAGGAAAGCCAGAGGCGCAACGATAGAAGAGGCGGGCAATATCCCGATTTACACTTGAGTCTTTTTCCACCCACCCCGCGAAAACAGCCACAACGTAAACAGCCCCACCCCCGTTTCCGACACAAACACCCCCCAGAACACCCCAGACTCCTGCCACCCCAGGTGAATTGCGAGCCACCACGACAACGGAATCTGAATCATCCAGAAGAACACCACGTTGATCCACGTCGGCGTCCGCGTATCGCCGGCCCCGTTGAACGCCTGCACCGACACCATCCACCACCCGTACACAAAATACGAATACGCCAGGATGCGCAGCCATTCCGCGCCGATCGCCACCACCGCCGCATCGTCGGAAAAGAGCCCGATGATTTCCTCGCACAGAAAGTAATACGCGAACGACACCCCCACCAGAAAGATCATGTTGTAGCGCCCGATGCGCCACACCGCCGCCTCCGCGCGCTCGGGCAGGCCGGCACCCAGGTTCTGTCCCACCAGCGTCGCGGCGGCATTCGACATCCCCCACGCGGGCATCATGGTGAGCATCATCACGCGGATGGTGATGGTGGCGCCGGCCACCGCCGCGCTGCCCACGTCCGCCAGAATCCGCATCAGGAATATCCACGACGTCATGGCCACGATCATCTGGCCGACGCCGCCAAGCGACGTCCAGACGATGTGCGCCATCACCTTGAAGTCCAGGCGCAGTTGCGCCAGCGTGGCGCGGATGTGCTTGCCGCTGTGGAACAGGCACCACAACTGCATCAGCACGCCGACGCCGCGGCCGATGTTGGTGGCGATTGCGGCGCCTTCCACTCCAAAGGCGGGAATCGGCCCCCAGCCGAAGATGAAGATGGGGTCCAGCACGATGTTCACCAGGTTGGCCACCCACAGCACGCGCATGGCAATCGCGGCATCGCCCGCGCCGCGAAAGATCGCGTTGACGATGAACAGCAGCAAGATCACCACGTTGCCGCCAAGCATCCACTGGGTGTAGCGATAGCCTTCTGCAAGCACCCAGTCGTCGGCGCCCATCAGCCCGAGCAGTTCGCGCGCGTATACGATGCCGATCACGGCAAAGGGCACCGATATCAGCACCGCAAGCGCGATGGCCTGCACCGCGCTGATCACCGCGCCCTCGTGGTTCTTTTCACCGATGCGCCGCGCCACCACCGCGGTCACCGCCATGGCCAGGCCCATGGCAAGGGCATAGACCAGGTACAGATAGGTTTCCGTCAGGCCCACCGCCGCTACCGCCGAGGCACCCAGCTTGCCCACGAAATAGATATCCACCACGGCAAAGGTGGACTCCATGATCAGCTCCAGCATCATGGGAATGGCAAGCAGGAAAATGGCGCGTTCCAGTCGGATGCGGGTGTAGTCCGCTTCGCTGCCCTTGATGGCATCGACCAGCTCGCGCCAGAGTGAAAACGCGGCACGGGGCTGCTTGGAATCCGAAGTCATTGGAATACCGGCGGGTGAGGGAAGGGGCGCCGATTATAGAAGGCTTGAGCGGCGCCGATTGTTATGGATGTGTGAAAGTGATGAATCGGCGAAAAATACCGCTTATTCGATCTTGGCGAGGGTGGTGGAAGGACGGCCGGCCACGCTGGCGAAGGCGTCGCGCAGATCGTCCAGGTTGATGCGGCGCTTTTCCATCAGTAGGCGCACCACGGCGTCGAGGTTGGCGTCGTTGTTGGTGGCCTCGCGGATCTCCTGGTTCAGCGCCACGAATATACCCACCGCGCGCGCGGTGATGGCGCCGCTGGAATGCGCCTGGCGCAGCTTGTCCGCTTTCTCGCCGCGTTTTGCCAGGCTCTTCAGGACGGCGGCCGTGCGGTCGTCGTCGTAGCCGCCGGCGCGCCGGAGCAGTTCGATGCTGTAGTACTCGGCCAGCCCCTCCACGATCCAGTCGTCGCGCTCGCCGCCGCTGAGGCGGGTGACCACGTGCGTCAGTTCATGGAACAGCGGGCTGGTGCCATCGGTGCTGATGGCGCGGCGGCTGCTGTGAAAATAGAAAGAGTTGGGGCCGGACAGGCCGCCGCGCCACATCGGATCGTCCGCGCTCACCATCAGGATCTTTTCCGGCACCTTGCCGAAGGCTCGTTCCAATTCTGGGTAGACCAAGCTGGCAAGCGTCAGCCAGCTGGCGCGGTCCGCCTGCGAACCCTTTGGCGCCACGATGGAAAAATAGGTGCTGCCCACGTAATCGCGCCGGCTGCTGAGCTCGCCCACCATCATCCAGCCGGTGGGGCGGTCGAAGCGGCGGTCGGGGTCGTCGACGCGATAGGCGGAGGCGGTGTCCTCGTCCTCATCCAGCGGCCAGCCGGTGTTGGCGGTCCAGCCTTTCGGCAGGTCGAAATGCAGATAGGTTTGCGCCACCGCGCCTTTGCGGGTAACCACGCGCATGCGCGGAATCACGCGATCGCCGCGAAACAAGGCCCAGCTGTCGGTCATCAGGGCATCATAACTGTTCTCCTGCATACGGTTGGGACGCTCGCGGGTAACGCGCGTCTTGTATTGCAGGCGTGCATTCTTGCGCGCGGGTTCCCAGTGCACGCTATTGCCGTCCACCGTCAGCTTGCCTTCGCCGGAAAAATCGCTGAAGCGTTTGGGGTCGAAGTCGAAGCGCACGTCATGCACCGCCCCGCCATCGGCGATGTCGAGCGTGACGGTGGCCGTATCGTTGCCGGCTTCGAGGGCGATGCGCCAGTCCACGCGGTAGGGCTCGTCGTCGGCCGCCGTGGCGCTGCCGGCAAGGGCCAGCCAGGCCAGGAAAATACAATAGTGACTGAAAATGCGCATGATTCGATCCGTAGGCAATGGGAGTGATGTTCCCGGCAAAGCGCGAAAGGGTCAAGTGTGCGGGCGCTTGCATGTGAGCGGGCGCACATCGATAAAGAGGGGGCGGCATCGCGGCGCAATGCCGTCAATTGTGGACTTTTCGTACTCAATTGCTGCGAGATTGATCCTCCGTAATGCCTAGATTGTTCCAAATTTTTTGTCCTTTCCCTCCCTAAATTACACCCAAGCCCAAAGCGAGGGCGTAACCGGGCAAGCGCCCCAAGGAGATCAAGATGAACAAGATTCTAGCCGCACTGATGGTTGCCTTGATGCCTGTCGTAGCATTCGCTGGCGGGGCAACGTATGAAGTGACTCCGCTGCAGGTGAAAGCGGATATCAGACCGGTCGTCTCCGTGATCGACCTGACGGACGAACAGATGGAGATGCTGGTCAAGGCCCGCAGCGAATACACCGCGGATGCCGAATACCGCGTGGTGGTACAGACCTTGCTCGACAGTGTAACGGCCAAGAAGATCTGACCCCCGACGAATACCCCTCCTGCCGAGCATCGGCATTGAGCCCACCAGGCCGTCCTGGTGGGCTTTTTTATTGATCGGCTATTCGGACTTGATGCCGGCAGGCGTCTGCTTTAGCTTGTCCTTCCCATAACGACAAGAAACGGGAGGGAGCCATGCAACGTTCATCCTTTACGACCCTGCGCAACCTGGTCACGGCACTGTTGGCAAGCCTGTACCTGGCGTCCTCGGCATTCGGGCAGGGCAGCCTGGAACTGATCCAGGTGGAGGGGGCCTCGCTGGCCGGCAATCTCGAAGGCGACGCCACCTTGCGCGACGTGTACGTCTACCTGCCGCCGGGTTACGCCGATGCCCCCGCTAAACGCTATCCCGTGGTTTATTTTCTGCATGGCTACGGCGCCACGGCGCAGCGTTACGTGGAAGGCGTGCTGGACCTGCCGGCGGGAGCGAACCGTGCCATCGAAGCCGGCGCCGCGGAAGCCATCGTGGTGGTACCGGACGCCTACACCCTGTATGGCGGCAGCATGTATTCCAACTCGCTTGCCACCGGCGATTGGGAAGGCTTTATCGCCAACGACCTGGTGGCCTATATCGACAGCCACTACCGCACCCTCGCCACACGCGAAAGCCGCGGCCTGTCCGGCCATTCGATGGGCGGTTACGGCGCACTGCGCATCGGCATGAAATACCCGCAGACGTTCGGCGCCCTGTACGCCATGAGCTCCTGCTGCCTGATGAACCAGGCGCCGAGCCAGCAAACGGTGCAGCAGCAGGAGGCGCGCATGGCGGAGGGGCCCATTACCGCCGAACGCGGATTTACCAACGTGGCGCAGGCGCAGGCGGTGGCCTGGGCCGCCAACCCGCACAATCCTCCCTATTATTTCGACTGGCCCTGGCGCGACGGTGAACCGCAGCCGCTGGTGCAGGCACGTTGGGCCGCCAATTCGCCGCTGGTGTTCGTCGATCAATACGTGCCGGCGCTCAAGCATTACCGCGCCATCATGCTCGACGTGGGCGACCAGGATTCGCTTGCCGCAAGCAACCGCCAGCTCGATGCCGAACTGACCCGCCTGGGGGTGGAGCATGGTTTTGAAGTGTATGAAGGCGACCACGGCAATCGCATCGGCGAACGTTTCCAGGCACTGCTGCTGCCGTATTTTTCCCGCAATCTCGACGCCCAGTGAGGTGCCGCATGCTGCGTCCGCGCTCCTTTGTGGCTGCTCCTCCCTGGCGCCGCCCGACACTTGTCGTGCTGATCGCCACGGCGCTGACGTGTACCGCGCAGGCGCAGCCCTTCAGCGAAGCCGGCAATTCCGCCACGCGCTACAGCGAAGGCACCTTGCAGCCGGCGGGCGCCTGTGCCGACCTGGCGCAGTTGGCACTGCCCGAGGTACTGGCACTGCGCGCCCGTGAAGTAGAGGCCACCAACACCGTGCCGGCGCATTGCCGGGTGGATGGCACGCTGGATCCGGAGATCACGTTCCAGGTGAACCTGCCCCTGGCGTGGAATGGACGTTTCTACATGCTTGGCAACGGCGGCCATGCCGGGCAGCAGCCGGACGATCCCGCAAGCGCCCCGGCGCGCGATCAGGCGCTGGCCGCGCATTTCGCGGTGGCGGCCACCGATACCGGCCACGATGCCGCCAAGGAACCGGGCGCCAGCTTCGTGATGAGCAATCCACAGAAAGCCATCGATTACGCCTACCGCGCGGTGCACCTGACGGCGGTGACGGCCAAGGCGATCGTGGCCAACTACTATGCGGAGCCGACGCGCCATGCCTATTGGAATTCTTGTTCCAATGGCGGACGCCAGGGCTTGGTCGAGGCGCAGCGCTATCCGGACGACTTCGATGGTGTGATCGCCACCGCGCCCTGGGTCAGCCAGACCGGCTTTACCATCGGCGCCTTGTGGAACCAGCAGGCCGTGGCGAACGCAGGCTTGAGCGCCGGCAAGCTGGCGCTGCTTGCCGACCATGTGATGCGTCAATGCGATGCGCTCGATGGCCTGGAAGACGGTCTGATCGACGATCCACGCCGCTGTGAAGTGAACGTGGTGCAGGATTTGCCGCGCTGCACCGCGGGCAATGATGGCGACAGCTGCCTGACGCTGACCCAGGCCGAAGCGCTACAAAAGGTCTACGACGGTCCGCGCGACAGTCAGGGCCGGCAGCTGTTCCCCGGCTTCATGCCGGGCAGCGAAGCGCTGGTGAATGGCGCCAACGGCCTTGCCAGCCCCTGGCTCGGCCTGATCGTGCCCGCCACGCCCGGTGCTCGCCCCGGCGATTTCAACCTGGCCGACAACACCATGCGCTACCTGGCGCTGCAGCCGCCGCAGCCGGAATGGGATACCACCACTTTCGATTTCGACCGCGATCCCGCCTTGCTGGAACGCTGGAGCCGCCTGGTCGATGCCACCGACATCAACCTGCGCGGGTTCCGCGCGCGTGGCGGCAAGCTGCTGATGACCTATGGCTGGGCCGATCAGGTGCTGCAACCCCTGATGGGGGTGCATTACTACGAGCAGGCGGTCAGCGCCAATGGTGCCGATGGCGAGGATTTCATGCGGCTTTTCATGATTCCAGGCATGACCCATTGCGCGGGCGGCATAGGGCCGGACCAGCATGATCCGGTTACCGCGATCGTGGAATGGGTGGAACTGGGACAGGCGCCGCAGCAGCTCACGGCACGCAGGATCGTGGATGGCGAAACCATTCGCAGCCGTCCTTTGTGTCCGTATCCGCAGGTGGCGCGCTACAGCGGGCAGGGCAGCATCGATGCCGCCGAGAACTTCCGCTGCGAGGCGCCTTGATTCGGTACCGCCTCAAGCGGCGTTGGCCGGCGCCTCGGGCAGCTTGAGCGGGCGTCCGCTCAGATAGCCGGTGACCATCTGCATCAGGCACACGGCGAGCATCAACTGCAGCGGCAGATCCCAGCCCTGGCTCAGATCGCGCAGATAGCCGATCAAAACCGGCAACAGCGCTGCCATCAGATAGCCCACCGCCTGCGCCATGCCGGACAGCGCCACGGCCTGAGAGGTCGTGCCGGCACGCAGACCGAACAGGGTAATGGCCAATACCAGCGCGCCACCGCCGCCCACGCCCATGATGATCATCCAGGTGAGCACCTGCGCCGGCGCCAGGTAAAGTCCGCCGTAACCGACGAACAGGCAGGCGCCGCAGAACACGCCGATCCAGCGCTGGTCCGCCAGGCGGTGGATGGCCAGCGGAATCAGCATCACCGCGCCAAGGACGAAAATCTGATAGATGAACAGCAGCCAGCCGGCGCGCGCGGCGCTGATGCCCTGCAGATCGGCCATCATGCTGGGGAACCAGGCGATCATCACGTAGAACGCCATGGATTGCCCACCCATGAACAGGCTCACCTGCCAGGCCAGCGCATTGCCCCACAGCGGCGTTTTCGCCTGCGTGCTGGTCTGTGGCTTACTGTTGTGCCTGAGCTGCGGCAGCCAGGCCACCACGCCAAGCAGCACCGGCGCCAGCCAGGCCACCAGCGAAAAACGCCAGCCGCCGGTTTCCGCCAACGGCACCGACAGCGCCGAGCCAAGCCCGCCCACCGTGACCAGCACCATGGTAAAGAGCGCCGTGACGAAGGCCAGTTGCCTGGAAAAGTCGCGATGCAACAAGCCCGGCAGCAGCACGTTGTTGATGGCGATGCCGATACCGATGAACACCGTGCCGAGATACAGGCTCAGCGCGCCGTCGGCGTAGCGGATCAACAGCCCGAGCCCCAGGATCAGCAGCGCCACCAGGATCGCCAGTTCCAACCCCAGCCGCCGTGCCAGCGGCGCGGCGTAGGGCGAAAGCAGGCCAAAGGCGAACAGCGGCAGCGACGCCAGCAGTCCGGCAAGCGGGGAAGACAGGTCGAATTCCTGCTGGATCAGATCCAGCACCGGACCGACGCAGGTAATGGCGCCGCGTAGGTTGAGCGCCACGACCAACAAGGCAAGCAGCAACCGCAGGCCACGGCCGCTGGTGGGGGAAAGCGTTTCTACCGGCGACATGGCGGTGCGGAACCCTGGGACTGAAAAAGGGGGGCACTATAGGCCAGTCGAAGGCCCGGGGGAATGGGTCACTGGTCGAGCGCGGCGCAGCTTGCGCCCAGCCAGCGCCCGGAATGGGTGGCCGTGGCGTGTTCGACGATGCCGTTGAAATTGAGCGTCATGCTCGATTCGCCGGTGTATTCGATGCCGTCGGCCAGTATCACGCTGCCCTGGCCCTGGTCGCATACGAAATCGATATGGGTGGCCAGGCCCTGCGGCTCCACGCGGGTGAAGCGGCAGCCGCCTTCCTCGGCAAAGCGGAACTGGCCGCTTGCGGCTTCCTGTTCCGTGACGCAGTTCTGGAAACGCTGGTTCAGCCAATCCACCTTCAGGCCCTGCGCACGGATCACGCTCTCCACCGTTTGCCGCTGCTCGGGCGGCAGCAGAGCCATTTGCGTGCGCGCCATTTCCAGCGCCAGCTCCACGCGACCGCTGGCGCTCTTGATGTCGATCTGGTGTTCCCACAGGCCGGGCCGTACCGAAATTTCCTGGGCGAAGCCGCCAAGCGGCAACAGCAGAGCGGCGGCAAGAAGGGAAAGACGGAATGGCTGCATGAGGGCTAGCTCCTGAAAATACACATTGAGCACGCCTTTGATCGCACAGTGTGCGTGAACCGGCGCTGAACGGGGACGCATGCGTCCCCGTTCAGCCTAGTATTACGGGGCGATCTGACTACTTCTGCCGATCGCTTCAAGATTTTGATTCACCATCAGCTCCGGCGCGTAATTGGATTGCTGGCACATGTATTCGAACAATTCCTCGCCCTCGCGCCAGTTGAGGCTCAGGTGGCCTTCCAGTGGTTTGTCGTAGGTGAGCGGATCGCTCATCACGAAACGGTATTCCAGCCGGCCATTGCTCACCCGGTCGTAATACTCCAGCACGTGCACCTGCTCGGTGTGCGGCAGGCCCATGCGCTCGAACCAGAAGTCGGTGTTGTAACCCACCGAGTCGATCACCAGCGTATCGCCATCCCACCAGCCGATGGAATGGCCGTAGTTGTCGGGTTCGGGATCGGTGGGGTGCGAGCGTCCGTCCATGTACACCACGCGATAGGTGTGGGGCCCGCCGATGTCGAAGATGTAGAGCTGCTGCAGCGCGTCGATTTCGAGGATTTCCACGCCGTAGGGCGTCAGCAACTGGCGGATGGCGCCCGAGGCCTTGCAGCGCGCATGCGGTTCGAGATCGTGCGCCTGGCGCGCATCGAACAGGCCCTTGGCCCAGGGCTTGAAGGCAATTTCATCCACGTTGAAGAACGGAATGCCGGTGCTGTAGTCCGGCACCCACAAGCCTTTCGGCTGATCGGGCGAGCCGCTGATCAATATGCGGCCCTCGGCGTTGCGCGGCGCGGGTTCCGCGGCGTCGGCGGCAAACGCCGCATTGAACGCCAGCGGCAGCGCGGCCATGGTCCAGAAAACGCTGCGGCAGGCAGCGGCAACCCGTAACAGGTTCATGACATCCCCTCTGGTAGCATTGTTGGTGTTTTTATCAACGGCCCGCGCAGTATAGTGCAACGCGCATTCCAGTGTCCCCGGTGGCGGACTCGCTTGTGTTCCTGCCATCGCAGCGCGAGGATGGGGCCTGGTTGCCCAGGCAGGGAGAAAAGACAATGGCAGTATCCATCAAACGGGCCTACGAGGAACCCGCGTCCGGGGATGGCAAGCGTGTGCTGGTGGACCGTATCTGGCCGCGCGGCATCAGCAAGGACGAGGCGAAGATCGATTTGTGGCTGAAGGAGGTGGCGCCTTCCACCGAACTGCGCAAATGGTTCGGGCACGACCCCGAACGTTGGCAACAGTTTCAGGAAAAATACCACGCCGAGTTGCAGGACAACGACGCGCTGGCGGAATTGAAGACCCTGGCCGGCAAGGGCAAGGTCACGCTGGTGTACGCGGCGAAGGACGAGCAGCACAACAACGCCGTGGTGCTGCGCGACCTGATCGGACACCGCGCCAAATGAAACCGCTCGGCCTCATGCCATCCAGATACCGCACCAAGCGGAACCGCTTGGCTTCACGCCATTCGGGCACCACGCCAGGGTGAGGCAGGTCAGCTTCACGCCACCCTACGTACCTGAATAGCCTGCCACTATAGCCTGCCGCCACTTCATGCCGCGGCAACCACCGGCTCGCGCAGCGCGAAACGCGACAGGCCCAGCGCAAGCAGCGCGCACACGGCAATGGCGCACACCAGCGGCACCGGCGTGTTGTCGAACACTGCGCTGACGATGCCGATGGCGATTGCGCCCACCACCATCTGCAGGGTGCCGCCAAGCGCCGCGGCGGTGCCGGCGATCGGCCCGTGGTCTTCCAGCGACAGCACCATCGCGGTGGGCAGTACCAAGCCCAGGAAGGCATAGGTGCAGAACAACAGGATCGCCAGCAGCGGAAAGCTGTCGAAACCGAACACGATCAGCACGAACAGCACGCAGGCGCTGGTGCAGTAGCCGGCCACCGCACGCTTGATCACCGGCAGTGCGCCAAAGCGTGCTTCCAGGTTGGCGGCCACCTGGCTGGCACTGAAGAAACCCAGCGCATTGCCGGCGAATGCCAGGCTGTACTGCACGCTGGTCAGCCCGTAGTGATCCATGTACAGAAACGCGCTGGTGGCCAGGAACGCGAAGAAACTGGCCATGCCCATGCCGCCGATCAGCACCAGCCCCATATAGTGCGCATCGCGCAGCAGCACGCCGAACGCGCGCAGCATGTTCATGAAATGGAACGGCTTGCGGCGCTCGGCGGTAAGGGTTTCGCGCAGGCCGAAACGGGTCATGGCGAAACCGAGCAGTGAAATCAATGCCACCGCCACGAATACCGCGCGCCAGCCGAACGGCACGATCACCGCGCTGCCCAACAGCGGCGCGAACATGGGTGAGACGGAGATGATCAGCATTACCGTGGACATCAGCCGTGTGGCGGCGTTGCCGGTATAACAGTCGCGGATCACCGCACGTGGAATCGACATGACGCCGGCGGCGCCGACGCCCTGCATGAAGCGCATGGCGATCAGCCAGTCGATGCTTGGCGCCAGCGCGCAGCCCACCGAGGCAAGTGCGAACACCGTCAACCCGAAATACAGCGGCGGCTTGCGCCCAAGCACGTCGGACACGGGTCCATATACCAACTGGCTGATGCCGAAGGAGATGAAGTAGGCCATCAGCGTGGCCTGCGCGGCCGATATCGGCGCGTTGAGGTCTTCCGCGATGGCGGGCATCGCGGGCAGGTACATGTCGATGGCGAAGGGGCCGATCCAGCTCAATGATCCGAGGACCAAAGCCATTTTGAAGAGATCTGATTTCACGTGCAGTCCAGCGAAGGGCCGCCCCGGCGGGCCAGGGGAGGGGATTTGTGGCGCGGCATTATAAAGAGGCCGCGGCGAAATGTCGCTTGGGCGCTGCCGGCGCCCGGTTTCTCTTGAAAAACTGTGAAGCGACGGCCAGTTATCCAATACAGGCATTGCCACTATTGGCGGTACCGATCACTCGTAGGAGGGCTTTATGTACAGCGTGGAGCGCGTGGCGCATGACAGGGTGGACGTGGTGGTGAACGGCAGGCTCGAAACGGAGGACATGCGGCAGCTGATCGATACGCTGGAAGTGCGCGCGGCGGACGTCGAAGACGGCAGGATGCTGATCGACGTGGAGGATTTTCACCTGCCCTCGCTTGGCGCGATGAAGGTGGAATTTGCCAACATGCCCGAGCTGATGCGGCTCATGCGGCGCTTTTCCCACGTGGCGGTATTGTCGGACGAAGGCTGGGTCAATGCCGTCAGCAGCCTGGAGGGCAAGCTGATTCCGGGGCTGGAAATCAACACGTTTCCGCGCCACCAGCGCTACCAGGCGGAAACCTGGCTGGGCAACGTCCACTGAAGGCGTGAGGCCTGCGCGCCGGCTCCGATGCAGGGGCCGGCGGCGCGCAAGGTTCAGCGTACGGCGGCTTCGTACAGTGGCAGCACGGTGGGTAGCAGTGCTTCGATTTCCCGTACCCGGTTGGCGCTTGCGGGGTGGCTGCTGAGCAGTTCCGGCGGGCTGCCGCCGTCGTTGGCATTCATCATTTTCTGCCACAGGGTAACGCCGGCGCGCGGGTCGTAGCCGGCGCGTGCGCTGAGTTCGAGGCCGATGCGGTCGGCTTCCGATTCGTCGGTGCGGCTGAAGCGGGTGGCGATCAGCGCCTGGTAGCCGGTGTTCGCCAGGTTGGCCGACCCCTGGCCCAGGCCGAACAGCGCCGCGCCAAGCCCGATCGCGGTCTGCGCGGCAAGCGCCTGCGACATCTGTTCGCGCGAGTGCTCGCGCAGCGCGTGGGCGATTTCGTGTCCCATCACCACCGCGATCTCGGCATCGCTCAGGTTCAACTGCTGAATCAGGCCGGAATAGAACATGATCTTGCCGCCCGGCATGCAGAAGGCGTTGAGCTGGTCGCTGCGCAGCACGTTGACTTCCCAGTTCCAGCTTGGCGCATCGGGGCGGAACACCTGCGTTTGCGGCTCGATGCGCGCGGCGATGGCGCGCACCCGGCTGAGCAGCGCGGCGTCCTGGTTGAGCGCGCCCTGTTCCTGCGCTTCGGCCTTGAGCTGGTCATAGGCCTGCCCGGCCATCTGGTTCATTTCTTCCGACGATACCAACAGCAGTTGCTGGCGGTTGGCGCCGATCGCGCCGGGGGCGGTGGTGGTGCCGCATCCGCTCAGCACGGCGGCCGACAGACACAGGGCAAGGCCCGTTGCCAGGTTGAAGTGGTGCATGGTTCCTCCGTTGCGACTGGCTAGCGAACTGCTGACATAGAACACCAGATGAGCGCGATCATAGTGGCTCCGGCGCACCAAGACCATCGCTTGGCGCACCGGAGCCGCAATTCTGCGTGAAGTGCCCGGAGGAGGGCCGTTTGTGCCTCAGGTCATCAACGCGATCAGGATGATGATGGGGATCGGCACGCCAAGTATCCATAACAGTATCGAACGCATGGGTTGTCTCCTCAGAGGTCGCGTTGTTTGCCGCCGCAAGTGGCCGCCAGGCTGCCGACGAAGGCGCCGAGCAGCAGGGCGATGAAACACCACAGGGACACATAGGCCGTGGTCATGCGCGCCTGGTCGGCGGCTTCGCGCACGTTGGTTTCGAGGTCGCTCAGTTCGGTATTGAGCCGCTCAACGGCGCCGCGCACGCGGGCTTCGGCTTCCTGCGCGCTCAGGCCGGTATAGCTGGCCACCTGTTGGCTGAGATAGCGCAGGTCTTCATCCGCCAGTCCACCTTCGCGGTAAGCCCTGGCCAGAATGCGGGATACCTCGGCAAGCGCGGGAGTTGCTTCGTTCTGCCCATTCGCACCCTGGGTATCGTTGGCGGCGGCCTGCGGTTGCGGGGGTGTGGCCGCGGCGTTGTCCGGCGCGCCATCGTCGGGAGCGGCCGGTGGCGGAGGGGGTGGCGCGGCGGGCGCTTGCGCCGATGCGGCACCGGGTTCGCGGCGGAACAGCATGTCGAGGTAGTAGTCCAGCGTGCCGCGTTCGTCCTGCAGGTCCGCCAGGCCGCCGACGGCCGCGCCGGCTACCGAGCTTGCGCCCTGCGCCACCGACATACCGGCGCGCGCGCCGGCGCCCACCAGCGAGGTTGCCGCGCTGGCAAACAACGCGGCGGTGAGCAAGGTGGCCAGGCCCCAGGCAAGAAAGCCGTGCGCGGTATCGCGAAAGAACACTTCATCACGCGGCACGTCCGGCCAGCGCACGCGCAGGCGGCCGGCCAGATAGCCGCCAAGCGCGGCGGACGCCAGCGAGGTGAAGGTGACCCACGCTATGGCGGCAATGCCGAAAGCGCCGGCATCGAGCCCCTCGCGCGAGAAGGGCGACACCGAGGTCAGCCCCAGTCCGGTGCCGAGAATGAACAGAATCAGTGACATTGCCGCGGCAGCCACCGCGCCGCCTACGATGGCTCCCCAGGAAACGGCGCTGGTATCCAGCGTGCCGAGGGAGTGGGTACCTGCCTGAACGACCTGCTGATCCAAACGCGTTTCCATGACTGCCTCCTGTCGATTGGCTACGGGGTGGAGAGCTTTTCATGCCTGCGGCAACGCTGCGGAAAAGCGGGCGTTGCGCGCGAATGCGGCTTCACCGTAGCCCTTTGCTCACGACGTGGGCAAATCCGTTTGCCGGAATTGCGAAGCGCCTTGCAAAGTTCGACGTCAGGGCGTGGGCGCCAGTTCACTGGGCAGCGGCCAGTTGCCGGTGTAGGGCGGCCAGTTGGGCACGGCCAGATCCGGCGCCGGGTAGAACATGGCGGTGTAGATGGTGCGGATTTTCGCCTGATCGATAAAAAACCATTCGCTGAACACGTTGCGCGGCGTGGGGGAGCCGGGCCGGCGGATGAACACGGCGTAGGACAGCACCGCCTGCGCCTCGACGTCCACCAGCGGAATGCGGCGCGCGGCCACCATCTGCAGATTGAAATTGGGCAGGCCGGCCAGGCAATCGCGCGCGGTGGGATCATCGCCGGCGGGCGGCGCCTGCTGCGGGTCCAGCGGCGGCAGGAAGGCGCCGCCCGGTGCCGGCGTGCCGTTTTCGGCGCGGCCGCAACCGGGATGCGCAAGCGCCACGCTGCGGTCGTGCGAATTGATGGCGTCGAAATAGCTGTCGACGATGCGGATCAGCGCATCGCGATCGCTGCGCTCGTTCTGCGGCACCACGCGCTCGGGCGGGCCGTTCACCTTGAGGTAGTCCACATTCAACAGGTTGGCCGGTGGCTGTCCCGGTTGGCGCTGGCCGTTCAGGCCGGGATCGTCGGCGCGGGCGATGTACCATTCCGCTTCGGTGATCCGGCGGTTTTCCACCTTGATGCGCGCGGTGACCAGCGCGCTCTCGGCGCCTTCCTCGACGCTGCCGTAGTAGGCCGCCTGGCCGCTCACCGGATCGAAGTAGCGGCGCTGCACCTCGCCAAGCGCGGTCACCGACTGCCAGGTGCCCTGGCCGGGCGCCACGTTGATGGCGTTTTCGGTCTGCCGCACGCCAAGGGCAAGCGGGGCGTCGTCGGGAGTGTTGTTCACCACGGCGTTCAAATACTGGTCCAGAACGTCCTGCAGGCAGGCGCGGTCGCAGTCCTGTGCCTGCAGCGCGCAAGGAGCGAGGAGCAGGGCGGCACAGAGGGGGAGGCAAGCGGAATGTTTCATGAGCGGATTTCCCTGTTGGTTTTATTGTGGGGAAAGCGAGTGTGCTTGAAAGCGCGGGCGGGGTAAACTCCCAGCCTGGTCCGAATGGAGCTTCCCCATGAAAAAACCACTGCATTCCCTGGCCCTGGTGGCCGCGCTGTCTCTGTTTGCCTGCTGTACCCTGGCCCAGCAACCGGCCTACCAGGTGGACGACGCCTGGGCACAGGTGCCGGACGGCGACTGGGGCGGTTCCACTTCCTGGGTGGCGCCGGACGGGCAGGGCCACGTGGTGGTGATGGTGCGCGCGGCGCCGTATTTCCGCGTGTTCGAGCGTGACGGCACCTTCGTGCGCGCCTGGGGCGAAACGCCACAGTTCCGCAATGCCCACAGCATCCTGTTCGACAGTGAAGGCTTCATGTGGGCCACCGACCCCGGCAACCACGTGGTCTACAAGTTCAACCCAATGGGCGAGGTGGTCATGACACTTGGCCAGTTCGGCGAAGCGGGCGACAACAGCTCCACCACCTTGTTCAACCAGCCCAACCATGTGGCCATCGGTCCGGACGGCGACATCTACGTGTCCGACGGCTATGGCAATGCGCGCATCGTGCAGTTTGCGCCCGACGGCCGCTTCATCCGCATCATCGGCGGTACGCAAGGCGCAGCGGAAGGCGAATTGCAGCTGCCGCACGGCATCGCGCTGGATTCGCAGGGCAGATTGCTGGTGAATGACAGCGACAACAAGCGCATCTCGGTTTTCGACCAATCGGGCAATTTCCTGGAAGCCTGGCCCTTTCCCTCGCGCGGCGGCCTGGTGGTGGGCGCGGACGATACGGTGTACGTGAGCGATGTGAATGCCGGCGCGGTGAACATCATGCGCAACGGCGAGCTGATCGACACCATCACGGTGGACATCCGGCCGCACGGCCTGTCGGTGGATAGCGACGGCAGCATTTACGTGGCCGATGCCATGGCGCGGCAGGTGCTCAAGATCACGCGCCGCTGACATGGCAAGGACGCGTGGGGTTGCCATGAGGGTACAAGCGCGATTCGCGCGTGAATGTTGTGGAGGCGTGGCGCCATGATCGCCTTGTTGTTCCAGGGGCAGGTGGCGCTGTTCCTCATGATCCTGATCGCCATCGTCATTTCCTTGAGCTTCCATGAATTCGGCCATGCCGCCACCGCCTGGCTGTTCGGCGACGATACCGCGCAGCGTGCCGGACGCCTGACGCTCAACCCCGCGGCGCACGTGGATCCGCTTGGCCTGTTGATGGTGGCCGTGATCGGCTTCGGCTACGCCCGGCCGGTGCCCACCAATCCGAGCAAGTTCAGCCATGGGTGGGCCGACATGCTGGTGTCCGCCGCCGGGCCGGGGATGAACCTGCTGATTGCGCTGGTGGCGGTCAATCTCTACGCCTTTGGCCTGCGCGCCGGCTGGGAGCCGATGCAGGGCGCGGGCGCGCAAGCGTTTTTCCTGTTCCTGGCGCAGATCAACCTGATTCTGATGCTGTTCAACCTGCTGCCGGTGGGTGCCCTGGACGGGCACTACATCCTGCCGTATTTCCTGCCGCGGCCACTGGCGCAGCGCTATCGTCTCTGGAACGACCAGTACGGCAACCGCCTGTTGCTCGCACTGATCCTCCTCAGCCTGTTCGGCGTGCCGGTGTTCACTTACATCTGGCGCATCGGCGCCGCCATGCTGCCCTACATCACGTTCGTGCGTTGACTCCCTTGATGTCTGATTCTCAGCGGCGCCCGGGGCGGGGCGGCTGCCGGACGTTCTTGCGTGTGTCGCGCAGGGTATGCGGCTGCACGTCGCGGTGGCCACGGTCGTTGCGATACTGGCTGGCGCTGTCCTGGCGCCATTCGTAACCATTCCATGTGTAGCGGATGCCGCTGTCGTTGACCACCCAGGGCTGGCGGTAGCTGCCGCCGATGCGCACCGCCGTGCCGGGCATGCGGCTCCAGCCGCGGCCGTTCCAGCGATAAATGCCGTAGCCGCCGCGATGGCGATCGGTGCCGAGCACCCAGCCGTTGCTCAGCGCCGTGGCGGCGCCGGGCGCCACCTGCCAGCGTTTGCTGCCGGGCGTGCGGTACAGGATTTCATGGCCTTGCAGATGGTTGCGGAAATCGCCCAGGCGCCATTCGATTGCGCCGCCGTCGGCAAAACCGAAGCCGTGGCTTGGGCCGAAGCGCGTGTCGGCGTTGGCGGAACAGGCCAGCAAGGCCAGGCAGAACATCAGCGGTGCGTGGAGCATCGGACTTTTCATGGAAACCTCCTGACTATTGCTCATAGGTTTTGCGCTCATACGTTTTGCGCTCATGCGTTTTTCATCGGACGCTCACAGTGTCGTGCGGCCAAGCTGAACGCCGCGTGAAACGGCTTAAGGGGAGATGAACGCGCCAGCAATGTGCGCCAGAACCGGGAGGCGGCGTGCCCATGGGGGTTGGCAAAGCGCGAGGAAGCGGCTTGCATGTGGCAATCGTATCTTTTAGGCTTGCCTCACTTCTTGTCGGGGTGCCTTCTAGCAAGGCTGAGACATCACCCGTGGAACCTGTTGGGGTAATACCTGCGTAGGGAACAAGGAAGGCGCTTTTCGCGCCACTCTTCGCTCTTGCATGTCCGGTCACGCGCTTACTTGGTGTTTGACCTTCGCCTTCCAGCAGTTCCGCACGTTGTCCGGCCATCTCCCCGACCTTCATCCGGCCGAGGAGAACATCATGTCATCGCCACCCGTCACCAAAGTATTGAGCCGCGACGCGCAAACGCATCAGGACGTGCTGCAGCCCCTGCCCGCCTCGCGCAAGATCCACGTTACCGGCTCGCGCGCGGACCTGCGCGTGGCGATGCGGGAAATCAGCCAGAGCGCCACGCACATTGCGAGCCAGGACGGCGGCAGCCGCGAATCCGCCAATCCCCCGATCCGTCTCTACGATACCTCCGGACCGTA
>Ga0182745_1000530_pt1 | contig 42199 bp, 60 predicted proteins | sample eDN3rd30CKraftBY_FD_128523 | JGI IMG/M metagenome (GOLD analysis project Ga0182745, IMG submission 128523) | Enriched backyard soil microbial communities from Emeryville, California, USA - eDNA 3rd pass 30_C Kraft BY (version 2) (version 2) | ecosystem: Environmental > Terrestrial > Soil >...
AGTGAGCGGGAGCGAGATATTCCAGGGGACAAAGGCGAGATAAATGCCGGAAGAGCCCGGAAGATCTCGGGTCAATCAGGAAGGATTCTGCAAAGACTTTGCACCCGGCGCAACTGGAACGCGGCCACCCTGGCCCCACTCGCGAGCGGGCAGCCCGACGGACTCCCTCGCATGAGCGATCACAGCCTCCTGCCCGACGCCTTCGGAGTGGATGACGAGCACTTGCTGAACAACGCCATCGACGATGTGTGGTACGACGCGGACCTTGCAGGCATCACCGAAGTACTCCCGCTCTGGACCCCAGGCACTACCCGCGAAGCCGTAACAGTGGTCGCTCATGGCCCTACTCCCCGAACAGATCCGGCTGGTCGAAGTTCCGATTTCGGATCCGCGCCCGGCCAATCAAGCGCCGGAGGCTGCGGACGTGCATGCAGTACTTCTCGGCGAGCTCCGCGAAAGTCGCACCGGCCCGCCACTCCTCCAGAATAGCCTGCTCACGATGCGCGAGGCGATAGTAGAAGTCCTTTGGAATGCTGACCACCTGGCCACCCCACGCTTCAGCGATATGGTCGGCTATCTCAGCACCGACTTGCTCGGCGACCTGGGCAGCAAATCCATAGTCACTGGCGATCTGGGTCGCTCGCGCAGCAACATCCGCGAGTAGCTCGCTGCGGCGGATCTCAGTTCTTTTCGCGGGGCTGCTCATCTGCGCCCCGCCCTCAACAATTCGGCAATGACGTACACCTTGGTGGATGCCGCCCGCTCGGCATCCTCGCTAGGATCCTGCGGGCTCATGATCAGCACATCGTCTTCGCGATGGCCAATAACATGTAACACGGCCGCATCTATTCGGTGCGTGGTGCCGATCCCAAATTCAGCAGCCAAATGCTGCAGCTCCTCCGGCTGCTGCTGGAGCCATGTGAAGTAGTCCGCAAAAGTGCCGCGATGCAGGGTCATGGCTCGATCGACACCGGGCCGCTCGAATCGAGCAGCCGTTGGTAGTTCTCAAACGCGGTCAGGAAGGCCCTCTGCGCATCCGCCAGCTCCTGCAGGCTGTGGCTCGGCAGCGGAATGCCGGGCAGCTGCAACTGAGCGGGAATCGACTCGAACATGGGCATCACTCGCAGCACGATGGCCGCCGCGGGCAGCTCTTCAGTCCGCGACATTCGCTCTCACGGAAGCAAAAATCAGGGTATGGCGGTGGCGCCTGCCGGTCGCGCACCTGGACGTCTATCCACGAAGGGCATGCCTCAGCCGCTTTCACGAGCGCGTCGACCCCGGCCTGGTTGTTGCACCAGCCGAGTACCTTGCGTTGCCGGGTGTAATGGTCGAGACACGACACCTCGAACCGCTGCAGGCGATCGCCTACGTTGGTCATTGCTCTCTCCTGAACGGACGCTTGAAATTGATCAGGTCCTGAAGAGCACACCAAGGCCGCACCAGTCCGAGCGCCGCAACCCACTCGGGGATGATGTTCTCGATCTCGTAGACTTCCAGCCCATCCGCGCGCCAGTCGGGGATGTGCTTCGGGTCGCCGGTGAAGATGAACGACCAGCGCTTGTGACGGCCGCGCACTTCGATGGAAAGCAGCTTCTTAGCCATCGTTCTTTCCATGAGATGCTCTGGCGAGCCTGGCGAGCTCATCAACGTCGTAGCGCATTGATGCCGGTGCGACGTATGTGCCTCGGCGACCAGTTTTCTCGTTAATCAATTTCGAGCAAAAATGGTCTTGGTCCGCCAATTCAAAGCCTTCCGGGAGCGCCTCTAGCGCCTGACCGATCGCCTTGTGCAGCGCCTGCAGTGTTGGCACTTCACCCGGTCTCAGGCCGACAGTGACCTCGCCGGACTCACCGTTCGGTCCTTTGACGTGTACAAACAGATCGAATGTTATTGGGCCGATCATCGACTTTCCCCCTTCGTTGCCGCCGAGTACTTCGCCCGCGTTTCCGACACCTGGCGGTCGTAATCTTCGCGTGTGAGAAAGCCGCGCTCGAACTGGGTCTTCAGCCAGATCAGGTGATCATTCATCTTTCGCAGATCGTTATCGACCGCGTCGGCGGCAGGAGCAAAGCCGCCTGTGCCTTGCCGCGACACGCCCTTGCCGCGCTGGCGCTCGGCCTGTGCGTCCGCCTGGTCGGCGATACCCCATACGATCTGCCGCAGGTAATTGTGGTTGCTCAGTGGTAGCCGCAGCCGCTCGGGCTGCTGCAACATCTGCTCGATGCCAGCGATCCAGGCCGCGCTCGACGCAGGCCGATGAATTCCGTTGCGCTCGTCGCGGCAGACCGTGCCGACGCGCACCAGCTCGAGCAGCTCCTGGAGCACCTTGATCGCGCGGGCCGTGCGCAGGGCTGTCTTGGCGGGCTTGAAGAGCCGTAGGTACGCGAGCGCGGTACGGGCCAGCACCGGTTCCATCTCGCCGACGATCGCCGCCAGGCGCTTACCCTCGTCTTCGAGCAGGCCGGCCTCGATCGGATACTCGGCGCCGCAGCTTGGGCAGGTGAGTTTCATTCCGCTGTCCCTTGCTGTTCGATGCCCATCCTGCCTTCACGCAGAATGATCCGAACAAGGCGCTTCGCATCGATCTCGTCTACATGCAGGTCGTACCCACTCGCCATGCACTCACGCAGGGCGCGAGCGCCGACATTGACGTCGACACCGTGCATCAGCTCCTGCGCGCCGTGGAAGTGCGGCATTGGCGCTGTGCAGCCGACCACGGTGCACTCCAGCCCGACAACCTGACGGTACGCTCTTGTCGTGGTGTTCAGCCGCTTCCGTAGGTGCTCAATCTCCACCAACAACACTACGCGGCTGTTCGCTTCTCGCGCCAGATCCTCTCGCAGCTGCTGCAACAATTCAGCCGCTGACGGTTCGTCAGCGCCTCTCGCGTCCAACTGCTCCAGCAGCCACACGCATAGGTCGGCGTGATCGGGCCACACCAGGTCATTGCCGGGGTGCGCCTCCTGCCATCGCTTGATGGCGCGCTGGCTGGCCTTCCAGCGCAGATCGAACGAAGCCTCGCGCTCGACAAGCTCTTGCTGCAGGCGCCCGATCTCCGTGAGGCACATATCGAGGGCGCAACTCCAGTGATCTTGCCAGCAGTGCTCGAAGTGCGTCCCGTCGCGCCTGCGGCGAAGCGTGGGGCCATAGATTTCAAGGACTCGGGCAGCCAGCTCATTCGATGGCAGTTGCTCAGCCATACATGTCCTCATCTCTCTGTGTGATCGGTTGCCGGCCGCGCGATGGGAAGGGCACCGCTTGCGCGAAGACATCGCCGCCGGCTTTCGTGGTTTTTCCATGCGCGGCACTCACGACTGATCCGCGGCTTGCGACCCGGCGATGGCACCGGCCTGGCAAGCACCAGGGGCAGACTCTCTTGATTGCGTAACGGAATCATCCTTGTGGCGGCGCTGGTCGATGACGAGCGCGGCGATGAGCTTCTGCAGCTGCTGCGGCGTGCAGAACGTCACGCGGTCGACCTGAAACATCCGGCGCGCCATCGCGTCCGCGTAGCTCCACGGGCGCTTGGCATCCGCGAGCAGCGCCTCGACCTTACGGATCTGCGGGCTCTTGTCGGCGTTGTGGGGCCGACCGCGGCCGATGTCCTTGAATCCGCGCGAACGCAGGTGATTGAGCACATGGCGGCGACCATCGCTGGTCAGATCCTTTGCAGAACGCACACGCCCGACGGTCCACAGCATGTCCCGATAGGTGTCGTCATCAAGACGCAGCTGCGCCTTGGCGATGTGGATCTTCGCCAGCTCGATGTTGCGGGCCTTGGCCGCATCGCGCCTCATTGCGCGGCCTCAGCCTTGGCGCGCTGCACGCGTGTCACGTCGACCGCGATCGACTTCGCCACGGCGCGGCGACCGGCGGTGCTCTTCGCCGACTCCCGAAATTTGCGCTCCTTGTAGCGCCGATTCGAGCAGAGGCGGCAATTGCACTTCTTGAGATCGTGCCCTGCCTTCACGGATTGAACGTCACGGATGCCCGTCTGCCGGACGCCCTCCGCGCGCTGCAGGGCGTTCAGCGCCGCCAGCGCCACGCGCCGTGCGTTGGCTTCTGGACCCGGCGCATATCCCGTCGCAGAGCCTCTGCCGCTGAGCGTCGCGACCTCGTAGTGAAACCAGGCGACGCCCTGCTGATGCCGCGCCAGCGTGACCGGCGGTGCAGCGCACGGAGTGATGGCCAGGTGGTCGTTCATTCTTCCTCCTCGCCGTCTTCGGCATCGCGGTCACCCAGCAGCGCCTGGACCAGCTCGTCGATCTCGGTGTTGATCGGCTCGATCACCACCTGGTCGCCAGCGTCTTCGATCGAGCAGCCGAGCTTTTTCAGCTCCTCGGCTGGCAGCTGCTGCAGCGCCGCCTTCACCGGCTTGTCCACGGTCTTGATCAGCGTGGCGACCTGGTCGGGCAGGCGTTTGCGGATCAGTTCGATCACGCGCTCCTGGCTCACCCAGGTGAGCTTGCCTTTGGCTTTCTGCAGGCCGACCTTGATGCCGTGGAAGACGCGCGTGCGCGGCCGGTCGAATACGCTCCTGCCGTGCTCGATGGCGCTCTGCAGCCGCAGCCGCGAATCGCGCGCCTTGGACACCGCGGATTTCAGGCCCGCCAGCCGGCGGCGCTTGATGGTTTCGATTTCGTCGTGCAACGCCTGCACTCGCTCGGCGAGCACTGCGCGATCGGCGGCGTGTTCCTTGGTCAAGCGTTCGATGGAGTCGAGGCTCATCACAGGATCTCCAGTAGAATCACATGCAAAGCCACGCTGAAGTTCAGGCCAGCCAGGCAGTGCATGACGTCCCGCAGCAAACCAGCAGGCAGCGTTCTGGCGCTCCAGAACGCAGTCACGGAACTGAGCAGGAAAAGCAAACCAACCATACGAACCTCCCTTCACGTCGGAAGCTGAAGCTGCCCACGCAGATCAGGCAGCGAAACGCGCCGCATCGCCGCCACCTGGCTGAGGGATGTCATCGCGCGGTCGAAAAGAAAGGTGCAGGTGGCGTCGAGCTCTTCGGGCGTTTCGGCCATGTAGTAGCCGCTCGACGGGTGGGCGCAGATGTGGTGGCCGGCCAGGCGCAGCTGCACGACGAGATCGCGCAGCGAGCGCTCAACGCTGTTGCGCATCTGCTCGCGCAGGCCGGCGGGCCAGACGACTTCATCGGCGAGTTGCGAGATCGTGGCGCCACGGGCGGCGCCGATGTGCCGGCTCATGACGGCCAGCAGGTGCTCGGTCGTGAGCGCGGTGGAGACGTGTTTCGACTGGCACACCGTGCACAGGCCGCCCACCAGTCGCGCATCCACACGCCCGCAGATCTCGCACTCGTCGGTGATCATCGTTGTGCACTCCAGGCAAGGTCGAGCGGTTCGCCGTCGCGCTGCGGTCCGCTCATCGCCCGCAGCTCGGCATTGATGACGCGCGTGCGCACGCGGCGCTGGTGAGGCAGCAGTGGGCGATGCTCGTTGACGTAGAGCTGCGGCATGGCGAGGAACTGCAGGAGCGTCACGCCGCGATAGCAGAAGCCGCCCTCAACGAAGCGATCGGCCCAGTACTCGATGTACTCATCCTGGTAGACCGCACTGCCAATGCGAGGGGCTTCGGGCATGGGCATTGTTCCGCGCATGGCCATCACACCCCCCGAATCACGTCGCCCGTCACCTGCGGCAGCTTCACTTCGGCTGCGCGGTTCATCGCGGCAGCGAGCGCGTTGGCAACGGCAAGGGGATACAGCAGCGTGCCGCTGGCACGGCTGGGCGTGAGCTTCGCGCGCAGGGCGTCCAGTGCCTCCTTCGTGAATACCTTCTCCAGGGGCGTGCCGATGCGCTGGAAGCGGTGCTTGAGATACGGCTCCAGGTCCTTGTTGAGCGCCGGCAGCGTCACGACCTCGAGGCGTTGCACGACCTCGCGCACTTCCGGATTGTGCTCGGAGAGCTTGATGGCCAGCTCGGGCTGGCCGAGCAGGATGATGCTGAGCAGCGGGCGCAGGCCATCCTTCAGTTCACGGAAACGCTTCAGGTGCTTGAGTGTGGCGAGCGGCAGGGAGTGCGCCTCCTCGATCACCAGGACGTGGCTGTGGCCGGCGCGAGCGGAATCGCGCAGCGCGTGGTGCAGCTGACGAAAGCGGGCCTCGGGGCTCGACATGGTTTTCGCCAGTGGCGAAATCGCCGCCATGATCGACTCGGCCAGGTGGTGTGAGCGCAGCGTCTTGCCGACCTTGTCCTGCGCCTCCATCGCGAGCACGTAGGGCTCGACGATGATCACGGCCTGCTCTTCGCGCTTGATGCGGTCGATCAGTTCCTCGCGCAGCGTGGATTTGCCGGAGCCGGACTCACCAATCACAGCCAGGAAGCCACCGTGGCGTGCGACCTGGTACATCGACTCGCGCACGTAGCGGATCTCGCTGTTGAGGTACACGTCCGCCGTCTCGGCCGGATCCGAAAACGGATCGCGTGCCAGCAGGAAATGCCGCCGCGTCTCTGGTGTGAGCGATTGCTTGCGCAGTAACATGGAAACCTCCTCGTCAGACAGAACAGGGCTTGATGGGGCTGTGGGCTCCGTCGCGTTACCGCGCGGCGGGGCCTTTTTCTTCTCGGCGAGCTGCACGAGTTCAAAGAGTTTTGCCGGCACGCTGGGGTCGTGCCGGCGCACCAGCGCTGTGATCTTTCGCTTGACCGCCGCGGCATCGCAGCGCGGCGGCAGATGGCCGTGGTTCATGAAGGCATTGAGCGCGGGACGGGAAAGCCCGACATCGCAAGCGAACTGCCCTTGCGGAATACCCAGCGCGTCCAGCACCAACTTCAGGCGTAGCACCTCCTTCACGCGATGCCCTCCTGTGCAGCAGGAACGACACGCAGGCGGTGGCGCTGCCACAGCTCCTCCGTCCAGGCTTCGATCTCGTCGTAGGGCACACCGTCGGGATAGCGACGCAAGGTGTCCTCCATCATGGATGCCGACCACGCAAGGCCGCGCTCCGACAGACGTGCGCTGATCGTGCGAGCGGCCTCGACGTGGTTGTATGGCGGGAACTCTTTCTTGAACTCGGACCACTCGACCCGCGGCGATGCCGACAGATCGACCACCTTCGGCATGTCGACCTTCGCAGGCGTGCTCGCGCGTGGGAGCACAGGTGGGACCGTAAGTTCAGCCACGTCCTTGAGCGGATCAATGCGCCCACCGAACGGCGTGCGCTTTGCCTTGCGCGCGGCCTTTGCCTCGGCGTCGGTGCGCACCTCCATCGCCACACGCTCCAGCTCTTTCGCTGCAGCCTCTGCGGACGATTGCGGCGGCGAATTGAACTCGGCGCCAACGCGAGCAGCGATGTCGAGGAATCCCCAGCTGTCGCGCTCGATGCGGGGCGCGAGGTAATGCACGCTGCGATTGTCATCCTCGCCCTTCAGCAGCACCCGCACGCTGCCGGCCGGGTCGAGCGCATTCACGACCACATCCACCTTGTCGCCGTTCAGCAGCTCGGGAATGCCGCGCACGTCATAGGTGCTGCCACGGAACTGAATCAGGCAGTCGCGCACCGTGCATTGCTTCGGCGTGGAGTTCGGCAGCTGCACCAGCATCTCGATGGGCGGTGCGTCGAGCAGCTGGTCGGGTGCGATGCGCAACCAACCGTCACGCCGGCTCAGGCCGGTGCGGGTGTGCACACGCGTCGCGTTGAAGGCCCTGGCCCAGCGCTGCGCCGCCGTGTTGATCTGCTCGAGCGAGGTCATGGGCGCTTGCAGCGCCAGGCGGGCCTCGAAGTGACGTTCGACCAGGTAGTGCGCGTTCTCGACCTGGCCCTTCGCGCGGGCATTGCCGACTTCGTTGATCATCAGCTCGATGCCCAGCGCATCGAGCAGGTTGCGGGTCGGGGATGCCGTCATGGCGCTGCCGGGGTCTGTCATCAGACGCTTCGGCACGCCGTGCATCGTGCCGCCCTCCCGGCGGGTCATCGTGTGAATCAAAGCGCTGGCGAGGTTGGCGGCGCTCTCGGCGCCCAGCACGTAGAACAGTTCGATTGCACCGCTGGCGTGATCGGTGATGCAGTAACGCCAGAGGCGGCGCTTGGAGATGCGCTCGAAGTTCTGCGGCTTGCCGCGATAGAACTCCGCTTTCGGCATGGCCCGCATGCCCTCTTCAGCCAGGTAGTACTGCGTGCTGATCGAGGCGTCGACTTGCCAAAGGTAGTTCGGATGTGGACTTGACAACCGTGCGGCAGGCGTGCTTGTCGCCAGCTGAGCCTGATGCACGTAGTGCCGCCGCATCTGCCGCCGGATCGTGGACAGGCTGACCGGACGGATCTCGCCCGTCGCCTCATCCACGCGCTGCGGCACTAGGCCGTTGGCGCTCGCAATCGCCACCGTGTCAGCCAGCGGCAGCGCGCCGGTGCCGGTCTCGCGTCGGGTCTCCTCGAGGATCGCCGCGAGCGTCACCGCGTCCTGCGCAGATACACAGGACTTGCCCGCATCCGAGCGGCGCTTGCGCACGCGCGCCCCGGCAGCCAGCTGGCTCAGCTGCCGATAAACCGTCTGCGGAGAGCGCCCGATCTCCACCGCCAGGCGCTCGACCAGCAGGCGCTTGCGTCCGTGCGAAGTGCTCAACCACTCCGCAGCGACTGCTGCAACTCGGGGATCGATTGCGGCCACATCAGTCCCCGAGAATCTTAACCGTGTGGTCCGCCGGCCCGTCGATCCCTGCTATGCGCAGCGAGGACAGGAACTCGATTGCGGCGTTGGCCAGCTCGGTAGATCGCAGCGCCACTTCGTCCGAATACTCGGCCCCGTTATCGGAGCCATGCACCAGGATCTGGTCGACCGCGGTGATGCAGCGGCTGATCGCCTGCCGGGCATCGAGCACGTGTCCCGCCAGTTCCAGCAGCATCTGCTTGCCGAGTTCGTCCGGCTTGGCGACCTTGATGGCACGCCGGGCCTCGCTCAGCTGAGCAGTGAGTTCCGAGATTTCCTGCTCACGCTTGCCGGCACGCTCGCCATCGACCTCGGCCTTCTCCTTGGATTTGTGCAGTTCCTTGCGCAGCTCCCGGACGCTCATTCGCTCGATCTTGTCGAGGTTCAAATCGGCGACACTGCCGCCCTCGGTGAGGGCTTCCAGCTCGTCATCGTCCAGGACCAGCAGCTCCAGCATCTTGGACTGGGGCAAAAGTGACAACGTTGTCACTTTTGCCGTATCGAGAGACCCGCCGAGATATCGGGCGGCAGCTTGCATGGCGCGAGCAGCACCCCGGTACTCCAGCTGGAGGCGCTCTTCGACAATTGACTTGAACGCTCCGTGGGCCTCGTGTTCCTTGATGATGAGCAGGCACCGGCCCATCTCCAGCCATTCGATCGCGCCGTTGCGCAGGTGACGCGCGGCCTTGTCCACCATCTCGTCCTGGACGTAGTGGAAGCCCGCCGGCAACAGCTCCCCGACCTTGGCGATCTGCTGGTTGTGCTGCGCTTCCTTCGCGGCGTCCTCCGGGAGCGTCTCGCCGACGAACTGCGGGCCAACCTTCGGCGCGGGCGCGGTCGGTTTGCGTCCGGCTGCGGATTTCTTCAGTGGATAGGTCTTCGTCGCCATGATCGTTGCTGGCCTCCGTCAAAGGGTGCGCGAGTAGCGCTGTTCGGTTTCGGTGAGGCGCTCGTGCAGCCGAGCCATTTCCTGCTCGTGCGCGCGCGCCAGCTGAATCACTCGGGGGGACAGCCGCCAGAACTCGTCGCGGCCGGGGATGCGCTCGACGATGCCTTCGTCCTGCATCACTTCGAGCGTGCGCAGCGCGGTGGATGGCGAGGCGTCCAGCGCGGCGGCGACCTCCTTCAGGCGCACGCCTTCAAAGACATGGCCCTGCAAGGCGAATAGCGCGCGAAGGACACGGCGGGCGGCGCCCTGGTTCTCGGTGGCGCTCATGCGTGGTCCTTCCGGCCGCGCTCGGGCAGCACCATTTCGTGGCCGCGAGCTTTCTCCTCGAGCTGCAGCTCCACGCGTTCGTGAATGCCCGTCAGCTCGATCGACTCGTCACCGTTGTCGTCGACGTGATGCACGGTGGTGGCGACCCGGTTGCCCGGATACGGCCACTGGTGCACCTGCGTGTGCGATTCACGCGGCATGGCGAACCTCCTTCGATGAAAGCGGATGGCGGTAAATGGCAGCGCGCCAGGCGCGGCGCGTGTCGGGGATCGGCAGGCCCTCGCCGCGAGAGTCGAACCAGACGAAGCAGAAACGGCTGCGTATGCGCTGTAAGCGGACGATGCTCATGACGCGATGCCCGCTTCTTTGGCGATGCGTTCGCGTAGATCCCGTCCTTTCGGGCCATCCCATGAACCCATCAGCGCCTGTCGAGCATTCGAGGGAATGACGCCGTTGGCCTTGCACCAGGCGGTGAGGCTCGTGTCCTTCTTGATGAAGCCGATTCGGATCTTCTTGACCAGATCTCGGCCTGGCCTGGGTGCTGTGCTCATCGACCTGATACCCTTATCCACATGACCTGTACCGACAGGACATATGTAATCAAGAAATCTTGATTGAGTCAAGCGATGGTAGGCTGCGCGCGTTGCGAAAATTCGATGAACAATTGCTGCGTCTAAAGCAGGTGACAGGAGTCACTGCCGATCAGGATGTTGCGGCACTGCTGGGAATGACCAAAGCGGCCTTCTCGGACCGGAAAAAGCGTGACGCATTTCCGGAAGACAAGGTGCGCGCGCTCGCAACGCGGCACCCGGAGCTTCATCTCGACATTGAGTTTGTCCTGACGGGCAGCTCTGATGTGCAGCGCGAATTAAACAAGCGACTGGCTGCGCTGAAGTCTGTGACGCAGAAGGTCGTGGAGATGAAGATTCCAGAACCCTACGGATCGACAGTCCAGGAGCTGCTGTTCTTCATCGAACTGCACGATGTCGATGGTGTGGTGAAAGCGCTGAAGGGTTTGAGCCATCAACTCGCAGCTGGAGAGGTGAAGCCAGTAGCGGCGCCGGAAGAGACCATACAGCGCAAACGACCCAGAACGGGAAGAACCAAGAAATGAATCGATTCATCGTCGTGATCGCAGCGGCCATGCTGCTCGAAGGTTGCGTGAGCACTTCGGTGCCATCGTCGCCTGCTCAGAGCCTTTCACCGGCTAAAACGAAGGATGAGCTGGATGCAAATGTGCGAAAGATCATGGCGAGAACGCCGGGTATGCCTTTCTACGGTGCACACTTCATTGGGATCGAGCCGGGTGTAACGACACGCGAGCAGATGATTGAAGTGTTCGGCGAGCCTTATGCAACTCAGAACCTTGGCCCGCTAGGAATGCAGGACACGTGGATCGAGGGACATCAGGTTGTGATCACGACTTCTAAGGAAGGCGTGCTGTCGCAGGTCCAGTCCGTTGCAAACGTAAAGCTCGGGGCAGAGACCAGACGTCGGCTCGGTCTTTAGCGTTGATCGCCGAGCGCCCGCCAAGCAGCGTTGCCCCGATTCATTCTCGCCGGCAAGTCGTTGGCGATTCCCGTCTGCTGCATCACACGATGCAACCAGGTTCGATTCACTTTCGCCGCGCGGGCCGCAGCGCTGCGATTGTTGCCAGCGTTGTGAAGCGCCGCCTCGAAATAGGCTCGCCGGAAGGCGCGCAGGGCGTCCTGATAGGGAAGCTCGATGAGAGCGGCAAGGGAGTCCACCTTACGTGCGCTCATGATACGAACCGCAGATCCAGCACGTCGTAAAAGAACTGCGCTGTGACCTGGTCATCGCTCCCGGCACCATAAGCCGCAATCACCGTCACGCAGCGACGCTCGCGCTCGTTGCCGCCCAAGATGGCATTCTCGCTGGCAGCGACCACGATCTCGACTGATGAGGTCGGTGGCAGCGCAGTCCAGGGCTTGATCTGCGCGCCGGTGGTCAGGCAGTCGATGCGATAGGTGACCGCCGATGGCACGGCGAGCTGGTTCGTGCGATCGCGCAACTGCGCGGTGATGTAGGCGGTGCTGCGCTCGTTGACGCCGGACACGGGGTACTCCTTACTGCAATCTGAAGGCGACGGTGCGCGAGCGCAGTCGCTGGAATTCGATTCGCGTCACGACCTGGCCGGCGCCGACTCCGAGCGTGGCCGAACCCATTGCACCTGCAGTCCCATCGGCCTGCAGGTGCACCTGCGCAGGTACAGTGAGCGTGCCGCCTCCGAATGCCGATGCGATCGCATCGGCTTCCAGGTTCACCGACACCGCCAGTTCACCCGTGGCGAGCGCGCTCGCGACAGCCTGCGCTGTGAGTGGCACAACAATCGTGATCGTGCCTGCGCCTTGTGCGCCCGCGATGCCCGATCCGCTCAGTGCTGCTGTGCCGAACAACGATGCACTGCCTTGCGCGCCGGCGCTGCCGTCGGCCTCGAGCGGCACGTGGTGCGTGGGCTGTGCCGAGGCGATGGCGGCTGCTGTGGCATCGCTGCTCAGCGCGACCGTCAGCGAGATCGCCGCCGCCGCTTGCGCACCGGCAGTCGCACCGCCAGCAAGCGGCACGCCGTGCGCCATTTGCGCAGCGCCGAGCGCGGCAGCGAAGGCGTCGCCGGCGAAATGCACGGAGATGGCCAGCTGGCCGTTGCCCGCTGCTGCAGCGACTGCGGCACCCTGCAACGGCACCGCATGCGACGGTGAGGCGCTGCCGCTCGCCGATCCCACGGCCGCAGCCTCAAGGGAAACGGAGTTGCCTGCGACGCGGGCGAATCCCGGTCCGAACCCCGTACTAAAACCAGGACCGAACGCCATCAGCAGCCATCCCACGGATCGACGTCGGTGCCGCTACCGCACACGGGCGAACCGTTGATCGACTTGATGTCGACACCGGACGGCGCGCCGGTGCCGTAGGCCGTGAACGTCACCGTGCCAGTCGGCGTGACGGGCAGCGCAGCCTCCAGGGTGGCGATCTTGGTCGCACCGTCGTACGAGTCCACGATGGCCGACTGACAGTATCCCTGCGTTGAACCGCAAATCATGAGCGTTGCGCCGCGCATCGTTTCGTTGCCGGATGGTGCGCTGGCATCGAGCGTCAGGCTTGGTGTGCCTGCGGTGTATGCCTGGGCGGTACAGCCAACGCCGCGCAGGATGCCCAGTTCAGGGAAGGCCATGCAGGTGCCGTCGAGTATCGCCTCCAGGCGATCAGCGGCGGCCGTGTCGGTTGAGATTGCCCGGACATCGACCTGCTGCGTGTTCGAGATCGTCGTGCCGGAGAGGTTGAGCGTCGTTGATGGGCTGCCAACGTTCGCCAGATCGATACCAGCCTCGCCACCGGCGCTCACGTCGAGCGTGTGTCCTGGCACCGTCGGGCGCAGAGCCGCGACTTTGCTCAGCGTGAAGGAACACACCGGCTGCCCGGCCACCGAAACGCCGTCGACCGTGCCCGCTGTGAGCACCGCCGAGAAAAAGCTACCTGCGCTGTAGACGGATCCGTCCGAGGACGTGGTGATGCGCAGATGATTCAGGCCGGCCCGGGAATCGAAGCCAGCTGTCAGGGTGACGCCGCTGGTACTCTCGGTCGTGCCGTTGTCCTTGTAGATCGCGACAGCGGGCGTCCCGGCGAGCGCGAAGCTCGCGCCGGTTGATGGCTGGACCGTGCCGAAGTTGCAGTCGATGGTGTCGCCGGGCGCGTAGTCGCCGACGTAGCCGGCAGCCAAAGCGTTCGCTGCAACAAGCAAGCAGGCCAGAGCTGCGATGATGCGTTTCATGGATGACCCTCTATTGCGTAACCGGCGCGGCTGCGGGACCGCATCGTCCTGAAATGGGGTTGCAGACGATGCCGCCGCCACCCGACTCGCCGCTATCTGGCTTGATCTCAATGGTGACCGCGATGCGGCCCTCGGCGTTTTGACTGATGGCCCAGTCGCTCGGCGAGTACGACCCTGCATCCCTCAACACGTAGGCGACCTCGCCCGTGGGCCAGGTGTGGTTGCCTTCCCGGGACTGAAGAGTTGTGCTGCCACTGGGATTCGTGAGCAGCGTCTCTGCATTGATCTGCTGCAGAGAACTCGCCGCCGCAACCAGTAGCACTCCAGAGCCATCGTGCTGCACGGTGATCCCTGGCACGCTAAGCGTGGTGCCATTGCCAGCAGGATTGGTCGACGTCACATTGCCGATGGGTGACGCCGAATCCGCACCGGTGACCCGCACCGATGCGGCCCATAGGATGTACACCCCAGTCGACCCGGACACCGAGACTGCGCTCTCGCTTGCACCTGCTGCCTTCCAGAACGCGCGAACATGCGGATATCCGCTGCCGTTGCCAGATATCTGTGCATGCACAGCCGCGAACCCGCTCGGCACATTGATCGTTCCGCCGCCAGCATCGGCGTCCAGCACCACAACAATGACCCAGACATCATCGGTGGTGAGTCCGCTCGGGGGGCTGACGCTCACGCTGACCGACGCACCTCCGGATGCATCCGACGACGTAGCTGATGTTGATGAGGGGATCGCAACGGCAGCCTGAACGGCATTGGTAGCGACCAGTGCCCATATCAATACGGCAGCTGCGATGCGCGCGATAAGGATCGTCATGGTCATCATGCTGCGTCCAACACGAGTATTCGCTCGCCAGGCCAGTTGATCGACCGCGTTCCGCTGTTCGTAAACGGCGAACCCGAGACCGTGGAATAGGTGCCATCCACTGGATTGAAGAAGCGGGCGCGCACGGAACCCGGTGCCAGCGCGGCGAGATTCACAGTCGATGCTCCGCTCGTCGGCCTCCAAACCATCGCGAGCGATCCATCGCTTGCCAGCGCGGGACAGATGCGATCGTCGCCCGAGCTGAGCGAGGTGGTGACCAGGCTGTTGTCAGTCTTCGGCTCCAGCAGGTGCCAGGCAATGGTGTCGAACAACTGCTTGACGTAGGCCTGTTGCTGAGAGCCGGTCGAGTTCAGATTGCTCTGCCACGTCCCACTGAACGCGAAGGGGCGATCCGGTGCCTGGAAGTGCCAGATCGGATTGTTGCCGAAGAATTGGCCGCAGGCGCCAGACAGCAACGCCTGGTATGTCTGCCTGCGCAAACCCGCTGCAGTGATCGGGCTGCTGCGCTCCTGTTCGTAGATCGCCTCGCCCATGAACACTGGACGCGTCGGCGAGCGCGCATACTCGGTCGCTACAATCGAGTAGACGTCCGCTGTCTCCGGATAAGCGAAATTCAAGCTGTAACCAATCTTCGACCCCCAAGTCGCCGTAGATCCTTGCTGTGGCGCTGGGTGAGCGGTCACGATGTCAGTGGCGCGAACGCTCCGAATTCCTTCGATGATGCGCCACTGCTTGTCGCGCAGCGTGTTGCCTGGCGATTGGTCGCCGCCCATACACCAAATGATGTTGCCCTGTGGATATCGCTGCGCGAGACGCTGGCCGTAGAGCTGTAGGTCGGAGTCTGACTCCGCAGCAACCTCAGTGTCCCAGCCTTCTTCGGTGCCGCCATAGCCCAAGTACGCGGGGTTCATAACGACCGCGATATTGAGTGCCTTTGCGGTATCGATGATGTGATCGACGCGCGACCAATACGCCTGCGTGAGCGCACTGCCGAAATCCACCATTGCAGTAAACGGAGCGATGCCATCGGCGTTGAGGTAGCGCGGTGTCTGCGACGTGTAGTAGTGCTCGATCGCGTTGCACATGATCGCCGTGAATCCCTTCGCAGCTCGATCATTCAGGTATGTCGCGATGTCGGCGTCAGATAGTTGGGTCGACAGGCTCCAGGGAGTATCGCCGTGCACCAAGAACGGCGTGCCCTGCGCCGTCTGGAGATAGCGGCCACTCGGCGCGATGGACAACGGAAAGGTGTCCGTCGGTCCAGGTGCTGCTGTGACGCCACGCGGTCTTGGGCGCTGCATGATCACTCCGCTCATCGCCGCCGCCGGGAGCATCATTCCGCCGGCGGCTTTGATGAAATCACGCCGTCTCATGCCGTCAGTTCAGCGTGAGCGTCAGCGCGCCAGGGGCGAAGCTGATCGTGTCGCCGCTGTTGATGGTCTTACTCGCCGTCAGTGGCATGCAGAACAGCATGTTGCCGCCCGTCGACGCGTCGATCAGGAACAGATGCGTGATCGTGCCCCATGACGCCGAAGGTGTGGGGAACGTGATGGCGGCATTGTTGCTGGTCTGACCACCCGTGCCAGTGCTTGCAGTGGTGGTGCCTGCGCCCTGCGTGCCGGCCCAGGCGGTGAGCCCGCTGGCCACCTCGACTCGCGCGTAATTTCCGCCTGTGACCTCGGTACCAACGGAGCTGTCGCTGCATGCACTGACACCCAGTCCCACAAAGACCGAGGCAGGTGGTGTCAACGTCTGCTGTCGCAGTAGCAGGTCGACGAGCTTGTTCTCGGCGTAATCGCTGAACGCTTGGGCACCGGCGTGCTGTGGCGTGATTGCGCCGGCAAGCAGGACCACCGCAATCGCAGCCATCCCGAGGAACCGGGAAAAATGCTTTCTGATGAACATCGATCTGAACTCCTGTAGTCGGAGAAAAAGTCAGGGGTGGAGCCGCGTGCCTACTCCACGGAGATCTGCGGCGGCAGCGGCACGGGGTTGACGGTGAGAGAAACCGATGCGCTCTCGCTGTACGCCGCGGTGATCACCTTGCTAGCGACATTGGAGAGCGACGATTCGACGCCCAGCGCGTTGACGGCCTTGACGGCGAAGTACCAGGTGCCGGGCGCTAGGTCGTTGATGTTGCGCGAGGCCACTGCCGGGTTATCGATGGCCTCCACCTGAGTCAGCGCGCCAGGCGCTGTGCCGTACACGATGCGGTAGCCCGCCAGATTCGTGAGCGCGCTGCCGTCCGTATTCTTGGTCGGCGGGACCCAGCTCACCTTGGCGGTGGTGTCGCCAGGGAAGCTGCAGGTGAGCGTGAGCGGGTACGTGCCTGAAAGCGCAATGGTTGGAAGCTGCTGCGTGCCGCTGGCCAGCTTGTCCCCATTCCAGTTCTTATGCCCGCTGCCCACACACGCACTTGCGCCAGGCGCATCCCAGGTGAGCACCGTGGAGAGTTCACCGTTGGCGTTGGTGACAGAAGCACCAAAGGTGACTGGCGATGCTGCTTGAGCAGCGCCGAATGCGAACAGGAGTGCAAACAGCAGCAGTGCCAGGAAAGCGAACTCCAGGCGCCGCAGTTTGCGGAATTGATTGATCGACGTATGCTGATTGCCCATTGCGTGACCTGTGTCGTGAGGGTGGACGGTCTGTTTTGAAACAGAGGCATCCTCCGATCGTGCACATTGCTAAGTCTTGGGGACCGCGGTCCTCAAGACAGATGGGAGGCCGCATCATCAGGATGCGGACCCATGTCCAAACGGGTCATCCACTGCATCGTCATTCACTGCTCAGCGAGCAGGAACGGCATTTCGCTTGGCCGTCTCGGCTCGCCCGGGTGCACATCTGCTGAAGTCATCGACGGCTGGCATCGGGCGCGAAAGTTTGCTCGATCTCCGCAATGGCGCGCGCAGTTCAACCCAGCACTCACCTCGATCGGCTACCACTTCGTGATCGACGTCGACGGCCAGCGCCTGACAGGCCGGCACGTCGACGAGCAAGGTGCGCACGCGGCAGGCCACAACACCAACACGATCGGCATCTGCCTCATCGGTACCGACAAGTTCACGCGTGAGCAGTGGGCCGAGCTGCGTCAGCTCGTCAATGAACTGCTCGTCGACTACCCGAACGCTCGCGTCTGCGGGCATCGCGACCTGTCCCCGGACCTGAATGGCGATGGTCGGATCACCACAAACGAATGGACAAAGATCTGCCCTGGCTTCGATGCCACCGACTGGTGGCTGAACAAGGGGCTGCAACCGATGGTCGGCCATATCCAAGGAGCTTGAACGTGAAGAATCTCACCCGGACTGTTGTGATGTGCGTGGCGACGTTGGGCGCCTCGCTGATGCTGATGGGTGGCTGTGCCACGCTCGATGCACACGACGGCAGCGCCAAGCTCATCGTGACCTATGCAACGCTCAAGGTCATCGAGCAAGGCGACACGCCTCAGGCCCAGATCGAGCGTGCACAGAAGATCCACCAGATCGCCGCGGACGCGAAGACGTTCCTAGCCGGTGAATCGGTGACGCTCGGATTGCTGCAGACGGCAATCAGGGATCAGATCGCACCGCTGAATCTGTCGCCGGCCGATTCATACCTGGCGGACGCGCTGGTCCAGGTGGTGATCGATGAGCTCCAGCACCGGGTCGGCACCGGCGTGCTCTTGCCGGATCAGCTCTACCAGGCATCGACGGTGCTCGGCTGGGTGATCGACGCCACGGCCTACGCCGGCTGATAGGCGAGCCCGTCTCGATGTTCGTCACGGAGTGCGACCTGCGTGTGTACGACCGCCGCGAGTGGATCGTGCTCCGGGATCTCGTATGGCGCCTGCACGTCGATGGCGCGCAGATCGGCGTGCCGGATCCGCAGCTGCGCGAGATCACAGTGCCGCGTGGCTTCATCACGGACCTCGCCTCGATCCCACCGCCATTCCGTAACCTGCTCGACATCAACGGACCCTCACGGCGTCCGGCGGTGCTGCACGATTGGCTGTACTGCAGCCAGCCGTGCAGCCGGGCCGAAGCTGATCGGCTCTTCCGATTCGCACTCGCCACCGAAGGCGTTGGTCCATTTGCGCGCCAAACCTACTACTGCGGCGTCCGCCTCGGCGGTTGGCGTTACTACGGGCAGCGCCGCCTGGGCTTGGGTCGAGATGACTTCGTGCCACCCGGCTATTGGGAGGCACACCCATGACCATCGGCATTGAGTTCTGGCAGTTGCTCGCCGGGTTGGCGGTGATCGGGGCCGCCTTCACCGGCCTGGGCAAGCTGCTGCTCATGTCGGAGCGTCGGCATATCGACGAGCAGATTGCCGCACTCCAGGCCGACAGTCAGCAATGGCGCTCGCTCGAGCGCGATTTCCTCAAACTCAAGGCGGAGCTGCCCGTGCAGTACGTACGCCGCGAGGACTACATCCGCAATCAGACGGTCATCGAAGCCAAGCTCGATGCGATCGCGAGCGAGTTGAAAGTAGTGCAGATCCAGGGAGCAAAGCGTGGTGGATAGTCAGAAGATTCGTCGTGAGCAGGTGCGCTGGACGCTGTTGCTCGGTCTGAACAATGCGCGCCCCCAAGGTGCGTACGAACAGGTGCTCCTGGCGATCATCCAGGCGCTCTACCCGGACAGCACCCAGCTCGAGGTACGCCGCGAGCTCGACTACCTGGAAGATCGCAAACTGGTCGAGTTGCGCAAAGAGCCGAGCGGCCGATGGTGGGCGGACCTCACGCGTTACGGTGTCGACATCGTCGAATATACGATCGATGCGGAACCTGGCATTGGCCGGCCTGACAAGTACTGGTAAGCCCATGCCACCGCCGAGCAAGTGGGATCTATTGCCCGAAGAAACGCGGACGGAGGCTGAGCGCCGGCTGATCGCCGCCGGCTTCGGCGGCATCGTCCCCCTGACGAAATGGCTGAATGAATTAGGGTTCGAGATCAGCAAGTCCACCGTCGGCGAGGCCAACAAGAACCTCAAACGGAAACTCGACGCGATTCGTGCCAGCACCGAAGCGGCACGTCTGATTGCACAGGCTGCTCCTGATGACGCTGACGAACGCAGCAACGCGATCATCTCGCTCGTTCAGACGGAGATCTTTGAATCGCTACTTGCCTTGCAAGATGCATCGGAGGAATCCGATCCGGCCGAGCGCGTAGCCATCCTGGGCAAGGCCGCGAAGAACATCGCTGCACTGACCCGCGCCAGTGTCAGCCGCAACAAATGGGCCACCGAAGTCAAGGCGAAGGTCGAGGCGGCCGCAGAGGACGTCGACCAGGTCGCGCGCGCCTCGGGGCTCTCTGACGAGGCGGCCAAGAAGATCCGCGCGAAAGTCCTGGGGATCATCTGATGGGCGCGGCCAAGATCAGGCCCACCAACACGGAGGGCTTGTTCCTGCCATATCAGGGCCGCTGGGTGCAGGACACCTCGCGCCTGAAGCTCATGGAGAAGGCACGTCAGATCGGCCTGTCCTGGAGCACGGCCTATGCCTGCGTCGAACGCACCGCGATGCGTGGCGCTCGCAATGACCAGTGGGTGTCCAGTCGTGATGACTTGCAGGCGCGGCTGTTCGTCGAGGATTGCAAGATGTGGAGCGGCATGCTGCAGACGGCCGCCACCGATTTGGGCGAAGTGATCATCGATCCGCAGGAGAAGCACTCTGCGTACGTGCTGCGGTTCGCGAACGAACGCCGTATCCATTCCATGTCGAGCAATCCGGACGCCCAGGCGGGCAAGCGCGGCGGTCGTGTACTCGATGAGTTTGCACTGCATCCGGATCCACGCAAGCTCTGGTCGATCGCTTATCCCGGCATCACCTGGGGCGGTTCGCTTGAGGTGATCTCCACCCACCGCGGTAGCCACAACTTCTTCAACCAGCTGATCCGTGAGGTACGCGAGAGCGGCAACCCGAAGAAAATCAGCCTGCATCGCGTCACGTTGCAAGATGCGCTCGAACAGGGGTTCCTGTGGAAGCTGCAGCAGTCGCTCACCCAGGACGATGAGCGCCAGGACATGGACGAGGCCGCTTACTTCGATTGGGTGAAGGCGGGCTGCGCCGATAGTGAGTCGTTCGAGCAGGAGTACATGTGCAACCCGGCCGACGACGATGTCGCCTTCCTGGAATACGACCTGATCGCGAGCTGCGAGTATGCATCGACGGTCGACTGGCGTGTGATTGAGGGCCGGGAGCTCTACGTCGGTGTCGACATCGGCCGCAAGCACGACCTCACCGTGATCTGGGTGCTGGAGCGTATGGGCGATGTGCTCTACACGCGGCACGTCGAAGCGCTGCGCAACATGCCAAAGCCCGAACAGGAGCAAATCCTATGGCCGTGGCTCGACCGCGGCCGTCGTGGTTGCTTGGACGGCACGGGTCTGGGTATCGGCTGGGCCGACGATGCGCAGCGCAAGTTCGGCGAGACACGGGTCGAGTCCGTGACGTTCACCCCGAAGGTTAAGGAAGAACTGGCCTATCCGGTGCGTGGCCGCATGCAGGATCGCACGCTGCGCATTCCGCATGATCCGAAGATCCGTGCGGACTTGCGCTCGGTGACCAAGCAGACCACCGCTGCCGGAAACATCCGCTTCACCGCCGAACGAACGCCCGACGGTCACGCCGACTACTTCTGGGCGCTCGCCTTGGCGATTCACGCTGCAAGCTCGCCCGCCGCACCGATCGAGTTCCAATCCACCGGCATGCGCTCCTCTGTCGCGGCCGCACTCGGCGATGGGCTCGGCGCGGCAATCCAAACCGACGTTGGCTTCGGCTCCGTTGCTGGTGGAAACGATTTTGGGGGTTTCGCATGAGAAGCCACAGGAGCGTTTTGGAGCGCGACCGGCCCCGATGGGACCGGCTTCCGGCCCTCGGGGTGTCTGACACCCTGTCAGGCGCGACTGTCGTTATTTTCGAGCTGAGGACTCCATGAGCGAGGCACAGAACACCACGCGTCCCGAGATCGGCCGCGAGATCGCGACCACGAACGACGGTATCGACATCACTCGCGGGTATGTTGGCCCGCTGCTGCAGCCGTACGATTCGGTGCTGCGAAATCGCGGTGGCAGCGACCTGCTCATCTACGAGCAGATCATGTCGGATCCGGAAGTGAAGTCGACCTTCGCTCAGCGCCAGCTCGCGGTCACCAGTTATGAGTGGCAGGTCGATGCAGCGAGCGAGAGTGCCATCGACAAGGCGGCGGCGGACTTCATCCGCGAGCAGATCGAGCAGCTCGATTTCGATGATCTCACCACCAAGATGCTCTATGGCGTCTTCTACGGGTACTCGGCCGCCGAGATTGTTTATGCCGTCGACGGTGCGCGCGTCGTGTTCGATGCGATCAAGGTGCGCAACCGCCGCCGCTTCCGCTTCGGCAAGCAGGGCGATCTGCGTTTGCTCACCATGCAGCAAATGTATGAAGGCGTGCCGTGTGAGGCGCCATATTTCTGGCACTTCGCGACCGGCGCGGACAACGACGATGAACCCTACGGCATGGGCCTGGCGCACTGGCTCTACTGGCCGGTGTTCTTCAAGCGCAACGGGATCAAGTTCTGGCTGATCTTCCTGGAGAAGTTCGCCTCGCCCACCGGGGTAGGCAAGTTCCCCATCGGCGCCAACCCGGCCGAGAAGTCGCGGCTGCTCGCGGCGTTGCGTGCGATCCAAACGGACAGCGGCATCATTGTTCCAGAGGGCATGACGATTGAGCTGCTCGAAGCGGCCCGGAATGGCACCAGCGACTACAAGTCGTTGGTCGACCAGATGGACGCGATGATCCAGAAAGTCACCCTGGGCCAGACCGCTAGCACGCAAGGCACACCCGGCAAGCTCGGCAACGACAAGCTGCAAGGTGACGTGCGCGCCGACATCATCAAGGCCGATGCGGATCTGGTCTGCGAGTCCTTCAACCTGGGTCCGGTGCGCTGGCTCACCGAGTGGAATTTCCCCGGCGCGACTCCGCCGCGCGTGTACCGCGTGACCGAGGAACCCGAGGATCTGAACACTCGCGCCGAGCGCGACGGGAAGGTCAAGAGCCTGGGCTTCAAGCCCTCCCTCAAGTACATCCAGGAAACCTACGGCGGTGAATGGGTCGAATCGACACAACCACAACCCGACGACCTGGACGCTGCGGGCCAGGCGGGGCAACCCGGCCGGCCGGCGCAGTTCGCCGAGCCGCGTACGGCTGCCAATACGCCAGCCGACCCAGCTGCTCGGATGACGGAGCAGCTCGACCGCAAGCTGCGCCCGGCGGCTGCGAAATGGATCAGCCAGATTCGAGAGGCGGTCGACCGCGCCGAGTCACTCGAGGAGCTGCGCGAATACGTCATGCGGCTGGCGCCGGACATGTCGCTCGATGAGTACGCCGACGTGATGGCGGAGGCGCTATCGGCGGCGACGTTGGCCGGCAGGTACGAGGTCGCCGAGGAAATCCGACAGTGACAGCACGTGAACGTGCGAGCGCTCATGACGATCTGCGACGACGAGGACGTGCGGCCATGATGCAGTCCGTCCGATTCACTCACAAAGGGTGGTTCATGTGCTGCCCGGTCAAGGTTGCCGACCCGTTCGGTGAGGCGCCAGTGCTTGCGGCCCGGTGGTGGTGGCTCGATCCCTGGTTCATTGTGAATGAGGCACTGCAGGGGCTTCTGATCAATGTCGTCTCATTGGTGGATCCGGACTATGAGCCCATGTGGATGATCCGGCTCACGGGTGAACTGCCAAAGGAGAAGTAGATGGATTCCACTAGCGATCAGCGCACCGCCAACAACGTGATGCGCCACCAGTACCGCACGCTCAGCGACACCGAGAAGTCGCAGATGCAAGCGCTCAAAGACAAGGGGCTTGAGTTCGTCGAGTTGCTTCAGATCATCGGCGGCAACCCTGGCTGCGATGGTCAGAAGTCGCGCGAGCTGTCGACCGCGCAGACGAAGATCGAAGAAGCCGTCATGTGGGGCGTGAAGCACATAACACGCTGACGCATGGCCACCGTCGCTTACGGCTCGCTCCCATTCTCCGAACAGATCCGGTTCTTGCGTAGCAAACCCAACGTGCTCACGGAGAGCTGGCTCGATGTCTATGGGGCCGAGCACGACGCTGCGTTCATGGTGGCCGGCGCCAACCGCGCCGACCTGGTCGCCGATTTCAATGCCGCCATCGGCAAAGCGATTGCAGACGGCGCAACGCTCGCCGAGTTCCGCCGCGACTTCGATCGCATCGTCGCGACGTACGGCTGGGACTACAACGGCGGACGCAACTGGCGATCGCGCGTCATCTATGAAACGAATCTGCGGCAGAGCTACAACGCCGGCCGCTGGGAGCAACTGCAGCGACTGAAGCGTGTTCGGCCGTACTGGCGCTACCGGCATTCGGACGCCGTCGAGCACCCGCGGCCGGTTCACCTGAGCTGGGATGGCCTAGTGTTGCACGCGGATGATCCGTGGTGGTGGACGCATTTCCCGGCGAATGGCTGGGGCTGCCAGTGCTACGTCGAGGCCCTGAGCGAGCGCGACCTGCGCAGCCTGGGCAAGAGTGGCCCGGACCAGGCGCCGCCGATCGAGATGGAGAAAGTGATCATCGGCCAGCGCAGCCCGGGCGGGCCGCGAGAAGTCTGGGTGCCGAAAGGCATCGATCCGGGGTTCGACTACGCGCCTGGCCGCAGCCGCACGATCAGCTTGCCGCCGGGTGACGGACCTCGCACGCCGCCGTCGCTCAGCGGCCAGCTCGAGCTCGCCGCACAAACGGCGATCGAGAAGACAGCGCGCTTGCCCGCACAGGCCGCAGCTCAAAGCGTCGAGCAGCTGCTCAGCCTCGAGCGGGCGACGACGGCGGTCGACGCAGGCTATGCACAGTGGCAGAGCGAGGTGATGGCGTTGCGCCAGGCGCGCAACCACACCTACATGGTCGGCGCCATCGAGCCGGACATCGTCACGTCGATGGCCACTGAGGGCATCGAGCCGCTGACGTCGGCCATCGTGGCGCGCGATCGGGAGATTCTGCATGCGCTGCGGGACGCCAAGAGCGTGATCTCCTCGATCACCGCCACGCAGCGCGCCGTTGCGGCCGACGAGTTGGCGCGGCTGCCGAAGTTGCTGCGCGAGTCGGTAGCGATCCTGCTGGACACGACCGACGAGGCTTTGCTCTACATCGTCAACGCATCCGAACGCCGCGAGGCCGCGAAGATCATTGTGGCGGTGAACTATCGGCTGAAGATGGAGACCGGCCGGGCAGTGACAAACTCGTTCCGGACCGCCTCGCTCATTGACCTGGCTGACATCCGAGCCGAGGTGGCAGCAGGGCGCCTGAAATTGTTGCGGGGATCGCTGGAGTGAGGAGGCTGCGCGGCGCCGGACTCGAACCGGATCATGACGTGGCCTAGGGCCACCCCAACCGTTCCATTTGGAAACTACCGCGCAGCTCGATGGAGGATAGCAGATGGCCGGCGTACGCATCGAGATCACCCAGGACACCGCCACCCCGACGATCAGGCACGCTGCAGATGCCCTCCAGGGTGACGCCGTTCGGCTGTTCCTGGAAGACGTTGGCGAGTACCTGGTGCGATCGACGCGTACACGTGCACAAGCCGAGGTAGCACCCGATGGCACGCCCTGGGCAGCACTGTCGCCGCGGTATAAGAAATTCAAGGACAAGAAACGTCCCGGCGTGCCGAAGCTCAAGTTCGACTTCCACATGCTGGGCGACCAGTTCACCCACCAGGTGGTCGACGACGTGCTGCTGGTCGGCACCAATGCCAAGTACGGCGCCATCCAGCATTTTGGCGGTGAGATCGATATTGCCGCCCGATCGCAGGAAGCGACATTCAAGGTCGATCGAAAGACCGGGGTGAGTCGATTCGCTACACGGCGGCGCTCCAACTTCGCTCAGCGCGTGACGTTGCCAGCGTACAAGATCAACATTCCGGCGCGGCCGTGGCTCGGCATATCCGCCGAGGATGAAACAGAGATCGCCCTCATTGCTCAGAACCATCTGAGCAACTTGTTTGCGGTGCGCACGTCATGAAAGCTGCGATCGGCCTAGCCATGTTCGCGCAGCTCGTGTTGTCGCTGCTCTTGGATGTGGCGGACGACGTTCGACGCTGGCGGCGACGGCCGCGGAACTGACAACGCCGCGCCCTTTGGTAAGCTGCGCAGTACCGGTTCGATCAGCTGAATTTTAGGGACCGCGGTCCCCAAGACATCCCTACGCACGCGCGTCAATTATGGCGCCCGTGGACCAACCCGCTGCACAACTCGCCATCTTCCGCGCCGGCACGCACACGAGCGTCGACGGCCGCAAGCTGACGTTCACGCCCGAGGTGATCGCTGAGCTTGCCGAAACATATGACCCGAGCGTCAGCGAGGCGCCGCTGGTCGTGGGGCATCCGAAGATCGATGCGCCGGCATATGGTTGGGCCAAGTCGCTGCGTGCCGATGGTGCGGTGCTATATGCCGAGCCTCACCAGGTCGAGCCCCAGTTCGCCGAGATGGTGAATGCCGGGCGGTTCAAGAAGATCTCGGCGGCTGTCTATTTCCCGACCAGCGCGGGCAATCCGAAGCCAGGCAAGCACTACATCAAGCACATCGGGTTTCTGGGCGCTGCCGCGCCGAGCGTGAAGGGTCTGCCGTCTGCCTCGTTCGCGGCCGACGACGAAGCAGTCGAGTTTGCCGCGCCGCTCGGTTTCATCGGATCGACCCTCGTCGACATCTTCCAGCGCCTGCGTGACTACTTTGTGGAGCGCGATGGCGTCGACGCCGCCGACAGGATCATCCCGCAATGGTCCATCCGTTCACTCGATACCGCGACCGACGAACCGCAGGTCGCCTCCTCATTTGCCGCGCCTACCGAGGACGGCTCAACCCCGGAGACCGATATGTCCGAACAGCAGGCTGCTGCGTTCGCCGAACGTGAGCAGAAGATCAATACGCGCGAAGCGGATGTGGCTGCTCGCGAGCAGGCGATCGCGACGAAAGAGCAGCAGGCCCGACGCGATGACGTCGCCACCTTCGCAGCGCAGCTGGTCACCGACGGCAAGATCCTGCCTCGCGAGCGCGACTCGATCGTCGAAGTCATCCTCGCGCTACCCGCCGACACCACGGCTTCCTTCGCCGAGGGTGACGGCACGGTGACGAAGGCGGTCGGCGATGTGCTGCGCCAATTCCTGACGGCGCTGCCGAAGCGGATCGACTTCCAGGAGAAGTCCGCGAGCGCTGATGCAGCAAATGCGGCTGCCTCATTCGCCGCGCCCGAGGGTCTGCCGGTCGACACCGTCAAGCTCGAGCTGCACACCCGCGCCGTTGCCTACCAGGGCGAGCATCCCAACACGCCGTACATCGACGCCGTGCGCGCGGTGGGCGGGTAAACGACCTCAACCTCCTCACGTATCACAGCGAGCCCCATCCTCATGAGCAAGCAGAACATTGCGGTCTTGACGCTCACCGTCACCGCCGTCGGTGCAATCGCCGCGCATCGCTTCATCCACGCCGCCGGTGACCAGGCCGTCGCGGGCGAGAACGCTCTCGGTGTTTCGCGCACCAGCGCAGCCAGCGGCGAGAACTTTCCGGTGGATGTGCTCGGCACTACGCTGGTGCAGGCGGGCGCAGAAATTTCCAAGGGTGATTCTCTGAAGGCCGACGCTGACGGCAAGGCGATCACCTGGGCGACCTCGGGCGCAAAGGTCGCCATTGCCCTCGAAGCGGCTACCGCGGCGGATCAGATCATCGAGGTTCTGCTGATCCAGAACGTCGCCTGATCTCGATCGGCGCGAACCAACAATCCCCTATTGGAGAGCTTTCGATGTCCACCCAGATGACTCCTGCCCAGGCGCGCGTGGTCGATCCGATCCTGACGAGCGTCGCCCAGGGCTACAAGAACGGCCAGATGGTCGGCGATGCATTGTTCCCTGCGGTCCCTGTGACTCAACGCGGTGGAAAGATCCTGTCCTTCGGCAGCGAGGATTTCGAGCTGTACAGCACCGGCCGGGCGCCGGGTGCCAACACCAAGCGTGTGCAGTACGGACACGCCGGCCAGCCGTACGCGCTCGAGCAGCACGCCCTGGAAGGCGTAGTCCCGTTCGAGCTGATGCAGGAAGCCAACGTCGTTCCGGGCATCGATCTCGGCAGTGGCGCCATCCGCAAGACCCAGAACATCATCGCGTTGCGCACCGAGAAGGCGCAGGCCGATCTGGCGACGACTGCAGGAAGCTACGCAGCCGGTAACAAGACCACGCTCACCAGCACGGCACAGTGGTCCGACTACAGCGGCACATCCGATCCGGCGAAGGACATCGAGACAGCGAAGGAAGCAATTCGAGCGAAGGTGGGCCAGCGCGGCAACACCGTCGTACTGGGCGCCGCGGTGTTTAAGGCGCTGAAGCTGCATCCGAAGATCCTCGATCGCATCAAATACACCGGCCGCGACAACGTCACCACGGAGCTTCTGGCCAGCCTGTTCGACGTGAAGCGTGTGCTGGTAGGCGATGCGATCTACCGCAACGCCGCCGGTGCCATGACCGACGTCTGGGGCAAGTTCGTGGTCGTGGCGTACACGGATCTCTCCAGCGCGGCGGATCTGGGCACGCCGAGCTACGGCTACACCTATAGGCTGAATGGCTATCCGCTGGTCGAGTCGCCCTACCAGGACCGCAACGCGAAGAGCTGGGTCTATCCGGTGACCGACGAATTGTCGCCGGTGATCGCAGCGGTCGACGCGGGCTACCTGATCAGCACGGCAGTGGCCTAACCGGAATACCACACCACGAGAGCGAAGGGTCGTTGAAGGCTCAGGAAGTAGAGGTTTAGTCGCCCCGTACAGCGCAGATAACGGGGCCTTGAGATCGAACGGATGCGATGGACTGTGGCTGCGCCACTTGCCTGAGACCCTAGACCTTGTTGATTCCCCCGGCGCTGATGGACCGGCGCCGGGGCTCTGACGGAGAAAGCGATGGCACGTTCCAAGCAGAGGTCGAAGAGCAAGACAGGCGATCTGTCTGCACCGACTCCCGGTTCCTCGTCGGCGGACGCAACGGGCGAAAGCTCGGTGTCGGTCGATCAGCGGCTCCCTGAGAATCTGGAGCAAGTCGGCGCAGCATCAGAACAGGTGCAGAACACAGATGCTGCTGCCGGCGCCCCGAACGCAGCACCGCCGCCCAATCCCACTGAAACGGATGCGGTGCCGCTGTTCGCGGTCACGATGGTCAACCTGGCTGGCAAGTACTACGAGCCGGGCATGCAGCTGGAGGAATCGCAGATCGCGAAGGATGAGGATGCCATCCCGGCATTGCTCGAAGCCGGTGCGATCCGCGAGGGCTGATGTACTGCACGCCATCACAACTCGCCGACGCGAAGCTCTCACGTGAGCTCGCCCAGGTCGCGACGCCTGACAGCGCGCCGGTCCTGGACGATGCGCTGATGGAGGCGACACTGCGCGGCACCGACCGCTCAGCCTTCGAGGCCGGTGCCGTCGAACTCGCCGATGCTGCGCTTGTGCACATCGAGCAGGCGCTCAACAACGCCGACGGCGTGATCAACGGATACCTGCGCAGTCGCAAGCCGGCGCCCTACGTGGTGCCGCTCGACCCCGTACCGGAGATCGTCTCTGTCTGGGCGCGCTGGATCGCTCGGTACATGTTGCACAAGGATCGGGCCGGCACCACCGACCAGGTCGATCCGATCGTGCGGGACTACCGTGAGGCGCTGAAGTTTCTGCAGCTGGTCGCGGACAACAAGTTCTCGCTGGGCGCGGATGATCCGCTGCCGCCGGCCGGCGCCGGCACACCGCAGGTGTGTGCGCCCGAGCGGGTGTTCACGCAGGACACGTTACGTGACTACGGCACATGAGCACCGCTCCCTTCGACGTCGAGCCGATCAAGGCGCGTTTGAAAGCACTGGTGCCGACGTTGCGCCAGGTCGGGCTTGCGGCCGACTTCGCGGCGATCAACAGCCTGCAGGATTTTCCGGCGCCATGTGCGTACGTGATCCTCGCCAGCGAGACGGGCATTTCTCAGCCGACCGGGCATGCGCCCCGCGGGCAGCAGGTGAAGCAGCGGCAGATGGTACGCGTCACCTTCGGCGTGGTGCTGGCCGTTCGCAACTATCGCGAGCAGCACGGCGGCCAGGTCAGCGAGGAATTCAAGACGCTCCTGGGCGCGTCGCGCGATGCGCTGATGGGCTTCGTGCCGGACGCCGACGGCGCTCGTCCATGCGAGTTCATCCAGGGCGATCTTCGGGACTACAACGCCGGCTGCGCGCTGTGGGCTGACGTGTACCAGACGCAGCATTCGATCGGTTGACAGGACAGAGGTTTTTCACATGGCCAATGCACAGCAGAGCAAGCGCGTGGAAGTCACGCTCGCCAAGCCGCACACGCACGGCGGCCGGGACTACCAGGCCGGCGACAAGATCGAGGTGACCGAGGCGCAGCGTGCCTGGCTCGCTCATCCCGATCGCCAGGTCATCAAGACGAAGGAGGCAAAATGAGCCTGTTTTCACTTCAGGGTCGTATCCATGTGGGTACGCGCCTGGTCAGCGGCAAGCCCGGCCCGCTCTCGTGGGTGGGTAACGTACCCGAGGCAACGCTCGCGCTCGCCACGGAAACGACCCCAAAGACGGAGTCGTTCTCCGGCCAACGGCTGAGCTACGGCCGCTTGCAGACCAGCAAGTCCGGCACCTTCAATCTCACGCTCGATGAGTGGTCGCTCAAGAATCTGGCGATGGGTCTGTACAGCGCCTCCGCCAACACGGCCACCGGCACGGTGACGGATGAGGCATTTCCGAGCGCACTGGTGGCAGGTGATCAGATCCGGCTGGAGCATCCGTACGCCAGTGCGCTCGTCATCGAGGACAGCGCGTCGGGTACACCGGCGACGTTGACCGCGGGCACGCACTACCGCCTCATGGGACACAACGCCAGCATGATCGAGCTGCTGGACGTCGCGTCGCTCACGCAACCCTTCTTGGCCAGCTACAGCTATGCAGCCTATGACCAGATCGGTGCGTTCTCAGTCGCCTCGCCTGAGCGTTACGTGGTGTTCGATGGCGTCAACACCGAGACCGGCGAAGGCGTACTAATCGACGTGTACCGCGTACGTTTCGATCCGATCTCCGAGTTGGGTCTGATCCACCAAGAGTACGGCTCGCTCTCGCTGGCAGGCTCGCTGCTGTTCGACGAACTCAACAACAGCGGCGGCCAGGAAGCCGGCTTCTTCCGCATCCGCCAGAAGGCGCCGACGCCGTAAGTCATGGCGAGGAAAGTCGACAAGGCAGGAACGAAGCCCAAGGTGTCGCCGAGGCCAGCGACCGACGTCGAGGATCTTGCGATCCTGCATCCGGATCGCGAGGTGACGATTGCTGGCCGCCCTCTCGTCATCCGCGAGTACGGCTTTGTCGAGGGGCTGAAAATGCGTGCCATCGCACAGCCTTTCATCGACGCGCTGTATGCGCTGACCGACGGGAGTGGCGGTCGCCCACCGAGCTTCCTGGATGTGGAGGCACTGCTCGGCGAGCACTTCGAGCACGTGATTCCACTCATCGCGAAGGCCGCTGATATCGAGTCCGAATGGATCTCGAGTTTGAGCGATGAGGACGGCTATCGCCTCATGCAGGAATGGTGGCTCGCAACCTCGGGTTTTTTTATCCGGCGGGTGGTGGAGCGTCTCGCCACCGAAAGGGCGGTCGAACGGCTCGCTGGGTTGAGATCTACGACGTTCTCATCCGCGCCGGATATGGCTGCACACCCGCCGACATCGGACGCTTCACCCACCGCCAGCTGACGCTGTTCTTCGCGGAGGCGCAGCGGCACGCACGTCGGGAGCGCGTGGCACGCGTCATGGATACGAACGCCGCGACGCAGGCGAAGGATGGCGGCAAGGCATTGCTGCGGCAGTTGAAAGACGATTGAGGGTGAGCTGTGGCTGCACGAGGCCGTGAACTGGAGCTGGCGCTACGAATCCGGACCGACCTGGATCAGGCGGTCGGTGACCTCAAGAAGATGGAGGTCGGCCTGGATGGCGTCAAGAAGTCCGGCAAGACGGCCGGCGCGGGGCTCAATGATCTGCGCACCCAGGCCACCGCTACAAGGCAGCGGCTGCAGGCGCTGACGACGGCAGAAGTTGCCGCGGCCGACGCCACACGCGTTCATAGCGCCGAAATCAAAGCGCTCAGATCCGGGGTCACGGGTCTCTCGCGATCGCTGGGCGGCAACGTCAACTCCAATGCATTGCGGCTCGCGACCTCATTTGGCCTGGTCGGCGCGGCCGTTGGTGGTGTCGTCACAGGCATCGCCTTGTTCGTCAGGACGGCCTACGAGGGATACAACCAGACGCAGGCGTTCAAGCGCGAGCTGATTGCCACCGGTGGCGCGGCGGGCTTCACCGCGTCCGGCTTCGAGTCCGCCGCCGCGTCGATCGACGATTCAACCGGCGCGATCGGCCGAGGCCGTGAGGCATTGCTCGCGCTGCTCAGCTCCGGCCGCGGCACGGCGGCCACGCTCGAGCAGCTCGCGCGCGGCGCCGTCGCGCTCTCGGAAGTCACCGGTCAAAGCATCGAAGAGACGACCCGGCAGATTCAAGGGATGCTCAAAGATCCCGCCAAGGCGGTCGCCGAGCTCAACGAGCAATATCACTTCCTCACCGCGGCCGAGTACGCCCACGTGGTCGCTCTGGAAGCCGTCGGCAAAGAGACGGAAGCGGCGCAGTTTGCGGGCGAGCGGTTCGCGGATGCGATGACACAGCGTCTGGACGAGGTGCATCGTCAGCAGGGATTCGTGGAACGCGCCTGGCGTGCGATCAAGGAAGCCGCCGCCGAGGGTGTGGATGCAGTGCGCAGCGTCGGCCGCGCACAGACACTGAAGGAGGAAGTCGACAGCTTGCGGGATTTCATCGCGCTGGTGGACGGCAATCCGACTGCGGTTGCGCTGCTCGCCGGCAATCCCGTGACCGGCACCTGGCTGACCGGCAAGTTGGGCGGCGCTACCACGATCACGCAGCTGCGGGAGAGGCTCGCTCGCAAGGAAATCGAGCTGATCGAGGAAACCCAGCGGGCCGAGGCGCAGGCGGAGAAAGCGCGCAATGAGGCCGCGGCGATCGACGCGCAGCGCCGCCAGCAGAAGCTCCTCGACCAGGACAAGGAAATCGCCAAGGCGAAGGAACTCAAGCAGCTCGAGGAAGACTTCGCCAAGATCCGTGCGACCGGCCGCACGACGTTCGACGGCATGCCGATCAATTCGGCAGAGGCGAAGCGGCGGGCGCAGATCGAAGAGCGCTATCGGGATCGCACGCCGCAGCAGAAAGCTCCGAAGACGGCCATTGACCGCGATGCCCTGGATCGCGAGCGCTTCGTCAAGCAGCTCGAGCGCCAGGCAGCGGTGCTCGGCCTCACGCGCGAGCAGACCCTGCAGTACGAGATTGCCGAGCGCAAGCTCACCGGTGCGCTGAAGGAGCGCGCCGAGGCATCGGCGAAAGCGATCGGCGAAGACGAGCGAAAGAAGCAGGCGACCGCCGATGCGAAACAGGTGGCGGAGATCCAGACGCAGTACTTGCGGGCCATCGGTCAGAACGCCCAGGCAGCCGAGCATGAGCTGGAGCGGCGCTACGAAGCCCTGCTGACACGGCTGGTGGCGCGCGGCGATAAGGGCGGCGAACAGATCGTTCGCAAGCTCTTCTCGGCCGAGAAGACGCGCGTACAGCTGGATCAGATCCAGCAGGCGTTCGGTCGTTTCCTCCAGGACATTTCTCGCGAAGAGCAGCGGATCAACATCGCCCGCGAGAATGGGCTTATCAGTTCCGTCGAGGCCCAGCGCCGTCTGCTCGCGCTGCGCCAGCAGGAGATTGCCAAGCTCCAGCAGATCATCCCGCTCCTTGAAGCTCAGAATGCCGCGCTTGAGGAACCGAATTCAGAGCTGACCCAGCGCATCGCTGATCTGAAGCTGCAGCTCTTTGACCTGCAGAGCCAAGCCAGCTTGGCAGTCAACGCGTTCCGTCAGGGGTTCGAGGGTGGCCTTGGCGATGCTCTGAACAAGCTCGCCACCGGTACCGCCACGCTACGTGATGCGGTGGTCGGCTTGTTGCAGGACATGACGCGCGCGATGGCCAACTTCGCTGCGCAGCAACTCGCATCCATTGCTACGGCGCAGCTGATGAAGCTCGTATCCGGCGGCGCAGGCGGTGGAAACACTCCGAACCTAGCCGCACCGGACCCTGCGCAGGCGGCACAGGCCGGCGTCGCCTATGCAGCGCCCATCATGACCGCCGCCGGGGCGCTTGCCGCCAGCGCAATCCCATTGCAGGCAGCGGCATCACAGCTCCAAGCAGCGGCATATCAGATGGCAGCCGCAAGCGCTGCCAGCGCGTATGCCGAAGGCGGCTACACCGGGCCAGGCGGCAAGTACCAACCGGCCGGTATCGTTCATGCTGGCGAGTACGTGCAGCCTCAGCGCGTGGTGAGGGAGCCTGGCGCGCTGCACTTTATGGAGAACTTTCGCCGCATGGGCATGCGCGCGATCGACAACTGGCGCGGCTATGCCGGCGGCGGGCTCGTGGTCGATTCGCCCAGCGTTTCCTCGCAGATGCAATCGCTCGGCGCACCCGGCGCCTCAGGCGGCTCCGAGCGCTCGTCCTCTGCCGTGCTGCTCGGCCTTGAGGACGGCCTGGTCGTCAAGCACATCAAGTCACCGAGGGGCGTGGAAGCGATGGTGCAGAACATCACCCGCAATCCGGCCCTGTTCCGCGGCGCTCTGGGGGTCTGATGCCGAATCGAGTCGGTTTTGTCGATAACAGCAGCATGCTCGCGCACTACGCGATGCTGGCTGAGATCAAGGATTTCTGCGAGGACAACGGCTGGTCGATCCTGCGCTACGACACCAGCGCAGCTAATCGCGAACTCATCATGTCGGCACCCGGATATACCGGCCCTGATGGGGACGTTCCGGGCTTCGTGGGCGTGCGCACCTATCAGAGCGTCGCCAGCGATTACTACAACCTGTGCGCTGCCAGCTTCACTGGCTACGTATCGGGAAATTCCTTCGACACGCAGCCTGGTGTGTATCTGTCCGGCGTGCCCGCGCACAACCAACGCATCGACTACTGGATGACGATCAACGACCGCAGGCTTGCGCTGGCGATGAAGGTCGGCACGCCGGTCTACGAATCCGCCTATCTCGGTTATCCGCTGACCCCATACTTCACGCCTCGCCAGTTTCCCTACCCAATCGTGTGTGGCGGCATGCTGACCGGAGCGGCAGCGACCCGATTCAGCGATACAGCACATTCGTTCCCGTACAAATCCATCGCCAACGCGCGGTTGGCCATGCGGTTGGCCGATGGGTCGTACTTCAACCCGACCTGCTGGCCGTGGTCGAACAATTCGCTGATGAATCCGACTCCGACGTCGAATTACCAGATTCGGCCCACCGGCACGAACTACAAGCTGATCCCCGTGATCATGCGTGGCGCGAACAATCTGCTAGCGGAATTCGACGGCATCTATGCGATCACCGGCTTTGACAACGCTGTAGAGAACACCTTGGTGATCGAGGGCGTCACGTACATCGTGATCCAAGACGTGGCCCGCACAGGCTTCGTGGACTACTACGCGATGCGGCTCGATCCGAACGATTGAAGGGGGACTTCAGCTGTGGCTCATGCAATTGGAAGCGTCAATTCTCTAGCGGATCTCCTAACCCAGATCCGCAGTGCGTGCACGTCGAATGGCTGGACGCTCTCTGGGGATGTGTTGCACAAGGGCGGGATCTATATCCGGACGCGAGAGGTCAGCGGCAATCTGGAATTCGTGGGTGGCACAGGAATCGATGGAGACAATCTGCTCACGGGCGCGGGGCCATCGGTAAAGCGAATCGGTCAGCTTTACTCGGCCGCGCAGGCGCTGACGTTCCCGATGACTTACGAGGTGCACATCAACACCGACCCGGATGAAGTCTATGTTGTGGTGTCATTCAGCGTCGACTTCTACCTTTGGGCTGCGTGGGGTCGCTCTGATGTCGCTGGCCTGCCTGGCACGGGCGTATGGTACGGAGCCTCAAAGAACGCGCTAAATGCTGGCGCCATTGCAATGACTCCAACTTCCGGCGGCGGCGGCACGTTCGGAAATGGCGACTCATGTCCAGGCTTGTTTTATCGATCCAACTCCGCCGGAGAAGGGGCGCAAATCGAAACGCACATTCACGATGACCTCGATTCCAGCGGATGGAGCCAGGGCGCCGTGACAACGATGGCGTATGCCCCGCCCAACGTCGGTGAATTGCTGAATGTGCTGCCGAACACGCTCAACGATGAGACGGTGCTAGTACCCATTCTGGTAACGACACCGCGGACTTCGGGCAATAAGGTCTCAATTGTCGCTGACCTGAAGCACGCTCGATACTGCAGAGTTGACTATCACGATCCCGGCGACATCGTGACCCTGGGATCTGATCGGTGGCGCATTTATCCGTGGTACCAGAAGAACCTAGTGGGCCGCAACGGTGGTGGCGGCATCGCCCATACAGGAACACTCGGCTGGGCAGTGAGATATACGGGGCCGTGATTCATGGCGGTCATTGACGGCGAGATTGTCCAGTCTGGCGCGGGGGGTGAGATCAACCCCCGATTGACTGTGGGCCTGCGCGCCTATGGATTCGATCAATGGCCGCCCTACACAGAGATCGTCGCTGGCTCACCGCAAGGCTCTTTGGTATCGGCACTTCCTGTGGAGGCAGTGCCGAAGACTCTCGCTGGCGAGGTCTCGCAGGCACTTTCGGATGACTGGTATCACCGCATACACATCCGGCCGAAGGTGCTCGCTCTCGGAAACATCGCGTCTACACAGGCCCAAGAGATCGAGGTGTGGAATGCCTGGTTAGCTCCAGTCACCTTGCTGGGGATCGATGGCATCGAAGAGGGCATGGTGCTGAGTGGAGCGTTCGATTTCCCTCTTCCGTTCAACGCTCTTCAGTTCAAGACATGGAACCTCAGTATCGATGAGGAAGGGCCCTCTGCTATCGATGCCACTTTGACGTGGGTCTTCAGTGGAGTTCCCTCTGCGGCGCTCTCGATTACCGGCACACGCATCGTGACCTGGCCGATCCTTCCGGACTGGGGCGACGGCATCAAGGAACGCCTGGAGTGGGCGACCGAAGTGATGTCGAGCGAGGAACGCGATGAACAGCGCCGTGCACTGCGGCTATCTCCTCGTCGGGCATTTGATGTTCGGATGGTGTTCGACGGCCGTGAGCGGTCGCTGTTCGATCTGGCGACTCATGGCTGGGGCGGCCGTGTCTGGGCCATGCCTGTATGGCCTGACATCCAGCTTCTGAGTGCTCCGGTCGCGGCCGGCGCCTTGTCGATTGCGTGCTCGACCGTCGGCCGTGACTTCCGCGAGGGCGGTCTCGCCTTGTTGTACGACTCTGCGTTCGCTTCGGAAGTATGCGAGATCGATACCGTCACCACGGGTGCCCTGACACTCGTCCGGCCAACGCAGGCGGCCTGGCCGACGCGCACCCGGCTGTATCCAGTACGAACCGCCCGCTTTGCTGAGCAGCCGAAGGTGCGTCGCCTGACAGATGTTGCAGTGGACGTCAATGCCACTTTCCTTCTGGCGGAACCCTCCGACTGGCCGGAGGCGGTGTTGCCGTCCTATCGAGGATTCCCGGTTTATGACGCACGGCCGGATGAGACCGAAGAGCTGACCGGCACCTTCGAGCGCATGCTGTACCAACTCGATAACACCAGTGGCCTGCCGTTCGTCCTGGATACGGCTGAAGCGGCTTTCGGGACGCAAGCCCACCGTTGGGTGCTACAGGGCATTGATGAGCGCAGCGCCTTCCGGTCGCTGCTTTACGCGCTGCGTGGTCAGCAGGTTTCAGTCTGGCTGCCAACGCACTCGGATGATCTGCGCATCGCCGCGACGGTCGGATCGGCCGCGGTGGCGATGGTCATCGAGAACGTGGGCTATGCCCGATTCGGCCAAGGTCAGCGTGGCCGCCAGGACATTCGCATCGAGTTGCGGTCCGGCGTGGTGTTCTATCGTCGGATCGTCGCAGCGGCCGCCATCGACACGGCCACTGAGCAGATCACCATCGATTCGGTGCTGGGCGTCGTCGTGGAGCCCGCAGACGTGCGGCGCATTTCCTTCATGATGCTGGCACGCAGCACCTCGGATACGACCGAGATCCTGCACGTGAACGACGTTCTCGGTGTGGCGACCAGCCGCAAGATATTCGTGGGAGTGAAGGACGAATGAGCTTCCTCTCACGCGAGAACAGCATTTTTGGTGGCCGGCCGATCACGCTCTACGAATTCCAGCGCGGGCTGACACGCTGGAGCTATACGAACGCCGATCGCGTGCAGGTATTTCAGACGCGCACGTTCTCGGTGATAGCCATCAGCGACGATGGCCGTCGCCGCACCGGTGAGGCGAGCGCAGACAGCATCACGGTGGTCGTGCCCTGGAATAATCCCGTTGCACGGCTGTATCGCGGTGCACCACCATCGGCCGAGGTCAGCCTGACGATCTGGGATCTGCACCACGGCGAGCCGGACTATCGCGTGGGTTGGACGGGCAGCATCCAGGGCGTGCGCTATCCCTCGCCCGAGCGCGCAGAGATCATTTGCCTGTCGATGGGTGCGACTCTGGACCGGCCCGGCCTGTGGCTCGGTTATGAGCGTCTGTGCCCCTACGACGTGTACGGCCCGATCATCGCCGGCGTCGGCTGTGGCGTGAGCCCAGCGCTATACGCAGTCGACGCCACCATCCAGTCGATGACCACGGAGACGATCTCCTCCGGCACGTTCGACGCGCCGGAGGATGGCTACTTCGACGGCGGCTACGTGGAATGGCCGATCGGTAACGGCGAGACCGAGCATCGCGGGGTCGTCAAGCACGTGGGCAGTGTGCTGACGCTGCTGGGTGGTACGGATGGGTTGTTAGTTGGTCAGGCGGTAGCTGCCTATCCCGGCTGCGACAAGACCATCGGCCTGTGCCACTCACGATTCGGTAACGACCTGCAGCACGGCGGCTGCCCTCACATGCCCGGTAAGAGTCCCTTCGATGGCAACCCAATCTGGTGATCGCTGATGGGTTTCATCATCCGCATAGTATGGATGGTTGTCGCGTACTTCGTGTCGCGAGCGGCGGCGCCGAAGCCGGTCAAACCAAAGCCGGCCGCGTTCGATGACTTCGATTTCCCTCAGTTCGAGGAGGGCACGCCGCAGGAAGTGATATTCGGCGATTGCTGGACCGAGTCGTGGATGGTGCAGGCGCTCGGCAACTATCGCACCACACCGATTAAGCGTCGCTCCAGTGGATTCCTAGGCATTGGCGGCAGCTCTCAGACGGTCGGCCATCGGTACTACTTCGGCATCCACATGGGAGTGAACCTGCTGGAGTCCGATGAGATCACCATAGTGAAGGTTGGTGATCGCGACGCGTGGACTGGGTCGATCACGTCGAGTGGAACGGTCCTCATTCAGCAGCCCGAGCTTTTCGGGGGCGATGACTCGGAGGGCGGCATCGTCGGCAGGCTGGACGTGATGATGGGCGAGCCGACTCAAGCGGTGAACCCACGACTTCAGACGATGGTCGGCGGCGGACTGATCCCCGCCTTCCGTGGTCGCACGACGTTGTTCTATGACGGTCAGATCAGCTCCAATAGCCCGTACCCGAAGACGTGGGCGGTGCGGCGCAATCGCATCCAGAAGGGCTGGGACGGAGCTGCTTGGTTTCCGGAAAAAGCCAAGCTGGTCTACAACGACACACCGCCAGAGGCATACCCGGCTGAGCCGCTGGAGTCAGACTATCCAAATACGATCGCCGGCAAAGTGGGTTTCGTGATCGCGCATGCCGCGTGGGTGAAGCAGGTGGCAGCACTCGATCGTGAGCGCATCAAAGCGATGAATGGCGCTCACATCCTCTACCAGACCCTGACACATCGCGCATATGGCCGAGGCTTACCCGCCTCACGACTCAACGCTGCAGCATGGTCGGCGGCTGCATCGACGCTCTACTCGGAACGGTTCGGGCTATGCCTGCGCTGGACCCGTCAGGATTCGATCTCGAACTTCGTGGACTCAGTGCTGGATCACATCGGTGGCGTGCTCTATGACGACCCGACTGACGGCACCATCGGCCTACGCCTCATCCGCGGCGATTACGATCCCGAGATGCTGCCAACGTTCACGTTCGGCACCGGCTTGCTGGCCATAGAGGACGATGACAGCAGCAGCCAGTCGGCTGGCACGAATGAGATCATCGTCGAGTTCAAGCGCCCTCAGGACAACTCAGTCGGTCGCGCGAGGGCGCAGAACAAGCCGTCGATTGCACGGTTCGGGCGGCTTTCGCAGACCGTGAGGTATCCAGGCATTCCGACCTACGAATTGGCCCAACGCGCCGCACAGCGGGATCTGCTCGCCGCCAGTGGGTTCCTCAAGCGCTTCAAGGTGCGGCTCGATCGACGTGGCTCACAAATCCAAAAAGGTCAATGTTTCCGCATTACCGAGCCGCGCAAGGGCATCACGAACATGGTGCTGCGCGCAGGACGTATCGAGGAAGGCGAGGCCGGGAAAGGTCAGATCACGATCAGCGCGGTGCAAGACGCCTTCAGCTTGCCAGCAACGCCCAATGTGGGTACGCCGGTGAATCTGTGGGTCCCACCGGATAACACGCCGCAGCCGATCGCTACACGGCGCCTCATGGAGGCGCCCTACTGGATGCTGGTGACCATGATCGATCAGGCGAATCTGGCGCTGATCGATGATCTTGCCGGCCATCTGCTCGTGCTCGCCATGCGACCGACGGGTCTCTCGCTCGACTACGACATCACCACGCGGATCGGCGCATCCGGCCCGTATACGACACGCGATGTCGGGTCGTTCACACCCACTGGCACGCTGTTGGCCGCGCTCTCGATCACTGGTACGTCGGCCACGGTGGCCGGCGGCGTCGACCTGGACATTTTGAGCACGCCGACGATTGCTCTGATCGATGATGAGTTCGTACGTATTGATGCGCTGAATGCCAGCACCGGCGCGATCACGTTCGTTCGCGGCTGCCTCGATACGGTGCCGGCAGCCCATGACTCCGGTGCCCGCATCTGGTTTTTCGGCGATCACTACGGCGCTGATCCGACCAGCTACACCACCGGCAATGCTGTCTATGCTCAACTGCTCACGAATACCAGCCAGGGCAAGCTCTCTGCCAGCCTGGCTGGCTCGAACAACATCACGATGGACCAGCGGCACTTTCGCCCCTATCCGCCGGGCAAGCTTCGCGTGAATGGCAGCAGCTATCCCACAAGCATCACGGGCGACCTGGTCGTGTCGTGGGTACATCGCGATCGCCTGGCCCAAGCCAATCAGCTCGTCGACAGCGAGCAGGCCAGCATCGGCCCGGAGGCAGGGACCACGTACACGCTGCGCATCTACAGCGGCACGACGCTCAAGCGAACGGTGACCGGGCTGACCGGTACCAGCTACACGTACCTCAATGCCACCGAGGTTACTGATGGTGGTCCGTTCGACCCCATTCGCTTCACTCTGCACGCCGTGCGCGACGGCCTGGAGAGCGCTCAGGGACACGATTGGCAGGTGACCCGCAGCTGAGCATCAAAAGAAGACAGGACGATCACGAACGTGCTGCAACACGTCCGTGATCACCAGAGATCACGTGATGACGCACGTGCCCCCAGCCGAAGGCCCTGCCACCTCCGCGGGAGGCGGGCCGACGATAACAGGAGCCATCACGTGCCCAAACCGATTACCCCCTGGCCTGGCGGCAAGAGCCGCTTAGCATCCACCCTTTTTTCGCTGTTCTGTGACCGCCATCGCACTTACGTCGAGCCCTTCGCCGGTGCCGCGGCGATGCTCTTCTTACGCTCCGAGCCAGCCAAGGCGGAGGTGCTCAATGACATCAACCGCGACCTGGTCAATCTGTACCGGGTCGTGCAGCACCACCTGGATGAGTTCGTGCGGCAATTCCGCTGGCAGCTTGTCTCGCGCGACGAGTTCGGTCGGCTGCTGCAGTCGCCGCCGGACACCTTGACCGATATTCAGCGAGCCGCGCGGTTCTTCTACCTCCAGAAGCAGGCATTCGGCGCCAGGGTTGCGGGCAAGACGTTTGGTGTCGATCCCAGATCTGCCCCCAGGCTGAACCTGCTCAGGCTGGAGGAGGATCTCAGCGATGCACACTTGCGCCTGGCGCGCGTCACGATCGAGAACTTGCCCTGGCAGTCCTGCATGGCCAGGTACGACTCGCCCGAGACATTCTTCTTCCTCGATCCACCCTACTGGCAGACCGAGGGCTACGGGGTTCCCTTCGGGCTCGAGCAGTACGAGCTGTTGGCTGCAACGATGCGCGGCTTGAAGGGCCGGGCGCTGCTGACAGTCAATGATCACGCGCAGATGCGTGAGGTGTTCTCCGGCTTCCGGACGAAGCGCCTGTCGACCCACTACACGATCGGCCGGGCGGCCAGCACCAAGGCGAAGCCGCGGGGGGAACTGGCTGTTATGAGCTGGTAGGGAGTCGGGCTATCATGCCGCCCGGCGCAATTTGCTTGCCGGGAGTGCAATTTGGCGTTACGTCCAAATATCGCGCTCCCGGCCAGTCATTTATCGCGCGCCGCTACAGCGATGACACTGCTGGAGCCCAAGGACCCCGACTCCTTCCTGAGCTGGGGCTTCTTCAACGCCGCCTTCGAGCGCAAGGAGTACATGGAAGCCTATGTCGCC
>Ga0182745_1000533_pt1 | contig 42142 bp, 23 predicted proteins | sample eDN3rd30CKraftBY_FD_128523 | JGI IMG/M metagenome (GOLD analysis project Ga0182745, IMG submission 128523) | Enriched backyard soil microbial communities from Emeryville, California, USA - eDNA 3rd pass 30_C Kraft BY (version 2) (version 2) | ecosystem: Environmental > Terrestrial > Soil >...
CACGACCCCGGCGACCCACCCCTCTCCGAACTCCCGTCACTGCAACTGCTCCACCGCTACCGCCGACCCTGGGACAAGCTCCACCAACAAGCCCAGCGCGAATTCGACCGCGCTAATGCGGCCCGTCTACGCCAGGAACGTTTTGCTCTCGAAAAACAACGCACGACCCTGGAACTGGAGATGTTGGAGCTCCGCAAGAAAGAAGCCGAAGCCAAAACCGCCCAAGCCGAACAATTTCGAGCCTTCGAATCCAGCTTCAACCGCATGATGGCCCGCCAAACCGCGGTAGACGCTCTACCCTTGCGCCGCAATTCGAATCCACACGGCTACAAACCTCAAGACTCCAAACCAACAGCAACTGCTGCGAAAACGGCACCGCCAACGGCAAAGGTCATGGCAGCGGCAACCGCCTGCCCCGCAACCACCGGCGCCATCGGCATCCCGGCAGCCGAACGCTTCACCGCGCCACAGACCGCCGCCGCGCAACGCATCACTTTCAACCCAACCCAGCACCAACCCAAATCTGGCTTCGTTCCGTCACGCATCTAGGTCGTCGCATGCAACAGGCAATCGACTCCAAATGAACAGCGAGGGACGCAACAATCCGAAACCTTTCTGAGGCCACAACTATGGCTCGCCAAGCAGAACATCAATCTCCGCATATCCCGTTGGCAACGTTATGTCGCTGGCATCTGCTCCCGCCGCCAGAAGTGCGCGTACGGATTCCGGACTGCGGCGCCCCATCCAGTAAGAATCCACGCACGCCTTCACTGCCAGTTGCAGCGCGCTCCGTCCCCGACCATCTCTGGCATTCACGGAAGCGCCATGCGCAATCAACTCCTCCACCACATCGTGTTGGGCCCGCCACGCCGCCACATGCAAGGCTGTGCTTCCTGGGGCAATCTCAAAGTAGCCATCGCCATGTCGATACAAACTGTCCACCCAAACCCCGAGTTGCAGCAATCGGCGAACCCCTGCGCGGTTCCCCACTCCTGCAAACACCGCCAACAATGCGCCGCCCTCGGCTACCAGGCGCTCTTGCCACTCGGGATGCAGCGTCAGCAACTCTTGGATCTCATCCGATTCGTCCAGAGCACACGCGGCAATCAGGCCGTCAATGCCTTCCAGATGTATATCGATCCCGCGTTGCTGGCAAAGCCGTAGCACATCGCCACGTCCCCGATGCGCGGCGATACGCACAGCCGACCATCCATCGCGGCTCGGCAGCAACGGGTCTGCCCCATGCGCGACCAACGCCTCCACAGTGTCCAGCCCATTGTCACGCCGGATCGCCTGATGCAGGGCCGTATATCCCCAAATCGTCATATGGTTCGGGTCGGCGCCATGCGCCAACAACAACCGCACACCGGCTTCATCGTGCCAATCACATTTCCGCAGAAGCAGCGTGGCCAGGCTATTGGCATTCAGCTTGCCGCTATCCAGCAGCACCTGCACGGTCGTATTGTCTCGGGTCTCCGGAGCATGATACGGCGTCTCCCCGTCGTTCGGATCCGCACCATATTCCAGCAGCAGACGCGTCAGTTCTGGATGCTGTGCAACCCCCGCTGCGCCGTAAATCACCGCTTCCTGCATAGGTCGAGGATTGGGATGATCAATCATCTCTACCCATCCTGTGTTGGCGTCCGCACCAGCCTCCAACAACAACCGAGCCACCCGCACAAACGCATCGGATCGGCTTCTGTCCAGACGCAAGTACCGCGAGAAGCAAAGACAGGTCAACGCGTCCCAATCTCGCGGCCCGCCCGTCTGCGTTGCCAAGCCCGCATCCAGTTCCAGGAACGAACGCACATGCCCTTCATCCGCCACTACCGCAGCAGTGTAAATGTTAGCGGACACAACATCCGGATGCTCGGCACGAATCCGCTCCGCCTCGTCGAGCGATCCGGAACGATGCGCCTCTAATGGCGCACTTGCGGCATTCAGAAATGCCGACACAACTTCATTATCCAAACGTCGCATGGCGCCTTCTTTCGGAATACATCTCGCAAGCAAATCCTAAATCTCTATCCGGCGATGCCGTTACGGCGAAAGGGGCGATGTTGCCATCGCCCCTTCATCTCGTAGACACTCTACCATCTATGAGCTTACAGTTTTGGTTTCACCCCAAGCTCATACATCAGAAACGAATAAACATCCGCATAAGTCGCTATGGACTTCTCCGTGTTGCTAGCCCCGTGGCCACTCTTGGTCTCGATGCGAATCAGCACCGGGTTCTCTTTCGACGCCTTCTCCTGCATCGTAGCCGCGTACTTAAACGAATGCGCAGGCACCACGCGATCATCATGGTCTGCCGTGGTAATCAGCGTGGCCGGATACTTCTGGCCTTCCTTCACGTTCTGAATCGGCGAATACGCATACAGCGCCTTGAACTCTTCCGGATTGTCACTGGAGCCGTAGTCCGGAATCCAATTCCATCCAATCGTGAACTTATGGAACCGCAACATATCCATCACGCCCACCATGGGAATTGCCGCGCGGAACAACTCCGGCCGCTGATTGATCACCGCACCAACCAACAGGCCGCCGTTCGACCCTCCCTGGGCCGCCATCCGCTCCGGCTTACTGTACTTGTTGGCCACCAACCACTCAGCGCAAGCGATGAAGTCGTCAAAAACATTCTGCTTCTTCAGCTTCGTGCCAGCCTCATGCCAGGTTTCGCCATACTCCCCGCCTCCGCGCATGTTGCAGCTTGCATAGACAAAGCCATGCTCCAACAAGGCCATGCGGTAAGACGTGAAGCTCGGCCCGATGATGATGTTGAATCCGCCATAGCCATATAGCAGCGCGGGGTTATTTCCATCCAACGTGATGCCCTTCTTGTGCACAAGGAACAAAGGCACCTTCGTACCATCCTTGCTGGTTACGAACACCTGCTTCGTCTCAAACTGGCTCAGGTCCAAACCTGCCAGCTCCGGACTCCGATACACGCTGCTCTTCCCACTGGTGATGTCATAGTGGTAGACCGTCGACGGCTGATTGAACGACACAAAGCTATAGAAGATCGAGGTGTCATCCTTCTGCCCGCCGAACTTCTCCACGTCACCCAGTCCCGGCAACTCGACATCCGCTTCTTTCGTCCCATCCAACGAATACCGCACCACCCGCGCCGCAACGTCTTTCAGGTAAGTCGCGAAAATGCGCCCGCCCCCTGTGTGTGCCTCCGTCAATGGCTCCGGCTGCTCCGGCAGAATCTCGCTCCACTTATGGCTCTTTAAATCAAAGCGAAGCACCTTGCCATTGGCGGCCTTGGCATTCGTCTTAATCAGCAGGCCATCGCCCGCAGATCCCACCAGTTCATACGCATCATTGCTGATCTTCTCCACCACTGGCAGAAACTTACTAGTCGGCTTGCTGAGATCTTTGTAAAAAAGGCTGTTTCCATCCAGTCCCGCGCCGCGCTCCGATATCGTCAACAACGCATACCGTTCATCCTCGGTAGTCTGCAATGTGTGGAAGCGTTGCGCATGGTCCAGATCCTCGTAGACCAGATCATCTTCGGTCTGGTCATCCCCCACCTTGTGGAAATAGACTTGATGGTTCTCGTTCTTGGCGGAAAGCAGGTTGTCGCCTTCGGGCTTGGGGTAGCGGCTGTAAAAGAATCCATTCCCCGCCCACGCCAAGTCAGACACCTTCACCCAACGGATCTCGTCCGAAAGCACCGTCTTCGTGGCGACATCCATCACGCGAACCAGCTTCCAATCGGAGCCCCCATCGGAAAGCGCGTAGGCGACGTACTTCCCATCGCCCGAAGGCATAAAGGTATCCAGCCGAGTAGTGCCGTCCGGGGAAATCGCGTTGGGGTCCAGCAGCAACTTGGGCTCCCCGTCCATCCCTTCTTGCACATACCAGACCTTCTGGTTCTGCAAGCCATCATTCTTCGAAAAGAACAGCAGTTCCCCCCGTCGGATGGGCGGTTCATACTTCGGGTAGTTCTCCAACTCTCGTATGCGCTTCTTCAGCGCTTCGCGGTAGGGTATCCGCGACAGGTAAGACTGCGTCACCTTATTCTCGGCTTCCACCCAAGCCGCTGTTTCCGCAGAGGTGTCATCCTCTAGCCATCGATACGGGTCGGCAACCTTCACGCCATGGTAGTCGTCAACGTGATCTACCTTTTTTGTCTGGGGGTATTGCAAAGTGTCAGGCATGGGCGAACATCCGGCCAGCGTCAAAGCCGCGGCAAACAACATAGTGCGAAGGCGCACGTTCCGTTCTAGCATCTAAAGTCTCCCTTATGCGGCATTCCATCCACGATCATCGCGATCATGTAGCGAGAGAAATCCATACCGGCGATCAGACCCACCATTGCGCCCACATCGCCGTCGCGACCATTCACCGAGTATTGTCGCGCAATCCGTACGGAGCATCTACGAAGTCCTTGCCGAACAGGCGCCCGTCCCCTGATTTTACGGCGCTTGTACCCCACACACCATCGACATCCTTGAAGCTCAAGACCTTGGATACACCGAATATCAACTAGAAATCTTACTGCTAATCTCACGCATAGAATCCTCTAACGTTTACCTGGTCCGCCCGCTCACCCTACTCTTGGCGATGGCTCACTCACGCATTCAGGCGACGGCAGCCCCGCGATCCAGGCAGGGATTCCGAACGCTCATCGGTTCGCTCTTGATGATGCAGGGAACATCTATGTGGCTGAAAGACATGTTAGCGCTTCGCGCATCAGGCGCATTGCTCCGAATGGACAGATTACGATGATCGCAGGCAACGGAGAGCTAGGGTGCCCCGAGGTCGGCATCCGACCTACGTGGGTCTCGACCAGTTGAACGTGAAGGTTCCCCGCTCCGTCAGACGCGGTCAACCACTGGATCTCTACCATTGGGTACGTAACGGAGAGAACCCTTGGATTGCATCCATCCGGCTCGTAGTCCGCCTTAAATAGCGCCTTCTGGTACCTATTGCACAAAGCACTTGCAGTTCATCACCTCAAGGACAAATCCAGATACTGTCCTTGGGGTGATGTGTACGTTTAGAACTTCACTCAAACTGTTTGTGCAAGCATCTGGTGCCCATCCAAAGGCCATGATCGCCAGTGCAATAACGATATACTTCTGGCAGTTGCCGTATTTCAGCTCTTTATATCTCTATAAAAACATCTCGCGATATAACGATTGCGTGACTACGTCTCCGGCCAACGGCGACGATTTTCCTATATGCTGATGCGGTATGCGATACCATCGGAACAGTACTAAAACGTCTGCTAGCTATCTCGGCTACGTAGTGTTCTTCCTATGCCTGAGCGGACTCTCGCTGGCGCTCTACGCGGCTCCAGATGCGGGCCCGCTCACTAGTCACCTTGCAGGCACCGTTCTCGGCGCCCCCGAAACGCTCGGAGAGAGTGATTTCCGCACTGAGGCTGACTTCGTTAACATCTCCGATTTTGCCTTTCTCCCCAACGGCGACATGCTGGTCGCCGATTCTGGCCAGGCGAAGATCTTCCGCATCGCAACCGATGGCATCGTGCGTCATTTCGCCGGAAACGGGTCAGTCACCAGCAGTGGCAATGACGGTCTTGCCACCCAAGCCGGGCTTTCCTTCATCACGCAACTTGCGACATCTCCCACCGGGAATCTCTACGTTGCACAAGGATACTTATCCACAGGTACGATCCGCCAGATCTCTTCCGATGGCGTCATTCGGCATGTCGCTGGCAACGGGGAAACCGGCTGCCCTGTGGCCGGATCAAGCGCGACCTCTGCTCCCCTGAATGACATCACCGCCATGGTGACGGATGCTGAAGGTACTCTCTATTTCTTTGCCAGAGACTGCAAGCGGATTTTCCGCATCAACGCCAATGGAACGATAGGCCTTGCTGGCGTTGCCAACCCTAGTGAAGCTGTTACCGCGATACCGGAAGGACTGGAGCACGCCTGGCCCACCCTAGCCTTCGAATTCAACTCCGTGCAAGACCTCGCTCCTGATGGACGTGGCGGCTTGTGGGTCATCAATACTTCGGGCGGAACAAGTCAACTGATGCACCTCACTGCCTCCGGCGTCGTTATCCTCGTGGGACGTAACACTCTTCCAGAAACACAGGAAGGATCCATCTCAGAAGTGGACTTACGTTTCCTGAAAACGATCGCTGCTGGAACCGATGGAAGCTTACATATGGGAAGAGATTTTCCGTCCATCCCTCCCAGTAATTTGGCGGAAGTGGGTTTTCTGACGAAAGACGGAAATTACGACGTCTGGGCCAACGCGGATGGATTGAACGGGACGGTACCAGAACTGGCGTTCAGCAACATGCCCCTGTCACCTGCTCGGATTCGCGTGTCGCCTGATGGTTCCGTCTATTTCCAGGACAACCGTAGCCAAAGTATTTTCCAGATTGACGAATCAGGCCAACTGCAACATGTCGCCCGCGCATACCGGCAGAAATCCCAGATCAGCGCCGGTGGTGGGAACGCCGTGTATAGCTCGCTGGCTCCCACAAATGTCGTCTCGGATTCAGTGGGCAACCTCTACATTGGTGACATCATCGAGCAGAAGATCTACCGGATTGGCATCGATGGATCTTTTACGCACGTCGCCGGCAATGGAAGCACCGGACCCGTCGCTAATGGAGCCTCTCCCCTCGATACAGGCTTTAATCTTGCCCCACAACTGCTAATAGATTCCTTGGACCGTATCTATTTCTTCACCCGCCGCACCGGAGAAGACGGAAGGCTGTTGAGGTTCAAGGTTGGCGGCGTCATCGAAACCATTCTAGGAAGCGGCGACCAGTCGAACTTCGTTGAAGATGGAACGCCCGGCACATTCCTGTCTTTCCAGCATGACCCCGTCTGGACTGTAGCTCCTTCAGGTGAGGTTTATTTCACCTTCCCAACAGGAAGCGGAAGACCCATCTGGAAGTTGTCGACGGATGGGAAGGTAAAGCACTACCTGGGGAACCCAAGCGCAGGGCCTATAGCTCCCACTGTAGATGTCCCGGCGTTGGAGGTTCGTATCTTCGGCCAAATCCAGCGCATGGCTGTGGATAGGGCCGGCACTCTTGTCTATTCCATGGGAGCCGCACAACGCAGCTATTACGTAGACATGCACGGCGATGTTCGCTATTTCAGCAACCCCAGTCAGGCTTTCCAGAATGGAGCGTCTTCCCTTCTATCCCCGGGTCCGCTGTCCATCCTTTCTTCGTCGTGGACCGTGGGCGGCCTGATTGTGGATGCTGGCGTTCCGCATACGTTTCTCGCGGACTACCGTATTGGGGGGAATGTTACCGAACTGCGTAGTTCTATAACAGGCCGTCCTCGGCAGGATGGCATACCTCTCAACGCGGATCGCCTCAGCTATGTGCGTAGTGCCACCGCATTGCCAGACGGCGCGCTTGCATGGGTGGAACGCAACAACAACGCCACCGTCATCCGCCGTAGTTTTCCCGTCCCGGAAGGATGTACCTACTCCTCCGCACCCCAGGAACTTGCCGTGGGTGGAGGCAACAATCTGACGCAAGCCACCCTGACGACTGGAAGCAACTGTCCCTGGACGGTAGGCTCCACTGCAAACTGGGTCGAGATTCTGAGCGCGCGCACGGGCAAGGGCCCTGCGACCATACAACTGCGCACACGCGCCAACCAGTCGCCTTCGGAGCGCACGGCTTACTTACACATCGCGGGCAACATCATCGTAGTTCGCCAGTCCGCCAGCACCAGCCAGAACATCTTCCTAATCTCGCCGAGATCTGCGGTTGTGCCGCCGGCTGGCGGGACCGTTAATATTTCCGTGGTTGCCTCACCGCAACACCCGTGGCAGGTGTCGTTGCCGGATGGACCGCTTACTCTAAATACCCCGGCAGCAGGAACCGGTTCGGGAACGATATCGGTAGCCGTAGGGGCTCTACCCATTAACTCTTCAGGTGCGCGCTACACCCTGCAGGTCAACGACCAGCCAATCGTCATCACGCAGACGGCGCCCGCCTCTGCAGTGCCATACACCATCTCGTCGAACTTACCGAATGCCAAGCTATACATTGATTTGAAGGAACAAACACTTCCTTACACAAGCTTCTGGTTTCCGGGATCAACGCACGTGTTGCATGCATCTGCATTTCGTCCTGTCACGCAAGACAATCTCCATCAGTTCCTCGGTTGGAGCGACCTTGCCAGCGGGGCCACCACACGCACCATCATCACGCCAGCCACAGTCACAAATCTGGCGACCACATCACGCAGTCTTTTCCGCGTCATTACCCGGAATGCCTCGTCCTCACCAGCCGGCATGCCTCCGCCGGTGGCAAGCCGTATGACCGCACGAGTTCCGGACACCTATCTTTCTGCCAATGTGCCCGAGGGTGCGACTGCGTATTGGTTCCCGCAGGGTTCGACGGTACACTTTCTGGCCAATAATTCGCTGGCCTCTCGCTTCGTCGCCTTTACCGGAACAGAGTCAAGTACAGCGAATCCCGTGGCTATCACCATCAACGGAGGCAAAGAGCTCATCGCGAACCACGGTGCGGATAACCTTCCGACGCAGGCCTTTCATACCGTTCCCAACGCCTCCTGGACCTTCCGTGACGACGGACGTCAGACGAATCCGACGCAAGTCGCTGTCACCTTGGCAACAGATGGCCCGTCGATCCGTCCGCAGACCTTCATCGCCTATCCACACATTACGGGGATGGATGCGGAAGCCAACCCGCCAGCCGAGGATTGGCTAACCGTTCGCCTGGCCGAGAACGGTACACCCCTGACAGCGGAACTGAACATTGACCCGGCAAAGGCCAATCGGAAGAGAGGTCTGGCTACGCTCTACTTCCACCACCCGAACGCCGCTACAACATCCACGACGTTCGGCTTTGGCCAGTTAGCATCCTTTACCGGAAACGACCCTTGGATTGGCGCCGTTACCGATGCCGGCGGCTTCCGACAGACAATGCCCAGCAATATGGGCACATTCACGGTAGCTCCCGGTATGATCCTGAGTATTTTCGGATCCAACTTTGCCGAGCAGTCTGGTGCGGCGAGCACGGTGCCGTTGCCGCTGAGCCTGAATGGCATCACGGTGGAGTATGAAGGGCGTATCCCGGACACATGGCATCCCATGCCCCTGTTCTATGTCTCGCCTAATCAGATCAACGTACAGGCGCCAAACGCAACGGATGCAAACTTCGCCCAGCAGGCCCGGTTGAATCTGCGTGTGCGTAAGGCTGGAACGCAAACAAACTATGCGCCTATCACAATTGGTCCTCGCGTGGCGTCTCTGTTTGCTGCCGATTCCAGTGGCAAGGGAGCGCCCGCTGGCTTCTATGTTCGTGTACGACCTGATGGTCAGCAGGAACGAGGAGACCTATTCCGCTGCAACCAGAACGGCTGCGTGGTAGCCCCTGCTCCACTCGGCGGCGAGGGTGATGAACTCTATCTGGAACTCTTCGGCACTGGCTTTTCTAATGTCGGTGAAGAGGGTGATATGAAGGTCTACATCAACGGGCAAGCAGCATCCATCGCCTACGTTGGGGCCCATCCCACCTATGTTGGGCTGGACCAGGTCAACGTCAAGGTCCCCCGCGACGTACTGAAGGGCCAACCCGTCGATCTCTATCTATGGGCTGGCCACGGCCAAGGTCAATGGATTCCATCGAATCGGCTGACGCTTCGGTTTGAGTAGACAGCTCTTATCACAAACCTTCCAGCACCAACGGGCGGGCTTTCGCCAAAGCCTCGCCCGTTTCGCTTTCAGGTCAATTGTACACAGACAGGTATAGCTTTGCTCCATGGCGCAACGTAGCAAACGTTTCAAGCAGCCACACTTCGGTATCCTTAGAACTCACATGATTTATCCGTATGTAGCTTTGCTTAGATATACCGAGCGACTCGTATTCTTCATTCTTCTCCTGTCAGTTGCCCTTCATGCGCAGCCCGTCACGGGACCAGGAGCTCTCGACAGCCATTTGGTGGGGACGGTTCTGGGCAAGCCAGGCACCAGCGCCGATTATGACTTTCGTACTGACGTGGATCTGATGACCCTGGTCGACTTCGCATTCTTGCCGGGCGGCGACATGCTTGCTCTCGATACCGGCCATGCCCGCATCTTCCGCGTCCACGCCGATGGTTTGGTGCGTGTCTTCGCGGGCAACGGCAAACTTACCAAGACTGGTGACGGCGGACCGGCTACCGAAGCAGGCCTGCATGATATGCGTTGGATGGCCGTAGATGCAGCAGGTCAGGTTTATCTAGCGGAACAGACTCGCGCCACCACGGACGTCACCGGGGTGATCCGCCGTATCGGTGCGAACGGATACATCGAAACGATTGCAGGAAACCAGAAACCCGGATGCCCCGTGTTGGGAGCGCATGCTCTACAGAGTCCTCTCGGCCACATGCAGGCCCTCGCTGTCGATCCCGACGGAGCCGTCTATTTTGCCTCCTGGTCTTGCCCTCGTCTCTATCGCATCTCACCGGAGGGGGTAATCGGAATCGCAGGTGTACCTGATAGCTCCGCGGTGGAGGGGAGCGCCACCGAGCAGCCCCTGGTGTCCAAGGCAGTGAACTTTACCTTTGGCCCTCCTCATGTCCAAGTGCGCTCGATTGCCGTTGCTGAAAACGGTGATGTTTGGGCAACCTCGGAAGGAACAGGCTACGGCGAACTGCTTCGCGTCACGGCCTCTGGGCTCGTCTACCGCTTTCCCGCAGTGGCCTTTGCTACTACTCGTGAAGGCCCCATCGAGCAGGTGACCTTCACCCGTATCCTCTCCATCGGCGCACGCGCCGGAGGCGGCCTCGTGCTCTCGCAATACTCGGGCACCATCGGGCCCACCAACCGGAATGAAATCGGCATCATTGATGAGCACAACAACTACTCGATTCTGATGGCCCAGGACGGATTCGACGGAAAGCAACTACCCCAGTTCGCCGGTCAATACATCGCACTCGGACTCGTAAGAGAGGATCCGCACGGACACTTGTACGTCACTGCGGCGCCCGGCCAATCTATCCTCCGCCTGGAGCAGAACCGAGAGTTTTCGCTTTTCTTCCATCGCTTTGATGCCGCAGCGCAGGCTACGGGACCGGAACTCGGCCCCGCAAAGTTTCGATGGAGTTCACAGGCGACACCCGTCGCGGACTCGGCTGGCAACATCTATATCGGTGACTCTGAACTACGCAAGATATTTCGACTGACGCCTGAAGGCGCCTTGCAGCATGTTGCAGGAAATGGATATCTCTACGGTGACGAGGACGGCGTACCCGCACTACAGACCGGCGCCAGCCCCAGGGGCGCACTTCATATTGATGCGCAGGGTCGTATCTACTTCGCCATGCAGTATTGGCGAGGCGGATTCCATATCCGGCGGTTCACTGTTGGAGGCATGATGGAGAACGTGTTGGGCGGCGGAACATCGACAACAGACATTCCGATTGAGGGTGGCGTCGCAACTCAGCTAAGGCTTACCAATCAGCCAACCTGGACCGTATCCCCAGCGGGAGAGGTGTACTTCCGATCTGCCGCCTATCCGGGTAATGCCGGAAATGTCGTCTGGCGAGTAAAGGCTGATGGCACGGTTACTCGCGTCCTGGGCCAGGTAAATGCCCGCTCCGACGATCCGGTGGGGAAGTCGGCGCTCGATACGGCTCTTCCCTATGACCTTCACACCAGCTACCTGACCTTCGACCGCTCTGGCGTATTCGTCTATGGAGCGCAAGGAATTGGGCCAGCATACTTCATCGATGAACAGGGAATCGTCCGCCAAGCCATGCGCCACTGGAGCATCACATCACCGGAAGAATGGGTCCTTTCTGGCCCGTCGACCGACGTATTGCCTCCATCTAGCACGCCTGCGGCATCCTGGTCGCCACGAACACTGATTGGGGTGCCAGCTCATTATCCCGCGTGGCTGGAATACACCATTGGGGGAACAACGCGCGTGCTCGCTAACCAGTTTGACGGACTCCCTCGACAGGATGGCGCGTACTTGCGAGACGGAAGAAGTATTGGGGTTTCTAACCTCCTTGCCCTGCCCGACGGAGGAGTCGCGTGGGTTGCCACGCAGGAAGGCGCGAGCGCCCTCCGTCGCACATTTCCCATTCCAGCGGGATGCGCCTACACCGGACTTACCGATGAACTCGATGTCGCGGGCAGCGCATCCACCATCAACGTAAACCTCACCACCGGCCCGCAATGTCCTTGGACCTTGGGGACATCGGCGCATTGGCTTCAGGTTACATCCCCGTCCTATACCGGTAAGGGATCAACCCAGGTGAGCCTGCAGATACCGGAGAACCCTTCTCCGCTGGAACGCACCGCGACGCTGCGAATCGCAGGCAAGTCCATCCGAGTGCGGCAAGCTTCCAGCACGCGGCAGGATCTGTTGTTTGTCTCGCCATCCGCAGCCACGCTGCCAGCAGACGGAGGAACATTACAGGTCAGTATTCTGGCATCTCCGCAACGGAACTGGCAGGTTGCGGTTCCCACGCCGGGTGTCCTGGTAAATGGCGCCACAACCGGTGTGGGCTCCTCTACGGTCTCGTTCGTGGTGGGAGCCCTGTCCCCCGACCTGCAACAGCGGCAGTTCGTTGTGACCATCGGCGGACAGCCTATCCGCATCAAACAGGTCCGGCAACATGTCGAAAGAACCGTGCCCGTCACGATCAGCTCGAACGTTTCCAACGCGCGTGTGTCGGTAGATCTGGTCGAGTATCAGCTGCCCGCCACGTTCCAATGGGCGCCTGGTTCCACGCATCATCTGACAGCTCCTGAATTCCGTGAAGTATCCGATGGTCATCTGCTCCGCTTCCTTAGGTGGGACGATCAGAATGCTTCATCGTTGACGTACTCGTTTACAACACCGGAAACTGCTTCTGCGCTTCAGGTGCGCTATGCAAATCTGCATCGCATTATCGCGAAGGGGGCGCGTGCGCCACTGGGCAGTGCGGAAGCAATCCCCGTATTCAGTCATAGGGGAGTGGAGGTTCCGCAAACTTACAGGCCTGCGATTTCCACTGGCACAATCGCTTGGTATCCCGAAGGCTTCCGTCTTGGCGTGTTCGCCCCGAATTGGATGCCTTTACGATTTCAGACATTCGACGGTCTGATTTCCGGGCCTGCCAACCCAACTTCCTTTGTGGTTAAAGGACATGGAGAAATCTCCGCTACCTATCTATCGGACCGATACGAATACTCCCCCTTGCGTGTTGGCTACATACCACCATGGCAATTCGGAAATGCATCTCGCTCCGCTGCCCCCGCGCAGTTGTCCCTCGACGTTCTCACAGACGCAGCAGCGCTCCCCTTCAGTACCTTTGTCGCCTACGCAGCACCAGCGCCAATGCCTGAATTGGCACAACCCACTGCCACGGATTGGCTCAACCTGCGCAGGCCTCTGCATGGGGAGCCACTTACATTTGAACTGAACCTGATCCCGGAACAAGCGACCGCAGCCAATGCGGCCGCGACCCTTTATGTCCACCGCCCTGACACCACCACGGAAAGGGCAACCGTAGGGTACCTGGAGCGCCCCCCTTTGCAGCAGGCTAAACCATGGATTGGATCCATTACAGACGCGGGTGGCTTCCGGCAGATGGTGAGCTCAGAATCCACCAGGCGGAACGCAGCCTCCGGTATGATCATCACCCTCTTCGGCAAAGATCTGGCTTCGTCTTCTGATGCGGCAACGACACTACCGCTTCCCACAGTCCTAGCCGGAGTATCGGTAGAATATCAGGTCGGCATGGGCTCGGAATGGAGGCCGATGCCATTATTTTTTGTTTCTCCGCAACAAATCAACGCCCAGCTCCCCGCAGGATTGCAAACCCGCAGCGATCTGACTATTCGTGTTCTGCATGGATCTGAAGTAATCGAAGCACCCTACCCACTCACGGTGCTGGACCGTGTTCCCTCGCTGTTTTCGGCAAACTCCAGCGGCGCGGGTGCGCCGGCAGGTTTCTATATCCGCGTACGTCCTGATGGACAACAGGAGAGAGGCCCTCTGTTCCAGTGCGTTGCGGAAGGCTGCACGCCAGCACCACTGCCTCGCGGTGGTGAGAACGATGAGTTGTACCTGGAGCTTTACGGCACAGGCTTTGCCAATGCAGGTAAACCTGAGGAACGCAGGGTCTACGTAAATGGCGTGGAAGCCACGATTGCCCACGCTGGATCGCACGCGGACTTTGTGGGCCTGGACCAGTTAAATATCAAAGTGCCCAAAGGACTGCCCAGCGGAGAGCCGTTGGATGTCTACTTGTGGGTGCGCGACGAATCAGCACCGTGGATCGCATCGAATCGCCTGACGATTCGCCTGCAATAGCGCAACGGTCTGCTCACAGACTCGTGCTGCTGCGGCCTAACGCCTCCGCTAGCGCTGACGCAAGCGTCTTCGGCGCTCGGCAGCCTCTGTGGAATCGGGTTGCAGCCGAATCGCTTCGGAGTATGCGTCATCGGCTTGCGCCCTGTCTCCCAAGGATTCGTAGGCAATGCCCAGGTTGATGCGCGCAAGCACATGATCGGGATTGCCTGCGACAGCCTTTCGCAGAATTTCCAGGCTGTGCCGCAAGTCGCCACGTAGTGCGTTGGCAACGGCGAGGTGGGCAAGGCAATCCGTGCAGCTTGGGTCCAGTGTTGCAGCTCGTTCCAGAACTTTGGCCGCTTCCACGGGCTCATTCCGACGTAGTAGCACCTTCCCCAGCATTGCCAGCATGGGGACGTTCTTCGGATCTCTTTGCGTCAGTTGTCGGTAGACCGACGGGTCGTCGGATCGGTTAACGGCCGCCAGGGTCAAAGGGTCAGCGTGGATGTAGAACGGTATAGCCTTTCCATCGTAAGGCCCGTGATCTTCCTCAGTCGCGTGCGTAATGATTGGTTCGCGCGCAATCTTGTGGTCGGTGATGCTGGTGTGGATGGCATCCACAGGCCTGCGCTTCGGCATGTGGCAAGATTCGCAGGAGGCTCCTTCCCTTCTCTGATCGCCCGCATGAGCGGCAGCATGGCACTGCACACAGGACTTCACGCGCACCTTTGCGGTATGGGGATCATGGCAAGTGGTGCACTGCAGGCGTCCCTCGGATTTCTGGAAACATGCGGATTGCAGCAGACGGTAGCCAGCACTGTTGATCTCCAGCCTGCCTTCGTCTTCCGTTTCTCGCACGAACAGCATTTTGTAGTCCGACAAGGCCATACCCGGCTGAAAGGCCCAGGTGTTCATTCCCGGCTGGCGTACGCTGTCCTGAATACCCGCGGATGTCGTCTGCAGATGGCACTGTAGACATACGTCCAGTTGACGCTGGGCATCTAGCTTCGCGGGATTCAGGATGGTTCCTGGCTTCGGAGACTGCAAGTGCTGCGCCACCGGTCCATGGCAACGGTTACAGCCGATCGGCGATGGCTGGGGGCTACCTGAATGACAGAACAAGCAGGAGTCTGAAATCTCCCGACGGAAGTCTTCGTGATTGGGTCGGTCATAACCGGGCGACATTGCCCAGCTCTGCTTTTGTGAATACCACGATAAGGGTAGTTCCAGCAGTCTGCCCTGCGGAGTTCGGTGCAGATAGGTGATGGCGTGATTGCCAGATCCAACCGCAACATCAATGGACTTTGCGACAACGAGTGTTTCCTCCCCTGCCGCATCCAGTTGATGCCGTCGCATGCTGCTTGCATCGACACGGTAATAGCGATTGGAGGACTGATGATAGAACATGGTGGGAGACACCATGGGCCGCTCCGTAATGGAGCGGCCCATGCCTGTCTGTTGAAAGGAGTTCACGATGGAGGCGTGACAGGGGCGGCACGCCTCCACGGATTGGGCCAGGACGCTAGAACTGAAGACGAGCGCCAAGCATAAAGCTACGTTCATTTCTGGTAGAAGTCACGCGACCGAAGGTGGCCGGTGTCGTAAACGTCGATCCAATGCCATCAAACTGGGTATGGTTCAGGACATTGAAGCCGTCTCCTCGAATCTCAAGCCTCTGGCTTTCACCAAGACGAATGATCTTCTGGAAAGACATATCCAACATTTGATAGCCAGGCCCGGAAATGACGTTGCGTCCGGTGGAGGCAAAAGTGCCAAAGGCCGGAGCAACAAAGGCCGACGCGTCAAACCAGGCGTCCACGGAACGATCACCAGAAGGCAACGTTGGGTTGCGTAGAGCTTCCGGACGCTGTCTGGAAGAGCTACCAACACCCGCATAGTCACGGCCCAATTGCGGGTTGATGGGAAGACCTGTACGTAGAGTGCCTACTCCAGAGATCTGCCATCCGCCCAGCACCTTACCCACAAAGCCACTATGGCTCTTCAGGAAAGGAACATCCCACACGAACGAAGACACAAAGTTGTGCGTTGCGTCGAAGTTGGCGCGGCCCCGTTCACCACTGGAATCCAGCGTATTCGGAACGAAGCCATAAATGCCGCCAGTGAAGTCAGCATTGTCGATTGCCTTCGACCACGTGTAGGCAGCCTGAATCATCAGGCCTTTGCTGAAGTTGCGATTCAAGCTGGTCTGCAATCCATGGTAGTTGGAAGAGTAGCTCTGTTCGCGATGATTGATAACGCCCCAGCCTTTGTAGGGACGTGCCTGGTTTGCATTGGCTGTACCCTGCGCAATGGCAGCGCTTGGCAATGGCTGGTTGATGTCCTGCGTGCGCATCATGTGCACGCCACGGGAACCCGAGTAACCGACCTCCAGCACAGTGTTACCGCCCAACGAGTGTTGGATGTTGAAGTTCCACTGCTGGGTGTATGGCGTCAGCTGGTTCATATCGATAGACCCGAGGGTGATCGGCAGATCGTAATTGCGCGTGGTTCCGCCACCCGGATTGGAAAGCAAGGTATTCTCCACCGTGACGGACTCAGAGAACGGTGGATTGGCAGACATCAGAATGAACGCGCCGAGAATTTCACGCGAATAGAACAAGCCATATCCGCCTCTCACGGAGGTCTTTCCTTTGCCAAACGGATCCCAAGCAAAAGAGAGCCGCGGCGCGAAGTTTTTCTTGTGCGTCTGCCAATGGCTCTTTGGGTTAACTAGGCCATTGAAGCGGTTGCCTGTGTTCCGCACTACCTGACCGGAATTGTTTACGGTGACTGCCTGCGACGTATCATAGGCATCCGGCAGGAACACGCGGAAGCGATCATCTGGCTCATAGGCCGGCGGGAAGTAAGAGTACCGCAAGCCAATGTCGATGTTGAAGGTACGGGTAACTTGCCAGGAATCGTTGGCATACACCTCGAAGGAATTCCGACGGTTGTCATTGAAAGCAACCGTGTTGGTCTCTGAGTAGCTGGCCGCTCGGCCGATCAGCATGTCAGCAAGCGCGTCTCCTGTGTTGCGACCGTCGAAGCTCAACGAACCGAACACATTGGTGTCGGTGGGCTCAAACTTGATTTCGTAGGAATAGACGCCGCCGAACTTCAGGGTGTGTGCCCCGTGAATCCAGGTGAGGTTGTTCTTGAAATCATAGATAGTCTGGTAGTTGCTCCAGGGAGCACTCGCCGTAAGACCGGCATAGTTGGTCAAACTGACAGCCGGCACACGGACGGGAACCTGGCTCAGATTCAAGCTTGCCAGCGGATAGGTCTCCGCTGTGTCTTCAAAGAGCTGGGGAATGTTGATGCCCCAGGTGGTCGGGCTGACATCAGCCGGGAACTGCATGATGCGGTTGTGTGAACGAACGAACGTGAAATCGTTGATTAGGTTTGGCTTCAAGCTGGAGTTGAAGTTCACCGTCATATTTCGGGCAGGCGTCCGATCATCGCGGGTCATCCAGTCGAAACCGGAGTTTTGACGATAGAAAGACGTCCGCGTTTCCGGGGTGTATCGCCACATCACTCGATGCGAATCGCTGAAGTTGTGATCCACTCGGAAGTTGAACTCTTTCCGATCATCCGAACGGCCCTGCAGCGCACTCCAGTTGCGTCCAGCGGAATCCATGAAGTTGGGATCAGGATACATACGCATGTACGCTGCGGCATTGGCATCGATCATGCTGGAGGGGATGATATTGTTCGCGAAGAATCCCCCCGTGCTCGGGTCCCGCAGCGGGGTGGTGCGCGAAGAGAAGTTCCCCACGCGCTGCGCCGCCGTTGGCACAATCTGGTTGAAGCGTTGTTCCTTGCGTTCGGTGACGCCGCCCAGCAGCACGAAGAAGAAGGTCTTGTTTCGCCCATCGTAGAACTTGGGAATGAAGACCGGGCCACCGATGGTGCCGCCGAAATCATTGCCTTTGAACGGCTCGCGTGTAGCCGAAAAGAAGTTGCGAGCGTTCAGCTTATCGTTGCGATGGAAGTAGTAGAGAGAACCATGCAACTGGTTCGTGCCTCCGCGGGTAACCACGTTAAACTGCGCGCCACCACCGGTGCCGAACTCAGCCGAGTAGTTGCCTCGGATGGCGCGAAATTCCGCGACGCTTTCCATATTGGGAGCCAGGGGCGTACCCCAGTTTCCACCCGTATCGATGTTGTAACCACCGTCAATCAACCACGCATTGTGCGTGGGACGCACGCCGTTCACCGACGAGTTGTTCGCTCGCCTGTCATAGGGAGTGGTGGAGACCACACCGGGCATTAACTGGGCAAAAGTCTGTACGTTGCGGCCCTGGGAAGGCATGTTTACCATATCCTGCCCATCCAGCAACTGGCTGGTTGTGCCGTTTGCCACGTTCACCGTAACGGCAGCGGCTTCCACCACAACCTGATCGGCGACAGTACCGACCTCCATCTCGAAGATGACACGCCGGTTGTCATTCACACGCAGCAGGACGTCGGAGACGATGCTCTTCTTGAATCCAGCGGCCTCCGCCGCAAGTTCGTAGTTGCCAATGGGGAGCAAACGCACCACAAAATTGCCGGAGGCATCCGTGGGTGTCTGCCAGGTTCGCTGTGTTTCTGTGTTCCGGAGGTGAATTTGCGCGCCCGGAACAACCGCGCCGGAGGAGTCTTGCACTGTTCCAAAGACGCCAGCTGTTACTTCCTGAGCCTGCGTCAGCATTGAGCCTATCAGTACAAGGGTTAACAGAAAAGCGCTCTGAAATAGAGACGCAAAACGCCCAATGAATGAGACATTTTTCAAACGTCCATCTCCTTCGTGCTGTTAGTTCAACAGCCCTAAATAGTTACTAAAGAGAAATACGCGACGTGCGAAAGACACCGTGTGTAGCGAAACCACAGCTACTCACGAGCTAGACGGGAGTGAAGGAAGTGTACGATATATCAGCGGGGCTGTCAATGCAGTAGTTTTGAATTTTTCGTAGCCAAAGATAGCATTCGCGCCGCCGACCAATAGCCCGTTACCTCTGGGCGACTACAGGCATCAAAACGGCTGTAACTTAATGAAAACAGTGACTTACCCCTGCAAGAATCGGCAAACCAGCAGCAACAGTCACCAACTATTTGTTGGCTTCCCTAAGCCGTCGCTACACCAGCCCCGATATAAAGTCCCCAGACCTACCTGAGAAATAAGACCGGACTAGCAGACGCAGTTGAGCCCAATCAATCCGCTCCCATCACAGCAGAAATAGATTACAGCGCTATTCCTAAACTTGCAATACATTGGCTGTACAACAAGTCGGATATCGTCCAGAGGAATGGAAGTCAACAGCATGTCTACAATATTCACGCTTAGCTGAGCAGGGCACGCGAGCACCAGAGCGAAAACATAGTTCCGCAGCTATTCATTTCTTAAATACTGCTCAACCCGCAATAGGGAAAGTGAATTTCGGCTGAGGCGCTCGCTGGGCAGTGTCCCGGTTGTCAATTTGCAGCATCACGATCCAGCCGTATCGAAGGCAATTGGCCTTGAAAGCATCGCTGGCCTCGGCTTCAGCTGGCGCGCGGATTTCCCTAGCGGTCGTCTGCATTCACGAGTTACTCCAGGCCGTTGCGACGTCGAAGTACTAATCCCTCTCAGCCATCCATCTCACACCGCCAAAGGCAGCGACGCTCTCCGTCCGCAGCTCTGTAAAGCAAGTACAAATACATCAGAACCTGACTTCCGACTGCCTATCCAAGAAGGCACAACTGAGGCCGGGTACTCGGCAAGGGGGGCGAAGGCGATCACCGGGTGCATTCTGAAGCTGCGTCCCTCGCCGGTCGCATGCCTACCATGCTCCCTTTGTCGATAGCGAGGCAATAGGTTTCCGTTAATGCCGTTCTTTATCTATGCGTTAACGGGACACCGGGAGACCACATGGCTCCCGATGATCTCCTGCACATGACGATTTCGCTTACGATATATAGAGGAGTTGCGCCTCTGCACGGATTGCTAGCGGCGATCCGGCTCCCACACGCTCCGGGTCATACAGCTTCGCTCGACCTCGTCTGGCTTCGTTGGTTCAAAGTGTGTATTGTCCGGCGGAGAGCTAAACGGATCCCCCACCTTCTGTTTCGCCCCCATCTGGGGCATTCCGCTGCGACGCCGGTACGCGATGTGATAGCAATTCCTCAGTTGAAGAGGTCACAATAAGAACTGCATGCCGACTACGCACCGCCCAGAATCGCGGCCCGATACGAAGAGAGAAACACCCCTACGTATCGTCTCCATTGGCGGCGGCACAGGGCTGTCAACGTTGTTACGTGGGTTGAAGAAGTACACCGCGCGGCATCAGCGTAAGAACGGATCTACCCTTCCCGTAGTGGACATCACCGCGATTGTCACGGTTACCGACGACGGCGGATCTTCTGGTCGACTGCGGCGCGAACTACACGTACCGCCTCCCGGGGACATCCGAAACTGCCTTGTCGCACTTTCTGAAGACGAAGATCTGCTATCGAAGTTGTTTCAGCACCGCTTTGATGCCGGCGAAGGTTTGAAAGGCCATTCTTTCGGAAACCTCTTTCTTTCCGCGCTTTGCCAAATCACCGGCGACTTTACGCATGCGGTATCCCTGAGCTCGGAAGTGTTAGCCGTTTCCGGCCGCATCTACCCGTCCACGGGGACGAATGTGTCTTTGGAAGCAACTCTGGGCAACGGCAACAAGGTGCAGGGCGAGACCAATATCAGCGCATCGCGCGAATCCATTGAGCGCATATCGCTCTCCCCACGGCATTGTGAACCACTGCCGGAGGCCCTGCGAGCCATTGAGCAGGCAGACCTGATCACCATGGGCCCCGGGTCTCTATTTACCAGCGTCATTCCGAACCTGCTGGTTTCGGGCATCCCGGAGGCAATCCTAGCGTCAAACGCATCCAAGGTGTACGTCAGCAACCTGATGTGGCAGCCCGGTGAAACCATGAACTTTTCGGCCAGCCATCACGTGCAGGCCATCTTCGACCACGCCGGACATCCGGTATTTGACACCGTGCTCGTCAACACCGGGGTGGCGGGCGAAACGCAGCGCGCTATCTATATGGAACAGCACGCGGAACCGGTACAAGGCGATGTCGAGGCACTACGAAAGCTCGGGCTGCGCGTGATCGAACGCGACCTGCTGGGGAAGACAGAAAAGATTCGACACCAGCCAGATCTCTTGGCTGCGGTTCTGGTCGACCTTGCCGGGCAGCGCGCCGCCGACTACCTGAACGGCGAAGCCGCCATCTCCGCAGTGACTGGTTCCACGGCCAAAAGCCCGTTTCTTTATGAATAGGCCCGGGTTGCATTACGCTGTGTGAAGAAGACGGCGTGATCAAGACTCTCTGATTCTGGCCTGTGCCAAAGAGGCTTGCCGGTCGTTGCCCGGAAGCTTGAAAGGATTTCCCGAAAGTGACAAACGAAGCGATCAACATTGTGATCATGGCCGCAGGACTCGGCACGCGCATGCGATCCAGCAAGGCCAAAGTCCTGCACTCTGCTGGCGGCCTGACGATGGCGGAGTTGATCGTCAGACAATCGCTGAAGATCACGACGCCAGAGCGCATCCGTGTCATCACCGGTCACCAATCCGCGGAAGTGGAACAGGTTCTGACCCCCTATGGCGTCCGCTTTGCCTTGCAGGCGGAACAAAAGGGCACGGGCCATGCCGTGTTGTGCACGCAGCAGTTCCTAGAAAAGGAACCAGGTATTCTGCTGATCATCAATGGCGATTGCCCCCTGTTACGGTCAGAGACCCTGCTGTCTCTGCTGGAAACTGCAGACCGCCCGGACGTCGCGGGCGCCATTCTTACTACCGTTCTCGATGACGCCAGCGGCTACGGTCGCATCGTGCGCAGTCCTGAAGATACCCTGCTCGCCATCGTGGAAGAAAAAGCAGCGACCGCAGACCAGAAGCAGATTCGCGAGATCAACACCGGTATCTATGCCTTCCGTGCGGAGACCTTCTGGCCCGCGTTGGCACAGGTGACCCCGGACAACCCGGCGAAAGAGTACTACCTGACGGATGTCGTGGGCATCCTACACCGGGAGGGGCATACGTTGCTGCCGTCTCTCGTGCGTGATCCGCGCGAAGTATTGGGCGTCAATAACCGGCTGGAGCTTTCGGTTGCCGATCGCATCCTGCGCGAACGCAAGGTGCAAGCCCTGATGCTGGATGGCGTCACCATCGAAAAGCCAGAAACCGTGACCATCGACGATGACGTCCAGGTCGCGCCGGATACGGTGATTGAAGCCTTCGCCCAGTTGCGCGGTAACTGCGAGATCGCGACCGGTTGCCGTATCGGAGCAGGCTCGATTCTGCGCAACGTACGCTTAGCCGAGAAGGTACAGGTTCAGCCGTATTCCATCGTCGAGGATACACAGGCAGGGGAAGCCGCCCAGATTGGGCCTTTCGCCCGTTTACGCGGTGGGAATACCTTGGGAGCCAAGGTGCGTGTTGGCAACTTCGTCGAGATAAAGAAAAGCACCCTCAGCGAAGGGGCCAAAGCCAACCACCTGGCTTATTTGGGAGACGCTCAGGTCGGCAGCCGCACCAATGTGGGCGCCGGAGCCATCACCTGCAACTACGATGGCTTCCACAAGCATGCCACCATCATTGGCGAAGACGTGTTTGTCGGAAGCAATTCCACACTGGTTGCACCGATCCAGATCGGACCGGGAAGCATCATTGCGGCTGGCAGCGTGATGACGCACACGGTTCCCGAAAACAGCCTGGCCTTTGGCCGCGCGCATCAGGTAATCAAGGAAGGTGGCGCGGAAATCGTGCGCCACAAGGCAAAGACTCGGGATACCACGAAGCATAGCTAGGCGCGAGCAGATGCCCGCCGGTGTGCGGCCAGCAATCAAAACCAGGAAAGGCCTCTTCCCTTCTCTGCGGCAACGACGCCGTCTGAAAGATGAAGAGGCCTTCGTTATCTAGCGCCAACTTGGATCGACTGGTTCTTGTACCGGCCGTGTTTGTGATCAGGACTTCGCGTACGGATCCGTTTGTACTTTCAGTGTCTTTGGCAGCGGGTCTGGATCGATGGCGGAAACCTCCACGCGTTGCGCCATGGCGACCGTCGCCGCAAGCCCGGCAATCTGGCCCGTCGTCATCCATACCGGCTCCATGCGCAGCACGGACATCGCCACATGCGTGGAGCTCATGGCGACCGGAACCAGCAGGTTGTCGACGTTCTTTGGAAGCATCACGTCGTAGCTGATCTGCCCGGGCTGCGCTGGTCCGAAAGCCTTCTTCGGATACCACAGCACACCTTCCATAAAGCCATCCACGGCAAAGCGCCTATCGTGGCAGGGGTGAACATCGAACGAGTGTTCGCCGATGGCGATCGCGCGTTTCACCGCGGGCGTTCGTCCCGTGGAAGCATTCACCATGAAGTTGTGCTGGGTGGCAATGGCGCGGCCCTCAATACGACGACCCTGCCGGACATAAATCTGCCAGGGCCAGTGCGCCGTGGTCTTGAACTCCCGGCGATCGACACCAATCTGCGACATCTTCGCGCGAATGGCATTGGGCACCCGCGGGTCGTTGCCCAGGAACCACAACAGACCGGCGGCATGATCGACATGAAACTGAGCCAGACGCTCCCGGTGATACCGTTCGGCTTCCGGCCATGTCCAACTGGCGCCGGGAATATTCAGACTGGTGTGACCCTCGATGTTGCCATTCATCTGATACTTCCGGTTCGGAAGGCGCGCACCCCAGCCCCAGGACTTCACGCGACCCGTTCGGAAGTCGTCAAGCAGCGGTAGAAAGTCTACTTCATGTAGATCGTAGCTGGCAGGTTTCTCAATCGTCACCTTGTGCGCCGGATCGTCCGTAAAGATAGACCGTGCACAGAAGGCCTGAATGGCGGGAGAGGCCTCGCCCGTATCCGGGGTCATGATCTGCTGACCCGTGCGGAAGTTCATGTAGTGAATGCCAGCAAATGGCTCTCCATGTTCAGCTTTGGCTTCCCGACCAACCCGGTAAGGAACCTTCGCCGCAGCGGCAAGATCGCCTTCGTAGGTGCCATCGATGAAGACGCGTGCACGCACCGTAACCCGTCGTTTCTGTTTGTCTTCGAGTTCTACACTGCGAATCTTCCGGTCCGTCAAAGTCGCCTGGGTTAGCCAGTGGGACTTCAGCCAGCGCAACTGTTTATGTTCGCCTTCCAACATCTCCGTGAAGACCAACTCCGCGACACTCGGCTCATAGAACCAACCCTCACGCGTAAGCGCGTACTCCTCTGGCTTGTTCGCTAGCTCTCTCTGGTAGTAGCTGCGCACACGGCCAATAAACTCCGCGACCTGGCCTCCAAAGAGGCTGGTGCGCACAGCATCCGTGGTGGAAAGCCCGCTGGCTGCCATGCCGCCCGGGTGCTGCTGGGGACACGCCAGCACCACCTTTACGCCACGACGTGCTGCTTCAATGGCGGCAGTGACGCCCCCAGGTGTGGAGCCGTAGACGAACACGTCGCATTCCAACGCCTCCGTCGCCGCATTTGTGGCGCGAGCCGTCTGGGAAGCAGCGGAGGCTGTTTGCGACAAGGCAAATAATCCAGATACTGAGCTGGAAAGGAATTCGCGTCGAAACATGGGCAGTTACACCGTCCTTGAAAGATTGGATCGAGGCCGCCTCGAGACCGGAGCCTCCTGGCAGACCGTACAGGATTCACGAATCACCAAATGTGGGGTGAACACGTGTAGCTGAGGTGGAGCTCCAGGCCCCATCTCAATGCGTTCGAACAGCAACTCAGCTGCCCTTCGGCCCATTTCCTGCTTGGGCTGGTCCACCGTTGTCAACGGCACGGGCAGATATTCCACATAACGAAGGTTGTCGAAGCCAACGATGGAAACATCTTTCGGCACTGACACCTCAATCGCGGCAAGATGCCGCATCAACAGCAAAGCGATGTTGTCGTTGCCAGCAAGGCAGGCCGTCGGACGATTTTCCCTCTGAAACAGCCCACGCAACGTGGCAAGCACTTCGTGTTCTTTGTCGCCATGAATACTAAAGACACTTGCCTCGTTTTCGCCAGACATCTTGGCCATAAACTCCGTGAAGTGCGCTTCACGCGGGTGAGGCGTGGCGTCGGGTAACGGACGGCAGAAGGCAATGCGCCGGTGCCCCAGTGAATGCAGATAACGAAGCGCCTGCTCCACGCCGGCCCGGTCATCCAAAATCACGCTGTCGCAATCCGCCTCTCGCGCGGAGCTGAACAAAGACACCGTGGGAATGCTCTCCTCTTTCAACAACGTCATTGCCGAAGACATTTCCTGATGGGGCGGATGGGCCAGAATGACGCCGTCCACGCGTCGCCGCACCAATTGCTGGATGTGCAATTCCTCCAGGTGCGGCATGCCGCGGGAGTTGCAAAGCAGAATCTGGTAGCCTCGCTGCAAGGCCGCATATTCAATGGCTTCGGCGACTTCCATAAAAAACGGATTGCCAATGCCAGGCAGCAAAATCGCTACCACTCGCCAAGGCTGGCGGGCTTCCAAACTTGCGGCATCCACCACTAACGTGCCCCGCCCCGGCTGCGCTTCCAGAAGTCCCTCTTTTACCAATGGTTCAAGAGCCCTTCGCAATGTTGGGCGAGAAGTACCCAACTCCTCAGCCATCAGTCGCTCCGGTGGCAACAACAAGCCACGCGGATATAGCCCCTCTTCAATGCGTTTTCTGACGAGATTCGTAACCTGATTTCGATTCATGGGAGTCTCCGGCCAAACCACATTGTATGAAGATCTGCCAGAAACGTGTCCATGACGAAAGAAGACGTTATCACAAAATTGACCATTGGTCTATTTTTGGTATAGACTCGCCAGAGTCTAGAGTTCTTCAGAGGGGGATTTCCATGCTGAATCCGCGATTGCTACTCGCGCATTGCTCCATATTTCTGATCGCCAGTCTGATCAGTCTCGCCCAAACGTTTACAGGAACCATTTTGGGAACCGTCAATGACTCCAGTGGGGCCGTGCTGCCCGGCGTACGCGTCGTGGTAGTCGAACAAGCCACCGGAGTTGAAAGAAGTAGCCAAACCAATGGCACGGGATATTTCGAAATGCCAGCGCTGCCACCAGGCAACTATCGATTGGAAGCGCAGCTTGCTGGTTTCAAACGGGTCATTCGAGCCGACCTGAAACTGGACACGTCCCAGAAGATGGAGATTTCACTGACCATGCAGCCCGGCGAAGTAACGGAAAGTATTGAGGTGACGGCGGAGTCACCGTTGCTGCAAACGGCTTCCTCGTCGGTCAGTCAACTGATCGACAACAAGAAGGTCGTGGATCTTCCCTCTTCCAACCGCAACCTCTTTCAGATCGCCACGTTGACCCCTGGCGTGAACGACGTCGCGGCAAGCGCAGCTCCGGCGACTTCGGGTTCCGTGGGCTTCGGTCGCTGGTCATCCAATGGAGGACAGGTAAACACCAACGAATTCATGGTGGATGGCGCGACGGCACTGACGGCCAATATGGGTGCAGCCTCCGTGGTGCCAACCATCGACGCCATCGAAGAGTTCAAGATTGAAACCAACGCCTTGGCGGCCGAATTTGGACGCACGGGAGGCGCTGTCATCAATGCCATCTACAAATCAGGCACCAATGAACTGCACGGCACGGTCTACGACTTTTGGAAGAATCGTGTGCTGAATGCAAACTCCTGGGTGAACAACCGCAATGGCGTACAACGTGACTTCACAAACGTGCACACCTTTGGCTACTCCGTCGGCGGCCCCGTATTTATTCCCAAGTTCTACGATGGTCGCAACAAGTTATTCTTCTTCCACAACTACGAAGGCTATCGAGACATCTTGCCTGCACGATTGCAGATGAGTGTCCCGACCGCGGCGGAAGTCAACGGTGACTTTTCGCAACGGTTGAACAACCAGGGAAATCTGATTCAGATCTATGACCCTTACACGACGGCGGCTACCGGCCAGGTCGGGCAGTACACGCGCACACCGTTCGCAGGAAATCGCATTCCGGTCGCACGTATGGATCCGGTATCGGCCAGACTCATCGGGTACTATCCCCAGGCCAATTCCACGCCGACCGATCCCTACACAAATGCGAATAACTACGTGGTGAATGCCTCCGGCAGAAATCGCCAGAACATGTGGACGGTGAAGACGGATTACAACATCAAGGATGGTCACCGCATCTTCGCGCGTTATACGGAAAGTGAACAGGGCGGAGGCGCTGCCAATCTGTTTGGCTCCACACCCGCTTGCTCCAGCTGCCTTGTCTCCAACAATCCCGCAGGCGCCTATTCCGCCAGAGGTGGTGGAGCTGACCTGTTCATCTATCCCAAGAATGCCGTGATCGGCTACACCGCCACCATCACGCCGACGACGTTATTGGACCTGCGCTATTCCATGAATCGTCAGTTGCTGAGCCGCCTGCCGCAGTCGTCAGGTTTTGACCTGGCCGGAGCAGGCTTCCCGCAACAGTTGGCATCCTCGGTCTTTTACTCCACCTTCCCGCCCATTTCGATTCAGAATTATGAAGGTATGGGCACACGCGCGAACGGAGACCTTCTGCGGCGCGGCGATCTTTCCCATTCCCTACAAGGAAGCATCACCAAAATCGCCAACAAACACACCATCAAGTTCGGCGGCGACTATCGGATGTATCGCTATGCGGATCTGCAGGCGAATGATGTAACTCCGAGTTTCGCCTTCAACAGCGTGTGGACCCAACAGAATCCGTTCTCCCCCAGCGCCACAGCAGGTTGGGGACTAGCTTCCTTCCTGTTGGGAACCCCAGCCAGCGGCAACACGCGTATTCCCGGCTCCATCGCAGTGCAGTGGTTCTACATGGCCGGCTACATTCAGGATGACTGGCGCGTAAACAATCGGCTCACCATCAACATGGGTTTCCGCTATGACTTGGAGACGCCCTACACTGAGCGCTTTAATCGCACGACCAGCTTTGATCTGAACGCCACATCGTCCGCTACCAATCGTTTAGCAGCCGCGGTGGGCGGTTTGCAGTATATGACCCGCGATATCGATTCGCGCTACCGCAATGCTGTTGACCGTAATAACTTCGGCCCGCGCATCGGCATGGCGTTGAAGCTGAGCCAACAGACGGTATTCCGCGCCGCTTACGGCATCTTCTATCAACCCACGGTGAATACCGGCTTCGGCGCGGCAACCTTCGGCGCCCTCGGCTTCGATGGAGATACGCCTTTTCTTGCAAGTACGGATGGTGGCTTGACTCCCGCGCGTAGACTTAGCGATCCCTTCCCTGACGGGCTCAATCAGCCGACGGGTAGTGCGCTTGGCAGCGACACGCTATTGGGTCAGAGCGTCAACACGCAATTGCGAAACCTAGTGACGCCCTACACGCAACAGTTCAACGCAGGCATTCAACACCAGTTCGGCGGATGGCTGTTGGATGTCGGCTACATTGGCTCACGCGGTGTGAATCAATATGTCAACGTCAGCGCCAACCAACTGCACCCGCAGTATTTTTCCCAGGGCACGGGATTGAATGCTCAGGTAGCAAACCCATTCCTCGGACTGGTGGAACGTGGTCCGTATGCAAACGCCACGCTAAGCATTGGACAGTTGCTGCGTCCCTTCCCACAGTTCAGCGATGTGCAATATAACACGGTGTCGGCGGGGCAAATGAACTACAACTCCCTGCAGGCTAAGGTGGAGCGTCGTTTCAACAACGGCTTTTCGCTGCTAACCTCCTACACGTGGGCCAAGAACATCGGCAACGTCGGCGAACGATACTTCCGAAGCACGGGCTACCAGGATGCCTATAACTGGTCGGCAGATCGCAGCTTGTCTCCGCTGGACATCCCGCATCGCATGACTGCCGCCGTCATCTACGATCTGCCCTTTGGTCGCGGCAATCGATGGGGTAATTCTTTGCCTGGCTTCGCAAATCTGCTGGTTGGCGGCTGGCAGGTGAATGGCATCTTTACCCTGCAAAGCGGCACACCACTTTCCATCAGCGTACCGGTAAATAGCATCGGCTTCGGCGCTGGACAACGCCCGAACAACAACGGCCAATCGGCACGGCTATCAGATGGCGAACGCACGCCCCAACGTTGGTTTGACACTTCTGTGTTCAGCCTTCCGGCCCCGTTCTCCTTTGGTAATGTGGGACCGTATTCCGCGGACCTTCGCGGACAAGGCGTCAATTCCTGGACAACCTCGTTCTTTAAGAACACGTTGTTGCGAGAAGGCGTCAACCTGCAATTCCGCGCGGAGTTCTTCAATCTGTTGAACCATCCAATGTGGGCAAACCCGGGGACCACCGTAAACAACTCAACCTTCGGACAAGTGACACAGAAGACAGGCAACCGCACCGGACAACTGGCGCTGAAGCTAATCTTCTAGACCATGAACCAGGAACGAGCATGCGAAGACTATTGTTACTAGCCCTTTGGGCAATGCTGCCCCTGTTGGCAGGCGATGTCACTGTGACCAGCGTGGAACCCACGGTTTTGTTTCCACGCGAGAGACCCTTGCGCCAAGTCGCCATGGTCAACGTGGTGAACAATACGAGCTCTGCTATCAAAGGAGAGTTGAGGGCCCACGTAGTTGATGGCGAAGCGGGCCCAGTCGCCGAAGTGGATCTACCAGTGGGCGCTTCCCGTCTTCGCGTGCTTGTTCCTGATATTGGGGCACCCGCTGATATTGAGTTCCGCTTGCGCAAGACCGGCTCCGGGGAACAATTGGCCAGCTCCAAAGTGCCCTGGAAGCCTCAACGCAAGTGGAAGGTCTATCTCGTCAAATCTGCGCATGAAGATCTGGGCTATGAGGGATATATCTACGACAAGCAACGCGAAATAGCGGACTTCACCGACTTAGCCGCAAGCATCGCCAATCATCGCCTTTCCCCTGCGGAAGTGCGGGAAGACAATGACACCAGCTATCGCTATACGTTGGAAACCCTATTGTTCCAACGCAACTACATGGAAGAACGTGGCGTTGTAGCTTGGCGGGATCTGGTGGAGAACTCTATCAAGAAGAAGAGACTCGACTTGATGGGCGCACCCAGTGGCGTACACAGCCACTGGATGGATTACGAAGAGTTGGCTCGCATGACCTATCCCGCCAGACGGGGGATGAAGGACCGCTACGGGCTGGACCTGAAGACCTTCATGATCGTGGATAACCCCAGCCTCTCCTGGTCTGGCGCCCAGGCGTTGGCCGACGCAGGCTTCAAGTACGTCGCCCGCTGGGGGCAGAGTTGGCGTACCGGTGGCAACTTCAATTATCAAACCACCAAAGTGCCAGCCCTGTTTTGGTGGCAGGCTCCGGATAAAGAGCATCGGGTGCTATTCGGGTGGCGGCTTCACTATGGACTCTCTCTCTGGTACGGGCAGCAGAATGGCTACGGTCAAGGCGTATCGCTCGCCGAAGAAAACGTTTCCAACTATCTCCGCAAGATCGAAACTGGCGAAGAGTTGGGGCCCTATCCGTATGACGCCGTGATTCATCCGGAGTACCGCGATCACGAGATTCCTCAGGATGCGGTGGACGCCGTGAATACATGGGCGCGGCGCTACGCCTATCCGCAGTTGCGCTACGCGGGAACCACTGACTTCTTCGAATACATCGAGTCTCAGTACGGCGATTCCCTGCCCGTACTTTCCGGCGATCTGAATAATTTCTCTGCGGACTATGCCACCATCGACCCCGAGTCCCAGGAATGGAAACGCCGCACCTCCCGTCTGCTGCCGCTGACCGAAACGGTAGGGGCTCTTGCCACCATGCAGGACCCTGGCTTTCTGCTGATGCCATCCGAAGTCGATCGCACCTATATGCGGCTCTATGACTACGACGAACACAGTTGGCCAACCCTGCCACGCGCCACGGATGTGCAGCTCTTCAATGCCGCCTGGATAAAGAAGCACGAGGCCAAGCGCGCTCTGGACGCAAGCACTGCCATGTGGGGAGAGGTTTCAAGAGCCTTTGCCAAGAACATCGCGACGACGAGCGGCGATGAAATCGCAGTGTTTAATGGGCTGGCGCACCAACGATCTGGATTGGTCACTCTACCCCGCCGAGCGAAGGTCGTCGTCGATGCCGCCAGCGGTAAGACCATCCCTGTACAAACCGTAGGCGAAGTCAGCATGTTCTATGCGGATGATGTGCCAGCGCTGGGGTACAAGGTCTACCATCTTCAAGACCGAACGACTGCAACCACCCAGAAATCAACGTTGTCCGCCGGACCGGACTTCATTGCAAACGAATATTATGAGGTCGGCTTTGATACGGAGACCGGTGGCATTCGCAGCATCAAAGAGAAATGGTCAGCTCGGGAACTGGTAGACCCAAGCGCAGCACACAAGCTGAACCAGATGGTCTACGTGCACAAAGAGACGCGGGAATCGAAAGACGGATTCTCACACACTCCCGCTCGGGCAAGTAGGCATAGCAGCCACGCCGGACCGTTCGCCGCTCAGTTCCAGGTGTCGATCGATGATGACAAGACGGGCGCCGCGATTGAGCAGACCATCACCCTCTACGCAGGGATGAAGCGCATCGATATCGTCAATCGCATGCAGCACATGAAGGCTCTGTTTTCGGAGAACTATGAGGACCGCTACAAGGACAACATCTACTTTGCGTTTCCTTTCCAAGTGGCGGATGCCACGTTTCGGGCTGAGTACCCGGGCGGTGTTGTGCGGCCCTATGAAGATCAGCTTCGCTGGGGAACACATGACTATCTGTATGCCAACCGTTGGCTGGACGTAAGCAACAAACAACACGGCGTTACCATCGCACCTTGGAATGCAGCAACCTTCAGTCTTGGCGAGATTCGTTACAATCAGTTTTCCATCGACTACCAACCCAAGGGTTCGCATGTCTACGGCTATGCCTGGTCCAATCGTATGTCCGGCCTGCTAACCCTTAGTCCGAATGATGCCAACACAACCATTGGCTATTCCATCACTTCGCACGATGGAGACTGGAACAGCGGTGAGGTGACCCGCTTTGGCTGGGAGACCGCCACTCCGTTGGAGTCCGTCCCGCTGGAACGGAATACAACCGCCAGATGGAAGGCATCCACGCAGGGGTTTCTTTCGGTCAGCGCACCCAACGTACAGCTAACCGTTTTAAAGCCAAGTGAACAACCGGGCCGCGGATATGTACTTCGATTCGCGGAGACCGACGGCAAGCCCATCGCCTTTGATGTAGACCTGAGCAAACTGGGAGCCCAACGCGCCTTTCTGTGCGACCTGGTGGAAAATGACCTTTCTGAGGTCGCGGTCACTGGCGGCAAGGTGAGGCTACGCATTCGGCCACACGGTTTTCTCACAGTACGTTTTGAGACAACAGCGGCTAAGGCAGCAACAGCTCCCGTCGTCAACGCAAAGGCTGAACGTGATGACGCCATTCGATTGAACTGGGATGGTCCGCACAAAGGCACATGGAACGTCTATCGCTCCGTCGACCCGCAAGATCCGGCAGTGGCGGACACGCTGGTCGCTCGCGTGACCACACCAACCTATCTGGATGAAGGTCTGCATCACAAAACTCGCTACTACTACCGAGTAGCGGCTGTGGCTCTTTCGAACCAACAGGGCGACCTTTCCACGCGAGTGGATGCGGAGACCAATGGACCGAATACAGCAGCACCCGCCGTGGTACAGGAATTTGGCGTCGTTCGCCGCGCTGTCGACCGCTTGATGGTCTATTGGCGTACGAATACCGAACCGGACCTAGCGCGCTATTACCTCTACCGCGGAGAACAGCCAAACTTCGCCATCGAAGGACAGGAACCGGTTGCCGTCCTTGCGCCCATACGCAGGTTTCTCCAGATGTACCAAGACAGTGGATTGGAAGCTGGCAAGACCTATTACTACAAAGTGTTCGCCGAAGACTGGGCGGGAAATCTCCAGTCTGTTTCCCCGGTGGCAAGCGCCACCACACCGATTCCTTAGGAGCTTTACAAGCAGCATTTATGCAGAGAAGCAGTTTAGATCAACGCGCCTTTGATGTCATTGTTTGCGGAGCTGGCAGTGCAGGGGCCGCCGCCGCGTGGGCTGCCGCCTGCGCGGGAGCAAAGACACTGTTGCTGGAGCGGCTAGGTTTCAGCGGAGGCACCCCAGTTGCAGCCATGATCCACACCCTGGACGCCATTGTGTCGTGCCAGGACTACTCGCAGGTTGTGGTTGGCGGCTATGCGAGAGCGCTAATTGCCGAAATTGAATCTTTAGGAGGAATGGCCACGGGCGACAATCCCGGAGAGGCAATCAGTATCCACCCGGAAATCATGAAGATCGCCACAGACCGCCTTCTGCAAGGCGCAGGCGTGCAGACGATCTACCGCTCCACGGTAATTGGCGCCGTCATGGAATCAAAGACCATCCGCGGCGTGGAAGCGCATCTCCGCGACGGTCGCGCCGTGTTCCATGCGCACTGTGTTGTCGATGGCACCGGCGATGCAGAAATCGCCGCCATGGCTGGCGCCCCTTGGCTACTCGATCCGGAGTTGCAAGCCATCACCTACCACTTTCGTCTGGGTAACGTTGAGGCTGGCGTTACCTGGCAGCAACTGGAAAACGAGGCGCGCTGGGCCATGGATCGGGCTGCGGCCCACGGCCGAAGCCTCCGCTACGGAGGACCTTGGGTTATCCGCCTGGCTGATGGCGAAGTATCGATCAATGCCACACGCGTTTATGCCAACCCGCTTGACCCAGAGGCCATGTCCCAAGCGGAACGCGAGGCACGCGAAAGCATGCTGACCATCTGGCAGATTCTTCGCGATGAAGTACCTGCTCTGCGGAATAGCTACATTCTCTCGGGAGCCACGGATCTGCACGTCCGCGAAAGCCGCAAGGTGCAAGGCGACTATGTGTTGACAGAAGAAGATATTCAGACACGGCGCGAGTTTCCCGACGCCATCGCACTCGGCGCATGGCCGATTGACATCCACCCAACCAATGGTTTTGTGGGCGTCCATCCACATAAGGAAAGTCCTCCGCCGCCATATCAGATTCCCTACCGCTGTCTGCTTCCGCAAGATATCGATGGTCTGTTGGTCGCTGGTCGCCCTATCTCCACCACTCACCGAGCACATGGTTCCACGCGCGTACCCGGAACTTCGATGGCCACCGGACACGCGGCCGGTGTGGCAGCCGCACTGGCGGCCCTCGCAGGCAGGACCCCGCGCGAGGTGAACTCGGAGCAAATCCGCCAGAAGCTCCTGCAGCAGAACGCTATTCTTTCCATCGAGGCAACAGAAACTCGTTGACTCACCTCCACAACTCCGCGTTCCTCTGGGCCATGGACGCAACCGGCCCCGCAATGGAAATGGTCGTGATGGAAATGATACAGTGCCATGCCATGTTCTGTGCGTGGCGGAATCAGCTCGGGGTTGGTTTGCGCTGCTACGCCGCCCGCTCCGCTCTTGCGATCTCGACGCCGTCACTGCGGGAGCATGCTCCGTGAAGTACACGCGCGCCCGGTGGGCCATTGTGGCGCTGCTGTTTCTGGCGACCACCATCAACTACATCGACCGCCAGACGCTCTCCATCCTCAGCCCGCTACTTCGGCAGGAACTGAATCTGAGTGAGGGCGACTACGCTAACATCGTCACGGCTTTTCTGATTCCCTATACCGTGATGTACGCGCTGAGCGGTCTGGCTCTAGATCGTGTCGGCGTACGTATCGGCCTGACGTTGGGCATCGTGTGGTGGTCGATTGCGACGATGCTCACTGGCTTCGCGCGGAGCGCCACATCGCTCGGTATCTTTCGCTTCTTGCTGGGCATTGGCGAACCCTGCGTGTTTCCCGCTGGCGTCAAGGTGAGCGGGGAGTGGTTCCCTGCCAGGCTGCGCGCCACGGCCACGGGCATCTTCTCATCGGGAAGTGCGATCGGCGCGGTGCTTGCTCCGCCGGTTGCCGCCTGGCTGACCTTGCAGTACGGGTGGCAATATGCATTCCTTGTGCCTGGCCTTTGCGGCCTATTGTGGGCGCCAATCTGGTGGTGGGTCTATCGCCCCTTGCGTCAGCATCCGGGCGTAACCCAGGCCGACATCGCAACAATCGGGCATCCGGCTACTGCGACCGCAGCGCAGAGCTGGAAGCAACTGCTGACCCAACGCAAGGTGTGGGGACTGATTCTTCCCCGTGTATTCAGCGATCCTGTCTGGTATTTCTACATCTTCTGGCTGCCAGACTATCTGCAGCGGGAACGTGGTCTATCTCTGACGGAGATCGGCTACTACGGGTGGATTCCCTTTCTATTCGCAGACCTTGGGCATATCTTTGGCGGATCGCTATCCGACTTCCTGATTCGTCGGGGAATCCCGCCGGCGAAGGCTCGCATGCTGCTGCTTTCGGCGGTTGGCTGTCTTGCTCCGCTTGGGGCGTTGGCTGGGATCGTTCCCACAGTCAGCATCGCCATTGCCATCACTTGTCTGGTGGCAGCGCTTTCGCAGTGCTGGTCGACAAACATTTCGGCGCTCGCCGCAGACATCGTTCCGAATGGTTCGGTAGGCACGGTGTTCGGCCTAATGGGAATGGCTGGCAGTTTGGCCGGTGCGCTCTTCGCGCAAGTACTGGGCTATACCATCACACATTTCGGCTATTCCGGCGCGTTCGCATTGGCCGCGCTGCTGCACCCTTGTGCGGCGACCATTCTCTATTTCTTCCTGCGGCCAGCCGCACGCACATCCGTCGACAGCATAGGAAACGAATCGGCGTAAAAGCCTCTTTTTACATAGACAATCTACATGCCATGTTTGGCGGGCAGCGACTTTTGCGCCCAATCGAGCATTTCCCGTTGCCGGGCCTTTTCTCCGAGTTTGGCTTCCAGGTTCGCGTAGCGGATTCCCTTCACCGCGCACAGACGGGACAGTGAACCATCATCGGGGGCGGGTGGTTTGCTTTGCAGCACCGCGTTGTAGGGACCGGCAGCTAGAATCTGATAGTCCTTAGGATCGGTCGTCAGAAAGAAGTTATTTGGTTCGGCAGGCGTCGGCAGATGATGGGCTTCGCTGATGGGAATCTCACTCTGGATGTTGTAGCCCTCGCTGTTGTTGTGCACCGACAACACCAACTCCCCCTCCGCTGGCAATAGCTCCTTCAACAATGCCGGTAGATCTGCGTCGAGCCTCTCCAGCACTTTAGCTATCTGTGCCTCGCTTGCCGAGGGATTCAGCTTCCGTAGATTCACCGACGCGCCTTCATGCGAAAACATCCGGTTAGGGTCCTGCAACAGTCCTTCTATTTGCACGTTCCGGGTGTCACCCCGAACCATCAGCAGCGGACCGCTCAACCCCGCAGCGGCGTCCCGTAATACCTCGCGCGCGGTGAACTCGTTGCCATGGATATGGATATAACGTCGGCCGCCCGAGCCTGGCCGCAACACATCAAATTCGGCGTTTCCCACGCGCAACGGCGCTCCCGCCCGCCCTGCAGGCTGTGCGCAGCCCACCAAAGGGACCACCCCCAGCAAGGACAGCCATTTGCGCCTCGTCCAATTCCCCAGCGTCCCGGGTAACGATCTGACCAAAAGTTGTTCAGCCACCAAGCTATTGTAGCCGGTCGCCCAGATTGCCTCTGTGAAGCGGACCCAATCAGTCGGGTCGGATTTCCGCCGGCAACTTTCCCTTGGTAGACCCTAAGATTTCATTTGTTTCTACGATAAATCTCATGATATATTTTGCCGTAGGCGAAAACTATGCCAAGCGTAGCCATCCCCATGCCGGACCCATCGGCGAACCCGATGTTCGACTTTTCCGTCCTACGCGACCTACGGAAGCGTGAAGGACTCACCATGGAAATCGTGTCGGCCCGCTCCGGCGTCTCGGTCGCCGTAATCTCGCGGCTGGAGCGCAACCAAACCACGGCTGAACTCGAAACCCTCTTCAAACTGAGCCGGGTTTTTGGCATGAATGCCGCGGATCTGCTGGCCCTGGCCGAATCCCGCAGCGCGCACAAGGCGCACGAAACCAAACACCGTTCCGGCAGCTTCGAGTTCCGGGAAATCCACTATGGCAACGCCCGTTGTCTCTTTGGCACGGCCCGCGCTGGCAGCACACTATCCCGCCCCGAAGTTCACGGAGACGACTACGAAATCTGTTGGGTGCTGACCGGGCGTATTCGCTTCCGGTTGCCCCATGAAGTGCACGAACTGGGCGCTGGCCAGGCGATCCAGTTTGACGCCATCTTTGAACACACCTACGAAGCGCTGGCTGACAGCGAACTGATGATCGTCCACATGCGAAAGGGAAAACGTTTCTAGCCATGATGCTGATTGATAATGCCCTGACTGCTGAATCTTTGCAGCCAGCTATCGCGCGCATGTTCGCGCTTTCTGCTGCCAAGATTCGCTCCATTGAAGCGAGCTATTCCCCGGAACGCGGCACCCCCGTGTTTACCGTGGAAGGCAAGTACACCAGCCGAGGCTGGACCGAATGGACCCAAGGCTTCCAGTTCGGCGCTTCCCTTCTTCAGTTCGATGCCACTGGAGAAAAGGAATTTCTAAAGATTGGCCGCGACCAGACTGTCGCCCTGATGGCCTCCCACGTGACGCATGTGGGCGTACATGACCACGGCTTCAACAACGTCAGCACTTATGGCAACCTGTTGCGCCTTGGTATGGAAGGCGCCTACGAAGCCACCGAGTGGGAGCAGGAATTCTACAAGATGGCGTTGAAGGCCTCCGGCGCCGTGCAGGCCGCGCGTTGGTCTCAGGTGAAAGACGGCAGCTACATCTGTAGCTTCAATGGACCGCAGTCTCTGTTTGTCGACACCATCCGTTCCGTACGTTCGTTGATGGTCGGTTACCGTTTGGGCCATGCGCTGATGGGCGAAAACGACCAGAAGATTTCCCTGCTGGGCCGCGCCATTGAACACTGCCGCATGACCGCCAAATACTCCGTGTATTACGGCGAGGGTCGCGACAGCTATGACCTGCGTGGACGCACCGTACACGAGGCCATCTTCAACAAGAACGACGGTAACTTCCGCTGCCCCAGCACCCAGCAAGGCTACACTCCCTTCACCACCTGGACCCGCGGTCTGGCCTGGGCCATGTGCGGTTTCGCCGAAGAATTGGAGTTCCTGGACACTGTTCCCAATGCCGACCTGGAAGCCTTCGGCGGACGCGAAGCCATCGTAGCCACCTTCCGCAAAGCTGCTGAAGCCACCTGCGATTTCTTCATCGAGAACACGGCTACGGATGGGGTCCCGTATTGGGATACCGGTGCACCCAACCTGCACAAGTTGGGCGATTACCTGGACCGTGCCTCCGAACCCTATAACGCCCATGAGCCCATCGACAGTTCCGCCGCGGCCATCGGCATGCAGGGTCTTTTGCGGTTGGGTGCTTGGCTGACCAAACACGGCGAAGCCGAGGCAGGCGCGCGCTATCATCAGGCGGGCCTGACTTCCCTGCGCACGCTGCTTGAGGAACCCTATTTGAGCACGGACGAAAACCACCAGGGACTGTTGCTGCACTCCGTGTATCACCGCCCGAACGGATGGGATCATGTCCCCGCCGGGCAGAGCATTCCCTGTGGCGAATCCAGCATGTGGGGCGATTACCACCTGCGCGAAGCTGCTCTGTATGTGCAACGCATCGCTACCGGCAAGCCCTATCTCCAGTTCTGGGGATCCCTCTAATCCACGTAGATTCATAAGGAGCCGTCATGATTGTCTCGGATATCAACCAGATCGCAGGCCGCACTTATCCCGCTCGTCGCCGCACCCGCAATGTTGTCGGAGGCGCTGCTCCCATTCAAGCCAATGCCTTCGCCATGGGTTATGTGGTGCTGGAACCTAATGGAGGCCAGGTGCCCTGGCATAACCAGGAACAGGAAGAGGTCTATTTCATCGTCGAAGGCACTGGTGAAATGTGTCTGGGCGAAGAGAAACAGACCCTCACCAGCGGGCAGGCTGCGTTTATTCCACCCACAGTGTTCCATCAGTTGACCAACGTCGGCGATACGCCGCTGACGATGATCTATGTCTATGGCCCGGCTGGCGATGTGGCCCACTGGCGACAGGAACTGGAAGGCACCTTACCCAAGGCTGGCATTGATGTGCCCGCGCTCCCCGAGGGAGCTTGGCCGCAATGTACCGATAAGCCCAAGGAATAGGCGCTTCGTACCAGCAGCCAACACGCAACCGTTGCAATCAGCCATTTACGGAAACGAGTTACGAAGAGGAGAATTCGCATGAGCGAAGCTACCATCCATCGCGTGGGCATCATCATGAACGGGGTGACGGGCCGCATGGGCACCAACCAGCACCTGATGCGTTCCATCCACGCCATCCGCCAGCAGGGCGGCGTGAAGATCAGCCCCACCGAGTTCATCATGCCCGAGCCCCTGTTGGTGGGTCGCAACACGGTGAAGTTGGCCGAGTTGTCCGCGCGCACCGGGGGTCTTCCCTACTCCACTGATCTGGACGCCGCATTGGCGGACCCCAAGTATCAGATCTACTTTGACGCCCAGACCACCGACCGTCGCGTGGAAGCGGTGAAGGCCGCCATCGCCGCAGGCAAACACATCTACTGCGAGAAGCCGATTTCCGACAACACGGCCTCTGCCCTGGAGCTGTACGAACTGGCCAAAGCTGCTGGCATCAAACACGGCGTAGTGCAGGACAAGCTGTGGCTACCGGGTCTGGTGAAGCTGAAGACGCTGATCGATTCCGGCTTCTTCGGCAAGATTCTTTCCGTACGGGGCGAGTTCGGCTATTGGGTCTTCGAAGGCGATCTGGTGAGCCCGCAGCGTCCGTCGTGGAACTACCGCAAGGAAGACGGCGGCGGCATCATTCTGGACATGCTTTGCCATTGGCGCTATGTGCTCGACAACCTCTTCGGCAACGTGAAGGCCGTCTCCTGCCTGGGCGCGACGCACATTCCGGAACGCATCGACGAACAGGGTAAGCCCTATGCCTGCACAGCCGATGATTCAGCTTACGCGACTTTCGAACTCGAAGACGGCGTGGTGGCACACATCAATTCCAGCTGGTGTGTACGGGTCCGCCGCGATGACCTGGTGACCTTCCAGGTGGATGGCACGCGCGGTTCGGCTGTAGCCGGTCTACGTGGTTGCTACGTACAGACCTATGGCGCTTCGCCCCGCCCGGTGTGGAACCCGGATATTGATTCGCCCATCGACTTCATGGCCGGCTGGCAGAAACTGCCGGACCAGGAAGCCAACTACGACAATGCCTTCAAAGCGCAGTGGGAACTGTACCTGAAGCATGTCGTGAAAGATACCCCCTTCCGCTGGGATCTACGCGAAGGCGCGAAAGGCGTCCAGTTGGCCGAAAAAGGCCTGGAAAGCTGGGAAAAACGCGCCTGGGTGGACATCGAAGAATTGCCGGCGTAACGGAGGCAATTCTCGCTTCTGCATTACTGGCTGGCTCCCCATTGCCCCGTACCGGGCAATGGGGAGCTTCTTGTTGGTGGGCCGATGGGTGTGGTTAGCGTGTTGGCTTGGTTTGCGGCTCAGTTGAAATCGGTACGGCATGCCTGAGTATAGGTCTCCGCAGTGTGACAAACAATTCCCTCGACATCTATGGCATCAGATAGATATCCGTGGCATCTTGAAGGTAGTACCGTACAAATTCAGAGAAGGTCTTCGAGACAGTTTTCTCATCGCGAGTTCCGATGTGAATCACAGGCTGGGAATCCTCACTATTTCCACTTAAATCAATCGCGTAGCCGTAAGACCAATGCATGTAGTCCACAAAGACAAAGTACTTGTCAATATTCTCCCGATAACGATACCAAGCTCCGGTTTCTTCACAAAAACGTGGAACGGGCTGGAATTCCCTTAGTGGTAGGAAGCGGAAGAAATTTGAGTCCTCCTCGTTACCGACCGAGCCAGACATTCCGTTCACAGCACGCAAATAGTCCCTCATGTCCGAGGGAATCTTCACCGAGTAGGCTTCTTCGAAGTGACGTAAAGCTGCTTCCGACACACCGCCGGGAAGGATTAGATCTTGCGCCTTCCAGAAATTCATCAGTTCGATTGTTAGATCTGTATGCATCACACCCCGCTCAATCCCAAAATTCGGAACTGTATTTATTGACCTAATCCAACCGACCTACGGTGCCTTCATTTTGGAGCTGCATTCACTTTGGACAACGGCGAAAAGTGTCTTGCTTGGCTCGTTGTTTTCAGGCTCAGTGCGCTCCGCTTCCTGGCTCTCACCGTCAGACTCGATACACTGAAGTCCCATGCCCAAATCTCGCGCTCTGCTGATGATCGGTTCCGCTATCGTTGGAGTCACCCTGACAACGGTCTTTCTTATGGATGGCACTCCACTCTTGCACCGCGCAGTCGGAGCGGCGGTAGCACTCATGGTGATTTGTGCCACCGTGATTTATAAGACGCGCAGACCACCCGCGCCGAGCGAAGAAAGACCAAACCAAGCGTTCCAATGGTGGGTGCTCGTCGTCGGCCTCATTGTGTTGTTCATTCTTTCCCTAGCGAGGTAACGCATAGAAACGAGAGAAACCGCAGCTTGAAACCGTAGCGTTTCATGCCAGACGCGGAACCGATGTGCTTGTGGAAAGTGAAGGCAGCAGGAACACAGGCACTTCGGTCCTCTTCGCCCTCATTACCTCTGATATCACTTTGCCCATACCACGCAAGACCAGGCAATTCCCTTGCACGCTGTCATCTATCAGGGTGTATTACTGGCTATTGCGCGAAGATACGATGGTGGCTCTTCCGGCATTCTAGTGGCTAGGGGTTCAGGTCCAGAGCTCCGCAATGGAAGTAAATGGCGTTGATGAAGTTCTGCTGGTTGCGGTAACCTCTTGCGGTTGCCTTTACCCATTGAATCTTCGTGTTGAGCGCTTCGCTGCGGGCGTTTGTGATCCGGTGACGGCAGTAGTTTAGAATCAGCTCCAATCTTCGCTTCAGCATCTTTGCCACCGCCTTCATCGGTTTCAGA